>JAEEGL010750621.1_pt1 | contig 25536 bp, 22 predicted proteins | sample 9134231 | NCBI WGS metagenome assembly JAEEGL01 (sample SAMN16246548, study PRJNA631951) | gut metagenome | biome: gut microbiome; feature: rumen; material: fiber-attached | host: Bos | place: Iran: Karaj | collected 2018-10
CGTTCTCAGCGGTCTTAAGGAACAAAGCAGCTATCTGCTCATATCCTTCCTTTTTTGCCTTAGAAGCAAAATACGTGTACTTGTTTCTGGCCTGTGATTCGCCGGCGAAAGCCGCTTCCAGGTTCTTCTCCGTCTTTGTTCCGGCATATTTGTTGCTCATGATTTTTCCTCCCTTTTCATCACTTTAAGTATATGTTTTTCGGAAGATAAAGTAAATGGATATCATCACTTCGTATTCCTTGAAAAACGGGCCCTGATCTCATAGATCAGCTCCTTCCTGTTGATCAGCAGCAGCGTCACAAAAAGAAGCAGGGAAGCACACTGGAAAGCGAAAGCGATCCAGTTGCTGATCGGCCAGCTGTGTAAAGAATACGGGATCGTGATCAGATTCAGGACGCCAAGAAGAACGATCGAGATCAGGTGTCTTTCCTTGCGGTCATAGATGGCAAAAAAGATCACGAACATGACCAGCAGATCGGCAAAAAGCACGATCGGAATGACTGTCTCCGCCCAGCCCGGGACCAGAAAATGGTCGATCAGGAAAAGCAGGACGACCAGATAAAACGTGACCTTGTTGGCATGTGCGAAGATCGAAAATTCGACAAGACGCAGCGAGAAAACGAGCCTCCATACGGAAAACAGAGACCAAATGACGACCAGAGACCACATCTTTCCCTTGATAAGGAAGTTGACGATCAGACAGGCCAAGGCCGCAACAAGGAAAACGATCCTGACGATATTGCGCAGATATCTGTAAAAAAGACTCTGTCTCTCCGGGACCGGATAGATGATCTTAGGATTCATACTCCACGCTCCCTTCTATCGCTTTAAGCACGCCATCGTCTTGCAGATAGCTGTACAGCTCATTCTCAAAAGACGGATCGTCGCTGTTTTTGATGACTGTGAAAACGGCTGTGCCATTGACTGTGGCAAGCGTCGTCGAGATCCTGTTAGGCGAACCGGGGACCAGCAGGAAGAAAGCCTTCTCGACCTCATCTTTCATTCCATCAGGCAGATCGATCACTCCGAGGTTGGAGAGCGTATCGGAGATGATGGAATTGCTCATATAGCCATAGACATGCTGCATGATCGGGACCTTCAGGAAGAGTGGAACGAAGGACAATGAATCGATCAGTTTGCCTGTCGTCTTCATCATCTGGCTCATCATCTCCTCACTGCCTTTTTCCTTGATCTGCTTGGCGATCCCGGTGATCAGTTCCTTCTTTTCCGGGAGCTTATCCAGTTCCATGCTGGCATTGAAGTACATCGAATAATTCCGTAAAGTCCTGGAACCGTTGAACTTGCGCATATTGACCGGGATCTGGATGTTGAAGACGCCTTTCCTGCTGACGCAGCTTCGTGCAGCCATGAATATCAGAGCACAGATATAAGCAGTCACAGAAGCGCCATATTCTTTTGCTTTCTGATGCAGCAGATCCGCATCCATCTCGAAATGGATGATCCTTGTGATATTCATACGCGAGAGCTTTCCATCCAGCTGGACCGCCTTCTTATCCATGAAAGTCGAAAGAGAAGACTCCCCTTTCGCATTCTTGAACTCATTCACCAGTTCCCTCTTATCTATCTCCTCATCGATATCCAGAACGCCTTTTTCCTTTGCGACATCGACACCTTTCAGACGCAGATATTCAGCCAGAAGCGTTTTCAGAAAGACCAGGCCGCCGTTTCCGTCCGTGATCACATGAAAGTATTCGACGCTCAAACGGTCATGATAATAAAGGACTCTGAACGACCTGTATGTCCTCAAAACGATGGAGATCGGTTTGCACGGGATCTCCTTTTCCTCTTCGATCAGCGATACATTGTTGACCGACTCCAGATAGTGCCAGAAAAAACCATTCTTGATCACAGCGGAAAACGTCGGAAAACGCTTCAGGGTGAAATCAAGAGCCAGCTGCAGCAGGACCGGTTCGATCTCTTCTTTCAGAACGAAAGAAAGCCTGAACATCGGCATCTGCCCATACCGCATCCCCAACGGATATACGATCGCTGCATTATCCAGAGAATACGTCTGACGCTTTCTGCTTCGATAGAAATCTCCGAGATGATCGAGACACAGGATCTCACAGATCTCGTCTATGCTCCTGCCCTGATTCAGATAGTATTCGAACCCGGCAACGAAATGCTCATGAAGCAGATTCTTTGCCAGCAGGGTGACATCGCTCGCTTCAGCCAGATCCGCAAAAAAGGAATCGATCTTATCCTGTTGCGACTGTGTAAGACCGCCTTTCAGTTTTTCCAGATGAAGGTCTCTAATATTCTTTTTCACAATCTCATTATAAGCTCATCCACCCCTTCAAGCAAAAAAAGGACTTGCGTCCTTTTTGATCGATCATGGCGGCCCCAACAGGAATCGAACCTGTAACTATCCCTTAGGAGGGGATTGTTTGATCCATTAGACTATGGGGCCACAAACAATATTATACATGAAAGAAAAGAAAATAGGACGACAAGGTCCTACTTCTTTAAGGATTTAAAATGAAAAAACTTTTTACAGTGATAAATATATCTCATAAATGTGAAAAATATGTGAAATAATTACATTTTATGAAAATATTTTTACATTATTGTAAATTCTTTCAGTTAAGACTCTTTTCCAGACTCCATCTCGATCACCTTTCTGAACTGCGTCTCATACAGCTCCTTATAGACGCCATTCATGGCAATGAGTTCCTCATGTCCGCCCTGTTCGACGATCCTTCCTTTTGAAATGACCAGGATCTTATCAGCCTGCAGGATCGTAGACAAGCGGTGGGCGATGACGATGGAAGTCCTTCCCTTCATCAGAACATCCAGGGCCTTCTGTATCGAAGACTCGGATATGGAATCCAGGGCCGAAGTCGCCTCATCCAGGATAAGGATCTTCGGATCCTTCAGAATGACGCGGGCGATCGAAAGACGCTGCTTCTCACCTCCGGACAGCTTCAAACCGCGGTTTCCTACCTGCGTGTCATAGCCATCCGGCTGCGAAACGATGAAATCATGGATATTGGCGATCCTGCACGCATTCTCGATCTCCTCCTGCGTCGCATCTGCCTTGGCAAAGAGCAGATTTTCCTTGATCGTCCCGTTGAACATATAGGCTTCCTGCGTGACCATGCCGATATTGGAACGCAGATAAGTGAGTTCGATGTCGCGGACATCGCTGCCATTGATCTTCACAGCGCCTGACTTGACATCATAGAGTCTCGGCAGCAGATTGACGACTGTCGACTTTCCCGATCCGGAAGGACCTACGATCGCATACATCTTGCCGGAAGGAACTTCAAAGGAAAGGTTCTTTATCAGAGGTACGTCCTCGGAATAATAGAATTCGACATCTTCATAATCGATCTGTGTCTTTTTAGCAAAACTCGGCTTGATAACGACTTTGCTGTTCTTTACACCGGGTTCCATATCCAGATACGTGAAGATCCTGGTGAAAAGAGCCATGGAACGGGTCAGATCGACCGAGATGTTCAGTAGCGATTCGACCGGTCTGTAAAGGCGGTTGATCATGTTGACGGTCGCGGTGATCGTACCGACCGAGATCGCCGTATCATTCATCCTGATGATGAGATAACCGCCTGCCAGATAGATCAGCAAAGGTCCCAGATTGGTGAAGATGCCCATGATGACTCTGAACCAGCTGCCAGCCCTCGATTCCTTGACCGACAAAGCCGTGACTTCCCTGTTCACCTTCTCAAATTTCTTGTTGATGTTTTCTTCCTGCGTGAACAGTTTGATCAGCAGAGAACCGGAAACAGAAAGCGATTCATTGATGATGTCATTGAGCTCGTCAGCCTTCTCTCTGGACTGCGAGAGAAGCTGCCAGCGATTCTTGCCCGCTGATTTGGTCGGTATCACCAGCAAAGGGATGACGAGTATGCCGATCAAGGACAGTTTGGCATCGATCCTGAACAGGGCGACGATCGTCGTGATCACGGTGCAGACATTGGAAACGATATTGGTCAGGATGGATGAAATGACGGTGGCCACACCCGAGATGTCGGAATTCATCCTCGTGATGATGTCTCCCTGTTTTTCGGAAGTGAAGAAGGAATGAGGCATGGTCTGCAGGTGAGCGAACATCTCATTCTTCATATCGAAGACGATGCGCTGTGAGACCCAGCTGTTGATATAGGATTCCAGGACACCGACGATATTGGAAACAGCCAGTGTGATGATCGCCAGGATGACAAGCTGGACCAGAAGCGTGAAGTCTTTGCCCAGGATCGCCTCATCGATGATCCTGGCAGTGATCAAAGAAGGCAACAGACCCAGCACCGAAGAAAGGATGATGATCGCAAAAACGATCAGCAGCTGCAGCCAGTATGGTGCAAGATACTTCAGTATGCGAAAGATCAGTTCCCTGCTCACTTTCGGAATATTCTGTTTTTCTTCATCCGTCAGAAAGCCTCTAGGCCCAAGTCCCCTCATTGACATATGGATACCCCCTGTTTAAAAAAGTATAACATAAAAGCTCCCTTCTGCTTTCCGTCTGGCTTTTTCATCCGGACTTCCCGCAAAAGGGAGCATTTCATTTTGCTATTCTATCTCGGCTTAGTACATTCCACCCATGCCGCCTGCAGGCATTGCAGGCTCCGGTTCCTTGATGGTACCGACTGCAGCCTCGGTCGTGATCATCAGACCGGCAATGGAAGCGGCATTCAGCAGTGCGGATCTTGTGACCTTGCAAGGATCGACGATACCTGCTTTGTACATATCGACCCATTCACCGCTCTTGGCATCGAAACCGACATTGTTCTTCTGCGTCAGCTGTTGATCGACGATATCCTTGCCGTTGTGGCCGGCATTCTCAGCGATCTGATACAGAGGCTGTGTCAGAGCCTTGAAGACGATGGAAACACCTTTCTGGACATCTTCATCATCAGCCTTGACCTTGTCCTTGAGATCCTTATAGATGCTCATGAGGGCACAGCCACCACCAGTCACGATACCTTCTTCGATCGCAGCCTTCGTTGCGTTCAATGCATCTTCGATACGAAGTTTCTTTTCTTTCAGCTCTGTCTCAGTCGTTGCACCGACTTTGATGACAGCGATGCCATTGGTCAGCTTTGCCAGACGCTCTTTCAGATTCTTCTTGTCGTAATCGGAAGTGGTCCTTTCGATCGTGTTCTGGATCTCAGCGACCCTCTCCTTGAAAGCCTTCTTGGAACCGGTGCCATCGATGATCGTCGTATGTTCCTTCTCGACGATGATCTTCTTGGCGGAACCGAGATCCTTCAGGGTCAGATCCTTGAGCTGCATGCCCAGATCCTTGGAAACGAACGTAGCACCCGTCAGGATAGCGATATCCTGAAGATTTGCCTTCTGATTGTCACCAAAGCCAGGAGCCTTCGTCGCTACGACATTGAAAGTGCCTCTGAGCTTATTGACGATAAGAGTTGAAACGACCTCGTTCTCCAGATCATCAGCGATGATCAGCAGAGGTTTATTGGACTGAACGATCTGTTCAAGTACCGGCAGGACTTCCTGGATCGTTGAGATCTTCTGATCAGTCACCAGGATGGCAGGATTCTCCATTTCCACCAGCATCTTCTCACGGTCCGTGACCATATATGGTGAGATATAGCCTTTGTCATATCTTAAGCCTTCCGTCACTTCCAGAGAAGTATCGAAGCCCTTTGATTCATCGACATTGATGACACCATTCTTGCCTACCTTGTCCATCGCTTCTGAAACGATCTTGCCGATCTCCTCAGAACCGGATGAGATAGCCGCGACATTGGCGATCTCTGATGAAGAATCGATCTTTCTCGCATTGCTCAGCAGTTTCTCTGAGACCTTCTTGGAAGCCATCTCGATGCCTTCTCTCAACAGCACAGGATTGGCACCCTTTTCCACAGCGTCCAGACCTGCATGGATCATTGCCTGAGCAAGCAGAGTTGCGGTCGTCGTGCCATCTCCAGCGGAATCGTTGGTGTGGTTGGCAACTTCATAGATCATCTTGGCGCCCATATTCTCAAAGGTATCTTCCAGTTCGATCTCCTTTGCGATCGTCACGCCATCGTTGACGATGAGCGGTGAACCATAGCCCTTATCCAGAATGACGTTGCGGCCCTTAGGTCCCAATGTGATCTTGACTGCATCAGCCAGTGTATCGACACCTCTTAAAACGGATTCTCTGGCGTCTTTTGAATATTTTACGATCTTTGCCATAATAAGCCTCCTACTCTACGATGGCCAGGATATCCTCGGCCTTGATCAGAATGTACTCGGTCTCACCGTCTTTGACTTCGGTGCCGGAATACTTCTTGTACATGACTTTATCGCCTTTCTTCAAAGGCATCTCATAGACCTTGTCGTCTATTTTGATCTCTTTGCAACCGCTTACCGCTGCAACGACAGCATACTCTTCGTTCTTCTCTTTCTGGGAGATGATGATACCGCTGCTCGTCTCATTGGAAGCTTCAACTTTTTTTAACAGAACATTGTTATATAACGGTTTTATCACGTTCATATCCTCCTTACCATAATCTATTATAATCATTTATAGCACTCAGTCAATAAGAGTGCTAACATTTAGCACCCCTTTATCACTCATCAAAAACAAGAAGAAAACGGGATCATCAGATCCCGTTTGAATATCACACTGTGCTCAGCACGATCAGCAAAAGACCGGTGAAATAAGTCAGGGAATTGGCCCTGATCAACCACTTGTTTTTACTTAGAATATACATGTAAGTCGTCAGGATCAGGTCCGATATCATAAAAAGGAAAGAACCGATACCCATCATCACATAGTTGGTCCCCGGCAGCAGAAGAGCCATACATAAGCCCGTAAAACCATGTGTCAGGATCGAAGACAAGTAGAAACAGAAAGGCCCTCGCATCTTGCCCATGCGGATCTTATCCGGCCATCTGCCTGAGGCATAGTAGAAAGATCCCAGGATCAGTGCCACCACGATAAAGACCCAGAAAAAGCTGTGATAGTCATAGCCATGACTGACCATGACGATCTGTTCATACAGTGTAAAGCAGACGTTCCCCGCCAGGAAGAAATCCCCGCCTCTGCCAAAATCAAAGACAAGGAAGACATCTCCAAGCCAGGCGAATATCAGCGCCGCCATCAAAAGTGTCTGGTAGGATGCGAAATCGTATTTTCTGAAAAAGACGATGATCGCCAGGACCAGATACATCGTTGCCATGATGTATTTGTTGATGGCGCGATACTTGATGTTTTCTGATACTCTGGTAAAGAAATAACAGAACAGCGCAGCATAATAAACGATCACAAACAATGTCATAACTGATCCTCCGGGATCTCAAAGATCGGTACCTCGATCACCATATCCGATAGAGGATATGTGCAGCAAGGATGGATATAGTTGAATTTCCTGTCAGCGGCTCTGCGGAAATCATCTTCACTGTCCACCAGATATTCACCGCTGATCACTCTGCTGTGACAGAAGCCGCATACACCGCTCTTGCATCTGACGGGAGCTTTGATGCCTGCCCTTTCCATAGCGGTCACGATAGTCTCGTTGTTGAATGCGCTGATCCTGAACATTTCATCGCGGATCCGGATCTTCAGGACATAGGCTTTGATATCTTCGCACTTTCTATCGCCAATGGAATTCCTTTCCCTTCTGATCCTGGAAGGATCGAAACCGATCATCTGCAGTTGTTTTCCGACATGTTCATACATGGCATCCGGTCCGCACATGAAGATCTTGCAGTCTTCAGGCAGTTCTTTCTTCAGCAGATCGGCATCGATGAAACCGTGTCGATACCCTTCAGCCTTTTCTTCCGACAACACGATCACGATCCTGATCTTCTCATCCTCGTATTCCTTTGGGTCGAAAGGCAGCCGGTCAAGGCTCCTGATCCCATAGAACAAGGTCAGGCTGAACTCTTCGCTGCCCTCATGGATCGCCCTCATCATGGAGAGGAATGGTGTGATGCCACTTCCTCCGGCGATCGCGGCAATGTGATCAGGATCTCTCAGATCATCATGATAAAAATCACCGCTAGGTTCTGATATCGCGATCTCCTCACCGACCACGGCATCATCGATGAGGTAAGAGGAGAAGATCCCCTTTCTCTGTACGATGATCTCCAGTTTTCCTTTCATCGCTTCCATCGGAGACGAAACGATCGAATAAGGCCTGCTCAGAAAAGAGGGACCGACCTGTTTTGAGAGCGTTATGAACTGACCTGCCCGGAAAAAAGGAAACCGTCCGTCTTCTCTCAGTGATCCAAACGTCAGCAGATACAAGTCCTTTCCAAGTTCTGTCCTGTTCGTGATCCTGGCTCTGATCATGCCGGGATGCAGAGACTTTGCCAGCCTGTTGACACCATATTCATAGACAAGAGGTCCTGCCGGAGTCTCTTCGATCAGCTGACGGCGCTTCTGGACCATCTCCATGCCACGTCTGATGTCCTCACCGGGAACATTGCTTCTTCTGAAAGCCACCCTAGCACCCCTCCTTTTCCATATCTTTCAAAGTTCGTCCGGCCTCATTGGCACCGGACTTGTAAGAACTCGGATAACCAAGCAGTCTTTCGCCATAGCCTCCGCCTATCCTCAGACCGGGAACGAAGTGATCCTCTTCCACCATCTGTATCCTGTTCATCAGGCCATCATAATACTGCGATTCATAACCGTATACCGTACCCTGAGGATGTCCGCAGTAACGCGCATAAGTCTCAGGAGTTGCGATCGCCAGTTCTTCGATGTGATCCGATATCTTCGTTCCGGTCGCTCTTTCAAAGCGTTCTATCATGGAACGAGCCACTTCGTTCTTGACTCTGAAATAATCCATCTCTTCTACCTGGCTCCATACATCATCCGTAAATAATGTCGTCATATACATGATACATGTTCCTTCAGGAGAACAATCCGGATCGGCATTGTTGAGACAGACCGTCGCCTGGGCAGCAGTATTGCCGATCTTCTTCATCGATTCATACTGTTTCACATTGTCCGTCGTATCGTAGATGAAGTAGTTATGATCTCTGATCCCGAGTTCTTCTGCGGAAGCATTGAGTCCAAGGAATACCGTGAAGCCTCTGCCGGCAAATTTCCGGAAACCGGTCAGTTTCAAGGCTTTTTCCGGAACGACCTCAGGATCTAGAAGCTTTCCATAGACCAAATGCGGCGAGCAGTTGGCAATGACGTGGCGGGTGGCGATCTTCCTGCCATCTTTCAGCATCACGCTATCGACATGACCGTTTTTATCAGCGAGGATCTTCACGACCTCGGTATTGAACCAGATGTCGCCGCCCATCTCATGGATGTGCTCTTCAAAAGCCAGAGACAGCTCATGGGAGCGGTGTTTCGGAATGACCGCTCCTTTTGAGAAATAGGAATAGATCATATTGGCATAGTGCAGGAAACTCAGATTGTCCCCATCTGCACCCAGATAGCACCAGTAAGTATTCAGATTGTCGACGATCGCCTTCGGGTAGCCGAGTGCTTCAAAAGCTTCATTGACCGAATAGGAAGCGCAGGCCAGGTAGTCGGGATATTTCTCCATCATGACCTTCGGGTCCGGCCTTCCCTTGGAAGCAGAGAGATATTCCATGGCATCCCTGATCTGCTGAGCCAGCGCAAAGAAGTCTTCTATATACTTGTCTCCGTCCGGATGAAGCTTTCTGTTGGCAGCCTTGAATTCCTCTTTTCCGAAAGGCATGACAAAATCATAACCGTCTTCTTCACATATCAGATGATAGGCATCCTTCAGGTGGATCCACTCGATCTTATCAGCCACACCGAGCTCTTCAAAAAGCTGTCTGGTCGAACCCGGCTCTTCTTCTGTCCCGATGCCATTGAACTCGTGCAGGGAAGCTTCAAATTCAAACCTCCCCCTGACGAAGCTCGTCACAAAGCCTCCCGGGATATTGTGTTTCTCGCAGACAAGACAGGTCTTGCCCGCATTCAGGATCTTCGCCGCAGCGGCAAGGCCGCCGTTTCCCGCTCCGATCACGATCACATCATATCTGTCCATATCAGACCCCAGTTTCCACTTTGTAAGAAAGGACGTCCTCGATGACATCGCCATCGATCTGCAATGCACAAGGCTTTTCAAAAGCTACTTCGACTGTTTTTCCTCTTCTGACCGTCACCCAGTCGCTCTTATTGATGTGCTCACCTTTATTCAACGACGGGAAACGCATCAGAGTGATCAGACGGCTTTTCTTATATAGAGTGACAACTGTCACAAGACCGTCCGCAAAACGGTCCTGATGAGGAGCCACCATCAGACCACCGCCATAGAATCTGCCTTTCATCGTGGAAGCCAGCCAGACGTTTTCATACTTCGCGGTCTCACCGTCTACCGTGACAGTAGCCCTGTTCAGTTTGTAAGCGCCGAGCAGGAGCCTGATGGCAATATTCGTATAATTGACCGGCTTATCAGAAGTCTGTCTCTGTATATCTCCGACACGGCAGGTCTCTCCATCAAGACCGTAGCCGATGCCATTCAGGAACCTTCTTTTTATTCCCTTGACTGTGATCAGAGGCAGATCCTTCAGGAAAGGCCGCAGTTCGATCTTTCCGTCCACCGCATATTTTTCGTTATCCCTGAAAAAATCATTTCCGCTGCCGCACTTCACATAATAGACAGGGACTCTGATCTCATGCCCATAGACATCATTGGCGAAACGATTCAGCGTTCCGTCTCCGCCTGTCAGGATGACCTCATCATCTTCTTTGAGACCGTCCAGAAAATCAGGCATGTTCCTGATGTCAAGAAGACTCACGAACTCGCATCCGCAGTTATTATCTGAAGCCCACTTTCTGGCATCCTCTTCCCCCTTTGAATTGTTTGCTTTCGGATTGAACAATAAATAAATCATGCAAATTCCCCCTTCCTTAAGATCCACAAATCGATCGCATGATCACATATCGGAATGAAAAACAAATATTCCGCTCCTTCAATATCAGATTATTCCATATGCTTTATTGATTCCATTTTATCATAGCTTTTCCTGCAGAAAATCCCCTGTGATCATTTGCTTACAGTGAACAAAAAAACAGATCCAAGGATCTGTTCATTTTCCGATTCCGTCTTTGGGCATGTACCAGTAGGAACTGGTGCCGTGCAGATAAGTCCTCGAGCCCTTGGGCATCTGTGTCAAAGCGTTGAACACATTGTAATAATCTCCGGCTCCGGAAGAGATCGCTGCCGCTCCCAGCGTACCAAGGACAGTCAGATCCGGATCGATCAGAAAGAGGGCGAAAGGGATGAAACCGAATACCAGATTCGGAAGCATAGACATGAAGACGAAACCCGCCTTGGAGAAAGTCCCCGGACCAGCTACAAACAGCATCCCTCTTTTCAGATTCTCATACATATAGACATCACCACTGAAACAGATGGCATGGAGAAACTCATGCGGGATCAATGACGCAAGGAAAATGATGAGACCGCTGATCTCCAAAGGCTTTCTTGCGATGTAGAAATAAAGTCCGAAGCAGATGACAGCGATCAGCAGAGCGATCCCGTTCATGACGATGCCCAATGTTTTCATCGACTTGATCTCCCTGAACGGAACATATCCGGGCTCATGTTCATGCGTGATCAGGCTTTCCGGATCATCATCATATCTTCCTGCAAAATGAAATCTCGTCATGATAAGGCACTCCCTTCTTAATTGCTTCCCAGTATCTTTATGAGCATGATGTCGGTATAAGTGTAAGCCTCGATCGGATAATCTTTCATATCGATGCTGTTGGAATGCACCAGGATGTGACCATCAACGACTTTGGAAACGATGACCGTATGGACCAGACCGTTATTGCCTACCATGATGATATCGCCAGGCTGGGCATAATAAAGGTTGACATTGACGTCCGCTACCAGACCCTTCCCCTCATTCCACTTGGCATAGTTATAGAAATAACCGACATTGACCCAGGACCTCGTCCTGCCCTCAGGTGTCGGATCTTCATTGATGTAAGGATCATAATCGGGATCATTGACATAGCACTTCCACTGTTCATCGCCCGAAAAATCCATCTCAATGCCGCCCTGCAGAAGACATTGCGAAGCATAATTCTGGCAGTTTCCGCCTTCATCGGTGAAATTATACCAGTCCTTATTCCTGTCATGATAATAGGTATCCGCGTAAGCGATCGCCTTATTTCGATCATATGCTTTGGCAAATGTCTTGGCAGACAGATACGGCTTGTTTGCTGCCTTGACCTTCAGGACTTCTTCATTATAGGCGTGCATATCCTTCAGCTGTCCACGGTAATAGTCATAGATCCTTTCCACGTCCTCGACGCTTTGCGCTTCATCGTAGAAAGTCATATAGTAGCCCTGGACTTTCTCCAGATCAGAGATCCTGTATCCGTTATCCTTCTTTGAGATCCTGAAGTAGTTTTCGATCTCAAAAGACTGCGACTCGATACCCGGAAGGAAAGAGAAACTCATATAGTCATCTTCCAGGATGTCGACGATGTAAAGATCGCCCTGCTGCTCGAAATTCGTGACCTTGAGATCATAATGAGCGCTGTCCATCCTGAAATCGAAATCGTATCTTTTTCTGGTATCGATGATCAGAGACATGGCCCTGGAACTGATGGCACTCATCAGCTCATTATCAAAAAGGTCATCCACAGATGCTTCTTCCAATGTGAAAACGCTCTTATAGTATGCATCCATATACGAAACGATGAGGTCCATCACTTCGCCAGGAACGCCGAATTCATCTTCGATCCTGCCTTTGAACGTATCCGGTACGGAGACTGTTTCAGGAACGATGTTCTCCTGCCCTTCTTTGCCGCTGTTTTCCGGTGCCTCCTTCTTCAGTGTCAGTGCACCCAGAAACGTCAGGACCAGCATCAAAGACAATATCATGACCATCAAGGCCCGGCTTCTGATCTTCATGTCTTAATTATAAACCATCCTTCTGCTGATTTGCTCTCAGCCAGACAATGTCTTTTTCATATTCAGGAAGATCTTCTTCTTGCTTGAAGCGTAGGCAGCCAGCTCATCGATGCTCAAGCCCTCATAACAGAGCGCTCTGTAGTCCTCTTCCGCCTTATCAAAGGCGGCGTCCAGGACTCCCTGATTGTATGCATACATCACCTTGTCATCCGCAAAGAGGTCCACATTCTCTATCCTGATATGAGCAGAAGCGACCAGCCTGGCCAGTGACAAGGCACAGGATGAAGCACTGATCCTGCATGCGGCAGAGATCTCTTCCATCGAAGCCTCCTTACCCTTCTTATAGAGGTAATAGAGGATGCCGATATCGTCTTCATCGAGGTCTGCCCTCTGAGCGATCGGCCTAAGCAGTCTTGCAAAGACAGTCTCACTCAGACGATCGAACTGCAGTTCGAAAGCCATCCCATCATCCGCAATGAATATCAGACCATTTTCCTCGCCGAGCTTTTTCGTGTCATCGATCAATGGCAAAGTGAAACCATCAGTCGAAATGGCGACCAGAAAACCATAGATGATGGGCTTTCTCGCCTCGTAGTCATCCTTATCCAGGATCTGCCTGTAAAAACTGTCATAGTATCTGATGACACCGGTCTTCATTTTGACTGTGCTCTGAATGTTCATGTTCTGAAAGACCAGTGATCCTTCCGTCTTCACATAGTAGTAGACGGCAGATCTCAGCACAAAGATCCTGTCCGTATGCAGAAGATACTGAAGATTGAAGATGGCATCTTCGCTGTAGGAAATGTTTTCATCCATGGCGAGCTGATGATCATCGATGATCTTCTTCCTGTACAGCTTGTTCCAGATGGCGCCGTAATAGAAATCAGCCGGCGACAGCAGCATCCTGTCGGCATATTCTTCCACCGTGATCACCGCTTCTTTTTTGATGGAACCTTTCTTGGAGATCTTTTCATCAACGACGCGATAGAAATCAGCGACCACCATATCGGTCTTCTCTTCCTCCATCGCCCTGACCATCAGCTTCACTGAATCGAAAGGGATCCAGTCATCGACATCGACGAAACGGATATAATCCCCTCTTGCCAGAGAAAGACCGATGTTCCTCGTCGCGGAAACACCGCTGTTCTCCTTGTGGATCGGAACGATCCTCTTGTCTTTCTGTGCATACTCCGAAATGATCCTGAAAGAATCATCCCTGCTGCCATCATCAATGATGATCACCTCGATGTCTTTATAGTCCTGTGCCAGGATAGAATCGAGGCATCTGGAAAGCGATCTTTCCCCATTATAGACCGGTACGATGATACTGACTTTGCTCATAAAGTGACCTCTTGTTTGAACAGAACATATTTTTCCAAAGGAAACAGTACGATGACCTGGACCAATCCTGCGGCCATAGTTGCGATCGATCTGGCCAGAACGGCGAAACTGCTCCTCGCCAGCAGGGAAACGATAAGACCCTGCAGCCATGTCGAAAACAGGATCAGAGAGATCAGAACGATGCAATATACGATGAACGACCATCTGTGTCCCTTTCCCCTGAATACTGTTTTCATACTGAGAAAATAAGCGACGATATTGGCGATCAGATTTGAGAGAAAGAAAGGCAGAACATAACCCCAGGTCACGACCCCATCGATCACATATCTGCTCGGTCCATCAAAAAGGACTTCACTTCTGAAGACGCCCCTTAAAAAAGGCGGCAGTTTGATCGCCAGACCATCAAAAACGAAAGGAAGAAGATTTGCCAGGATGACCTGTATCCAGAATATGACCGTTCCCATCAGGTTGAATTTGATGAACTGCCATACAACGGAATCCTTAAACTTCTCATCTAATCTTCTGAACATATACTCACCTCAACATTACTATTATATGTCTTTCCCTCAACAACAAAAAAGGCAGGATCAGTTCCTGCCTTCAAAACAACAGATGCAATCATTCACAGAGTGCAATGAACTCATCGATCTCATCCGCCAGGATCTGCAGCGATGAACGCCAGAAATCCTTATCGGTCAGATCGATGCCTGCAACTTCAGCGGCACCCTCCACAGTCGTCGTTCCGGTAGCCTTGAGCAGTTTCTTGTAGAGAGGAACGAATGATCCGCCTTCCTTCAGATACTTTGCATAGAGGCCTCTGGCAAAAAGACCGCCGAACGCATACGGGAAGTTGTAGAAACTCATGTTGCCGCTGTAGTAGTGGCTCTTGCAGCACCACATATACGGGTGCAGATAGTCATGATCGAGTCCATCACCATAGGCCTTCTTCTGCGCTTCCAGCATGAGTTCACAAAGCCTGTCTGCAAACATGAATTCTTTTTCTCTGTTCTCAAAGACCGCTGTCTCAAACAGATACCTTGAATAGATATCACAAATGATCTGGGTCGCATCCTGGAGCTGGTTCTCGATCAGCGCTCTTCTGGCGATCGGATCCTTTTCCATCGCTATCGCCGCATTCATCGCCACGACCTCATTGAACGTTGAAGCTGTTTCCGCGACCGGCATGGAGACGTCCCTGTTCATCAGACTGTTATCTCTCAGACAGTGATTATGGAAAGCATGTCCGAGTTCATGTGCCAGCGTGATCACATCACCCAGCGTTCCACCGAAATTGGTCAAGATACGGCTCTGCGAGACCGAACTGAGGCTTGCACAGAATGCTCCGCCTACTTTGCCATCATGCGGATAGAAATCGATCCACGATTCATCAAAAGCCCTGGCGATCATATCCGTCTCTTCCTGATCGAAAGTTGAGAAGAGATCGACCAGATAATCCCTTGCATCCTGCGTCGTATATTCCTTGTCGTTTCCCTTCAAAGGAGCGAAGATCTCATAGAAAGGAAGACCGCCCTCATGACCGAGCAGTCTGGCCTTGGCCTTCATATACTCCCAGAATTTTGGAAGATACTCTTCCATTGCCGACATCAGTGCATCCAGAGTCTCTCTTTTCATGTGAGCATTCTTCAGAGTCTCATCAAGCGGGGAATCATATCCCCTCAGCTGGCAGTGTCTGATGACCTCCATCTTGATGGAATTCAAAGAGAAAGCGACAGCATCTCTGATGCGTTCATAAGACTTGAGTTCAGCCTCATAGGCATTCTTTCTGACAGCAGGATCAGGATCATAAGCCAGATTGCGGATATCGGAAAGATTGGTGATCTTTCCTTCATATTCCACAGGAACCGTTGAAGTCAGGAAACTCTGCATATCCGACCATGCGGAAGATCCGGAGATCTCATATAGACTGATGACCTTTTCGACCTCAGGAGAAAGCGTATATCTCGCATCTTCCTTGATATTCTTAAGATAGAATTCGTGTTCCTTCAGAAGTGGATCAGCATCGATGACACTTTGGAGATCATTCAATCCGGCAACATACTGGACCAGAGCGGTCCTCGGTGCAGCTGTCGCAGACATCTTTCCTGACAGCCTGCCAAGTATGGCTGCTGCCTTGAAATCTGAAGTATTCGTCGATTGAGACAAGGAAGCAAAAGAGAAGAGAGCGGATGCCTTCTTCATGAGTTCCTGATTGAGCTGTAACGCTCTGATCAGTTCATCCTTCGGATCTCCATTGAGAGAAGAAGCCATCTTTGTGAATTCGCTGATCAGCCGATCGAGTTCTGCTTCATCCGATGCAAATTTGGGATCATCATACCCTTTGTATAACACATCCAGTGACCATTCTTTATTCATGTTTCATACATTCCTTCCAGTAATGAATTATATCATCTGTCCTTCTCATTTACTTCTCATATGAACGGACAAAAAAAGACAGACGCGTTTGCGTCTGCCTTTCAGTATTTCGGGTCTTATTTCAGTTCTGCGAAGTACTTGATCGTTCTTACCATCTGTGATGTGTAAGAGTTCTCGTTATCGTACCAAGCAACGACCTGTACCAGGTAGCAGCCATCAGCAACTTTGGAAACCATTGTCTGGTTAGCATCGAACAGAGAACCGAATCTCATACCGATGATATCGGAAGAAACGAGTTTTTCAGTTGTGTAGCCGAATGATTCGTTTGCATGTTCCTGCATAGCCTTGTTGATGCCTTCGACAGTGATGTCTTCGCCAGCAACGACAGCGTGTAAGATCGTCGTAGAACCAGTGACAGTCGGAACTCTCTGTGCAGCGCCGATGAGCTTGCCATTGAGTTCAGGGATTACCAGTCCGATAGCCTTAGCAGCACCAGTTGAGTTAGGAACGATGTTAGCAGCGCCTGCTCTAGCTCTCTGGAGGTCACCTTTTCTATGAGGTCCATCGAGGATCATCTGGTCACCAGTGTAAGCATGAACTGTAGTCATGATACCTGACTGGATCGGAGCGTAATCATTCAGAGCCTGAGTCATAGGTGCCAAGCAGTTTGTAGTACAAGAAGCAGCAGAAATGATCGTATCATCAGCTGTCAGAGTCTTGTGGTTAACGTTGTATACGATTGTAGGAAGATCATTTCCAGCCGGAGCAGAGATGACGACTTTCTTAGCACCTGCATCGATGTGAGCCTGTGCCTTTGCCTTTGAAGTATAGAAGCCTGTGCACTCTAATACAACATCAACATCTAATTCGCCCCAAGGTAAATCAGCTGCGTTTGGTTTAGCATAGATAGTGATCTCTTTGCCGTCAACTGTGATGGAACCAGGGACCTTAACAGTCTTGCCATCTTCTTCCATTTCAGGTTCTTTTGAAGAAACTGTGTGGAGATTTTCGCCAAATGTACCGCAGTATCCACCCTGTGCAGAGTCATACTTCAATAAATTTGCCAACATCTTTGGGCTTGTTAAATCGTTGATAGCGACAACTTCGTAGCCCTCAGCACCGAACATCTGACGGAAAGCTAATCTACCGATACGTCCGAAGCCATTAATTGCAACTTTTACTGCCATAATTTAATTTTTCCTCCTATTTTATGACTACATTTATATTATAAGGTTTTTCCTTGAAAATTGAATAAGAATCGCTTGAAAAAAGGCCAAAAAAAGGAAGGATACGAGTATCCTTCCTTTCGGCAAATGTCAGCTTATTTGACGATGACAGAAACGATATGCGGGTTCGCGCCGTTGTACCAGTATAAGAAACCGGTCAGATCGACGACGTCACCGATATTGAGAGCTTCAACAGCCTCGTAGACATCAGAACCGTCATAGCACAGATAAGATTCAACAACGAAATTGTAGGTGTTTCCATCGACAGAAACATTGAAATACAGGTCAGAACCAGGTTCTCCGGAACCATCCCAGTTGTACAGGAATGCGACATCGTTGCCAGCTGCATCCTTTGAAGGTTCGACAGTCATGCCGGTGAAAGTGACGCATCTGTTCATCTTGTCAGCCAGTGAAGGATCAGCCAGGATCGCAGTCACATCTTCCGGCTGCGCAAACCATGTTTCAGAATCCAGGACAGTGACGACAGCTTCTATGATCTCGACTTCACCTGACCATTCAGACTTGATACCCTTGACCTGGACTTTAGCACCAGTGCCGGTACCCTTCCAGCCTTCAGAATAGTCAGTGGAAGTGACGACCTTAGCGAAATCATCTTCCGAGATGTTGATATCCTCGCCTTTGCCTTCGCAATAGACGAAGTATGCGCCATCCGGATCGGCCAGATAAAGCTTTGCGCCGTTCCAGTATGACTGAGCAGCCTGAACGAAGCCTTCGATCAGAACTTCATCGCCCATTGCCGCATTGGCATACTGCGCATAAGTCATGACACCCTCAGATTTAGCATTCGGATCGAATGGTTCAACGACCGGAGCATCCGGCGTTTCAGGGGCTTCATCCTTCTTGGCACAGCCTGCCAAGCTAAGGACCATCAATACGCCCAATAACACAGTCAGTAATTTTTTCATTTTTTCTCCTCCTAAAGTACTCTTTAGAACAATACTATGATAACACAAACGAAAATCAAGGGCATCACTTCCCGCCCCTGATCTTTCCTGATATGTAATATGCACCGATGCAGATCCACGCAAAGCCGAGCGCTCCAAGCAAGGCTTTGGACGTCCCCGGCAGAGGACCAAGTTCCTTGGTCGCGCCGACTGCCGTGCTCTGATCCAGATGGTAGAGAGATGTCAGCTTTTCATAAAGCGCTGCGAAATACTGATCATCGATCGTCTCACTGCGCCTTGTGGATTTGCAGGTATTCTCGATCAGAGAACCTGCCGCATCCCTCAAAGAAGCAGAACCATTGAACACCGGCGTGACGAAACTGTCGCCGATGTGATCGATCAGAAGTTTCGAAGCGGCGATCTTGACATCATAATGCAGATCATTATCCGTTCCTGCGTTTTCCAGATATTCCTGATAGGCATCAGCGGCCTGGGCTTTATAAGTCACGGGAACATAGCCTTCGGTCTGACCATATCCGATCTGCACCTCGTTGGACAGAAGATACTGGCCAAAGAGCCACGAAGCGAGGACTTCCTGTGGATCTTCCTTGTTGAAGATGCACAATGAAGGACCTTGCGAGATCATATGCATCTCATTCACGTCGTATTGCGGGATCGGACGCACGATCGTCTCGAAATCGACCAGCTGATCCTTCGGGATCTCGATCAGAGGCGCTTTGGAACCGATCCAGGTCGCACCTGCTGTTGAATCGATCGCAAAAATACACTGACCGGCGTTGAAGAAATTGCCCGGATAGGAAGAGATCTTGAAAGTTGAGAAAGCACCGGATGCCGCATGTTTGGAGATCTCGTAAAGGATCTCTTTTGTCGTATCATTGAAGATCAGGACTTCACCCTCATCGTTTGAATACGGGGCATGGAGCTGTTTCAGCATTGAGATCATCATATTGTCAGTCGACTTGTAGATGAAAGGGATCATGACCTTCTGGCCATTGAGCAGGAAAGTGCCCTCTTCATCCCTGGTCATCGCCGCCTCAGACATATCCCAGATCTCATCCCAGGTATAGACATCTTTGATCTGATATCCCAGCTTTTCCACATAAGTCTTATTGATATAAAGGACCTCGCTGGAGCGCATGAAAGGCAGCGCATAGTAGGAACCGCTGATCATGCATTCATCGAGGAATTCCGTGACCAGTTCCTCCTTCTTCGGACCATCGAAACGGACTTCAGTCCCTCCCAATCCATATCTCTCATCGATCAGAAGCTCATCCAGTTTCACGACCGTATTGCTTCCTGTCAGATAAGTCGCTATGTGATCCGGATAAGAGATGCAGACATTCGGCGTCGTATTGGTGGCGATATTGGTGATCACATCGTTATAGATGCGCGAATAGTCCGTATACAGCTTCAGATTCACCTTTATATTCGGATAAAAACTCTCAAAATCACTGATCGCCTTCTTGTAGACATTGACCTGATTGATATTGGTATCGTTCTTCGCCCAGAAAGTGATCTCATAGGACCTGTTCTCATCGAAATCCTCAGGGATCACGAATTCATTCGAACCCTGTGAACCGTGACAGCCGCTCAATATAAGAACCAGGAAAAAGCTCACGATCAGAAGTGCAGTTTTTCTCATCCTTTGGTACCTCCTCTGGAAACACCTTCCATGATCTTTCTATGGAAGATCAGGAAGATGATGATCAAAGGGATGGAGATGACCACGACAGCAGCCATCATCGCCGGGATGTTCTCTCTGCCAAAACCGGATTCCCGGATCGTCTGTATGCCATTGGAAACCAGGAAATAGTCCTCATCATCCGTGATGAGCCTTGGCCAAACATAGGCATTCCAGCATTCGATGACCTTCAGGATGAAGATCGTGACGATCGTCGGTGAACAGATCGGGATCATGACTTTCCACAGATATTTGAAATCCGAAGTACCGTCAACTTTGGCGGCCTTGTAAAGCTCTTCAGGGATCTGCTCAAAATTCTCTTTCAGCAGATAGATATAGAAGATGCTGGTAACGCTTGGCAATATGAGACCCGGGAAACTGTTCCTGAGCCCGGCATTGGTGATCGTGACAAAATTGGTGATGATGACCAGCTCATTCGGGATCATCATCAGAGACAGGAACATGGTGAAAACAAAGTTCCTGCCCTTGAACTCCAGTCTGGAGAATGCAAAAGCCGACAGGACGACGATGACCATCATCAGCACTGTGGTGACCAGTGTGAAGATCACTGTGTTACTGAAATACTTTGCCAGTGGTACAGCCGTGAAAGCCCGGATGTAGTTATCCAGTGTCGGAGACAGCGTAAAGAACTTCGGCACATATTCGGCGTTGTAGGCTGCATATGATTTGACCGAAGTCAGAAGCATCCAGTAAAACGGGAACAGAACGATGATCGCCCATAATATGAGCAACGCAAAGATCAGGGTAGACCAGATCCTGTTCCTTCTGCGGCTCTTTTTTTCTAATTCTTTGATCTCATCCATATTACTGATAGTGTACGTTCTCTTTGGAAACCAGAAGATTGATGACAGTGATCGTCAGGACGATCGCAAACAGGATAAGGGCTGCTGCCGAAGCAAAAGACGGGTAACCTCCCGAATTGCCATACAGCATATCATAGACATAACCGACGATCGTGTTCATACCGGCTGCGTTCAGATCGATGCCAAAAAGCGCCACAACATCCGAATAAGCCTTGAATGCACCGATGAAACCGGTGATCACCAGATAAAACAAAGACGGTGAGATCATCGGCAGCGTGATCTTATAGAAAGTCCGCCATCTGGAAGTCCCATCGACCCTGGCAACATTGTAGTAATCCTTGTTGACTGAAGCCAGAGCGGAAGTCAATATCAGGATCTTGAAAGGCAGGACGACCCAGATGGTATAGAAACAAAGGACAAACATCTTCGCCCAATATGGTCCCTCGATGAAATCGATCGAAGAGAAACCGAAACTGTTCAGCAGAAGATTGATCAGGCCTTCAGAATACGCCGTCTTCTTGAACAGGATCATGAAGACCAGACCGACCGCCAGCGTATTGGTGACATAAGGCAGGAAAAAGATGGTCTGAAAGACTTCCTTGAGCCTGCTCACAGAATTCAGCGCCAGCGATATCAGTAAAGCGATACCTGTCGAAAGCGGAACGGTGATGATGACCAGTATGAAAGTGTTTTTCACTGCCTGCATGAAATATGGATCGTGCAGGACATAGGAATAGTTGTAGAGACCGACGCCTTCGTAAGTCTGGGAGGCGAAATTGTAGCCTTCCTCAAAAGAATAGACGAAGACATCGATGAGCGGATACACCATGAAAACGCCGATGAATAACAGCGCCGGCAGCAGATACAACCACCCTTTCAGATTATTGTTCTTACTCATTGATCACCTTTTCATCTTTCTTGGAGAAGACATGGACCTTGGCCGGCTTCAAAGAAAAGCGAATGATCCCGTTTTCGTTATTGAGTTCTTCATCGGCAGAGACGATAGCCCTTATGTCCTCATCAGAAGTGCATTTCTCATGATGCGTGACGATACTGGTATCCCTGCCTGTCGTCTCAACTCTGTCAAAGATGCAACTGAAAGGACCGTTCTTATCCGGAACGAAGGCCTCCGGTCTGATACCGACATGGACATCCTGATCTTCGACATCCCTTTCACCGATGCACTCATCACCGATATACAGTTTATGATCTTTGATATATCCGTCGAACAAGTTGATGGCAGGATTGCCAAGGAACTGAGCGACAAAAAGATTGACCGGCTCATTGTAGACTTCCTGCGGTCTGCCCATCTGCTGCAGGATACCGGCCTTCATGACGACGATGAAATCAGAGATCGACATCGCCTCTTCCTGGTCATGGGTGACGAAGATCGTTGTGACGCCTGTCTCCTTCTGTATCCTTCTGATCTGTTCCCTGGTCTGCAGTCTCAGTCTGGCATCCAGATTCGACAGAGGCTCATCCAAAAGAAGGACTCCCGGAGTTTTCACCAGAGCTCTCGCGATCGCAACTCTCTGCTGCTGGCCACCTGAAAGCTCAGACGGTTTCCTCTCCATCAGCGTTTCGATCTGGACCAGTTTTGCCGCCTCCAGAGCCCGTTTGGCGATCTCTTCTTTGCTTAATTTATCGGCACCTTTGAGGTTCTCCAAAGGAAATCTGATGTTCGCAGCGACCGATAGATGTGGATATAAGGCATAATTCTGAAACACCATGCCGACTCCTCTATTCTCCGGAGGCAGATCTGTCACATCCAGATCGCCAAAATAGATCCTGCCGGAAGTCGGCGCTTCCAGACCGCAGATCAGATTCAGCGTCGTGGATTTTCCGCAGCCGGAAGGACCTAAAAGCCCGATCAGTTTTCCATCAGGGATCTCAAAATCAAAATCGTTCACTGCAGTCACGATCTCATTTTTATTATGTCGGGAGATAAATTTCTTGGTCAGATGTTCCAAAACGATCTTCATACTCGTGCCCTCGGTTTCGATACTTTTATTATAGTTTAAAAAACCTGTATCTCTACAGGTTTAGATCGCATTCACATCGAAATAGAATTTCGAGTACTCTCCTTTTTTCGATTCCACACCATAGTTCAAGCCATGTGCATTCAACAGTTCCCTGGCCAGTGAAAGGCCGATACCGGAACCTATGTGATGTCTCTTATGTTCCTTGTCGACCTTGTAATAGCGATCCCAGATATTGCGGATATCCTTCTCTTCGATACCCTCTCCGTTATCGTAGACATAGACCCGATAGGAATCATCTTTCTTCTCAGATCCGATCACGATCTTCTTATCATCCTTGCTGTTGTAATTCAAAGCGTTATTGACAAAATTGTAAAGGACCTGTTTGATCCTCTTGGCATCAAGTTCAACGAAGACATCCTCGCTCAGATCCAACTGCAGATCGATACCTTGATTCTCACAGTATTTCTCATACTGATGATAGACTTCTTTCAGCAGATCATTCAGGGAGATCTTTTCTTTATTCAACTCGAGACTGATCGCATCGATCTTGGAAATGTCGATCAGATCATCGACCAGAGTTGAAAGCCTTTTGGCCTCATCGATGATCACATTGATATTTTCTTCGTTATTCTCTTCCGGAAGATCCCTGATCATTTCCCCATAACCGACGATCATCGTCAGAGGCGTGCGCAAATCATGAGAAACGTTACCCAGCAGTTCCTTTTTGGCCTTATCAGCCTTCAAGATGTCTTCATTGGCATCTTTCAAAGTCTCATTGAGTTCATCGAACTCTTTCGAAACCGTCCTCACCTTTTCCAGATCATATTTTCCTTTGGAAAGGTTCTTAGACTCATCATTGATCTGTCTGATCGGCCTCAGGATGTATCTGGAAAGGATCAAAGCCAAGATAAGAGTCATCAGGATGATGATGACAAGGATCAGCAGATATTGCGATTTGATCGTTGAGATCGTCGTATTCAGCGGCGTGATGCCTGAAGAGACCATCACCATGACCGGCTCTTCATCGATCGAGAACAGTTTCGCAAAGATATAGACGTCCTCCGGCTTATCCATGGGATTGCGCTGATAATGGAAATCATCAAAGAGCTTTTCTCCAGCCTCTGTCTTGCTAACCTCAGAAGCAATGGCATTGATCGTGACATGATCGATCCCTCTCAACGTACAGGCACCTGTATATGAATACGTCTCATTATTGGAGACGACACGCACGCAGACTTCATTGGACATTGAAAGATGCTCGATCTCCTCATCGAAATTTTCATCAAATACGAAATCCGCAACAGTTCGTCCGACATTCTGCAGTGATTTCATCTTATTGGACTTATAGAAATCATCCAGAAAAGTCGTCTGCACGAAATAGACCAGACCCATGACAACGACAACGAAACTCAGCAAGATGATGACCAGCTGAAAAGTCAGACTATATTTCTTTTTCAAAACGGTATCCTACACCTCTGATCGTTGTGATATATTTGCCATATTCACCTAAATCCTTACGCAGCAGCTTCATATGTGTATCCAAAGTCCTATCATCCGAATCATACTCATAACCCCAGACTTTCGAAATGATAGACTGTCTGGTCAAAGCATTTCCTCTGTTTTTCAGCAGATAGAGCAGAAGCTCATATTCCTTGTTTGCCATATCGACTCTTGTCCCATCCACAGTAACGGTATGGGCATCTTCATCCACGATCAGACCATCTACAGCGATCCTGGAAGAGACGCTCTTATTCTCTCTTTTGAGGATGACCTTGATCCTCATCATCAGTTCCTTTGGAGAAAAAGGTTTTGTCACATAATCCTCTGCACCGATATCAAAACCATAGATGCGGTCATATTCCTGACCTAAAGCCGTCAGAAAAATGCAAGGAACATCCCTGATCTCTTTCATTTTCTTCAAAGTCTCATATCCATCCATCACAGGCATCATGACATCCAGCACGACAAGATCAAAATCCGAACCTTCAAAAAGTTCTAAAGCTTCCTTTCCATTGCTTGCCAATACCACTTCATATCCCTCATGAAGGGCAAATTTCCCGATCATTTCCCTGATCTTTTCTTCATCATCTACGATCAATAGTTTTGCCATAATCTTATCTTAATCTCAAATTGTGAATTTCAACTGAATTTTTTTACCAAAAATGATTTTTATATTATATAATAGTTATTGTCCTTGCGGATTAGCCAAGCGGTAAGGCAGTGGACTCTGAATCCACCATTTCGAAGGTTCGAATCCTTCATCCGCAGCCATTGATCTCTAAAAGCCTTTAAATAAAGGCTTTTTTTGATTTTTCAATGGCGA
>JAEEGL011553647.1_pt1 | contig 25532 bp, 32 predicted proteins | sample 9134231 | NCBI WGS metagenome assembly JAEEGL01 (sample SAMN16246548, study PRJNA631951) | gut metagenome | biome: gut microbiome; feature: rumen; material: fiber-attached | host: Bos | place: Iran: Karaj | collected 2018-10
AGATGGCATGTTTTCTGCAAAACCATTTAGTGTTTTTGAATATAAAGTAGTATCTTTTTCTGGATCATAATTTGCTGATTCATTACTAGAAATTATAGCTTTTCCAGTTGCAGTTCTGTTTTTTGAATATTTTAATGTAGGCTGATAGCCTATAACATTACTATCACTATTTAATTGGCTAAGTATTTTTTCATCAGACATTAAAAGCTCCTATTAAATTCAGATGGATAAACGCTTCTACTTCTAGGAGAAACAGATACAGTTCTTCTTCTTGCTTTTCTACTTACAAACTTTACAGGAATAAAGTCATCTTCTGTTATTTTATTACTTATATTTCTATTTTCTACTCCCATGTCTCTTTTATCAAGAGTACTTTCTATAAAAGCTATCTTGCTAGAGTAAACTTTTTTAAGAAGCTTATCGTATTTTTGAGCAAATATTAAAAGAGCAAGATTCATTGCATCAAGAGCATGTTCGTTTTCGCTAGTATAAGTAGGTAATCCAGATGAGCTTATAGATTTAACTCTATATTCTTCTAATTCAGTAATCATATATTTGTCAGAAGGATCAAGTGCTATCTTACCTTTTTCAAATATATTTACGGAATTATTAACCATGAATGGTTTCATGTGTTTTTCATCTTTTTTACGTGTATATGGATCAATAACTTCTATCTTTTGAGAGAACTGATAACCAACTACCTTATCTGCAAGTCCAGTTTCTGGATGTTGTTCACCATATTTATGGAATAACTCTAATTGAGTTTCTCCATAACCTCTATCAATAGCTATCCAATCAAACTTATATTCTTCATTAAGCTCAATTACTTTGTTCATAGCATTTACATAAGTAAATTCTGAACGTGCTATTTCTATTCTAAATAATACTTTAAATGCAGATGTAAAATTACCATTAGATTCTCTTGATTTATAGAATCTATCGTATTCTATACATACCATATTGGTTGCATTTGCATATTTATCCCAGTCAATACCAAGTATTCTAATATTAATACCTTGAGTTTTCTTGAGATATTCTTTTCTATCTTCTTTATTCCATTTAGTGATGTATTTATGTCCAATACGCTTTCCTTCATCAATAGCATATTGAATAAATTGTTTCTGATATACACCAAGTTCTTCTTCACCAAATTCAGCAAGAACTTCTTGTGCATATCTCATTTCTGATAATTCATCTCTTATATCTTCAAGATAAGTCTGATTAGTATCTGGATTGGTTTTTAATAATTCTTTATTAACATTAGATGGGGCATATATTTCTGTCCATCCATTACCATCACCAATTTTAGCTTCTTTTACTTCATATCCTGTAAATTCATTATTTTCTTTGTCTTTTTTAGATACATGATATTTTTTAGAAGCTTCTTGACACCATCTATAATATTCTTCGTGTTTTCCGGAAGGTGTAGATGCTGCGATTAATCTTATACGTTCAGGATCTTCGTTCCTAATATTTAAAATATTAGTTATTTGATTAGAACCTATATAATCACACTCGTCTAATATAAGTACATCTGCCCTCTGACCACGGGAGCTATTTGCACCACCAGAGCTATTATTAGCTCCGGCTGTAAGACCAAGAATACTACTTACAGTTCCATTAACTGTAAAACATAAGTTATGATGTACATCTCTTGAAACTAATGATTGTAATAATGGAGATAATTCTATTAACTGATGTAGTCTCTTGAATATTAAATCAATCTGATTTTCATATGGAGTAGCAATTAATATATCATATTGATTATTAGGACCTTTATTATATTGAGTATATGCAAACCAAAGAATAATTATGCACATACATTCTGATTTTCCAAGTCTTCGACCTAATCTAAGAACAAGTTTTTTAGATTTTTTTGCTTCAATAACTATTGGATCCTGATAATCTCTTGCCTCCCAGTTAAGATATACTTTAGCCCATAATAATGGATTCTCTGTAACTATATATTCAAGAGAATCCGACTTAGATTTACCAAATTTAGAGTGTATATAATCTACTCTTTTGTCCAATTGATTATCAATAGACTTTAAAAGAGTTATCATATTATCTACTTGATCATCAGTTAGGTTAGAAATTAATCGATGTTCAGCCATTTTTACCTCAGATTATAGTCCTAAATAATAATTTCTAGCTTCGTTACCGAATGCAGAATTTATATTTGCTCCATTAGAGCGTATAGCGTTAAGAGAACGTTGTCTCATTGTATATCCAGCTTGCGTCATATTAAAATGACCAGAACCAAGCGCTGTTAAGTTTTTTGAAGCTTCTCCAAGTTTGGTTGCAGTATTTTCCATATGTTTAGCAGCAAGATTGGCTCCTGTTGTTACGGCTGCCATAGCAATTCCGCCTTTTAACATACCAGTAATACCACCAGCACTTGCCATAGCTCCATAAAATATTTCTCCAGCTCCAAATTCTATAACACCTTTAGCAACAGAAATTCCAAAATTATCACCTTCTTCTTGTGATTTTTGGAATGTTCCAATACCTCCAGCAACGTTCATTGCATCGCCAACGAAACCGCCTATTAATGCTCCAGTTGGTACTTTTACTTTGTTAATTTGCATATTTTACCTCACATTCCATAAAATGCAGATAAAAATTGTTCATCAACACCATATTCTTCAAGATTATTTATCATTCCTGAATCGGTATCATGTAATACTTTTTTAATCATATCTTGTTGAATTTGAGGATCTTTTGTTGTTTCTTTTATAGCTTCTATAGCACCAGATGTAAAACTATTAGTCATTCTGGCTGGACCACCGCCATATGATACTGGACCCATTTTTATCTTGTTATGCTGAATAAGCATTTCTTTTCCTATAGATGCAGCTCCAGAAACAGCAAAACCCAAACCAATACCAGCTTTTGTAAATCTATATGGTACTAGTTTGGATGTTAACCCGCCACCTTCTTCAAATGGAACATTTTTTTCAAAAAATATACCCATGATTATTCCTCTATTTTTTGTTCAGAAATGTTTTCTTTTGTTTCTTCTGGTTCTGGTTCAACTATTATTTCTCCGTTTTCATCAAAATCTACATCCATAATGTCATAATTATTTATGTCATTATTATTTTTTTGAAGTTCTTTCATCTGTTGGAATATTCTTATAGCTTCATCAGAAGGAGACTCTTTCATTTTATTATTAGCCTTATCTTTTCTAGTAGCATTTAATTGATTAAGAATCTTAATCTTTTTATCTTGCAATGTCATTAAAAATTCCGATTCTGGAGTTATGACATTACCTTTATAAACATTACATTTCTTGTCTATTTCAAGAATTGTTTCTGCCATAAAGTCACCGTTTAATGCTATTTTATTTTCTGCCCTTATAATTTGTACTTCTATATTTACAAGATCTTTTATTAAAGTAGCATCTACAAGGTCTTTATCAGCTATAGTTTCTCCATCAGTTTCTATATCAAAATGTTTACACCATTGATTATATCTTGTAATTATTGCAGATATTTCCATTAAACATCTAGAACCAAATGTTCTTTGAGAAGGATCTACCATGCATACATCTTTATATGCACAATCTTTATCTCTGCAAATAATAGGAACTGATGCAAACATACCATGAGTACCAAAATATATTTTATTCATATTAGTTATTTGTACTCTTTTATTTGTATCAATTCCCCACATTGATGCTAATAATTCATCACCAGATTTAGTAGTTACATCTGGTAATGAATTATTTACATTGAGGTTAGTATTTTTCGTAAGTGTTCCAGTAGTATTAGGCATATTATCTCCTAGTTATTTTTCATAAGTAGAATTAAATGTGTTTATATTTCTTGCTATGTTCTGTTTTCCTTTTCCTTCTGCTTGCCATTTTGATATTTTAGCTGCAATAGCTTTGTAATCAGTGTCAGCATTCATTAAAATATTTCCATTTGCATGAGCATATCCAGATATTCCGCCACCAACTGTTCCAATTGCTCCGCCAATAGCCGCACCTTTTAAAGCGCCACTTAAAACAGATTCATCGTCTTCTACTGCTCCAGACACTCCACCTATAACAGCACCATTTACAGCTCCAGCTACTCCTGTCATAACAGCACCACTAGTAGCTCCGCCTATTCTATTAGCTCTATTATAAATAGCTTGTGTTGCATTTCTTTGTATTCCTTGTACTTCTTCATTAAATAAAATATCTCCAGATTTTTTCACTACTTTACTAGTTACTTCATCTTGCATTCCTCTTTGTACAGATACTACAAAAGCTCCAGAAGTATCTAGTTTGTTAGCAATACCAGCAGCAAATTTTCCAATATTTTGGAAACCCATACTTAAAACCTCCTTAAACTTTAGAAGTTATACTTGATAACAGTCTCGCAGAGTTTTTACTATAGCCTAAAGCTCCGCCACCAGCTCCACCTATTCCAGCTCCTATAAGACCGCCTTTTAATGCTCCACCGATAAATGTTTCATCTTCATCAACACCACCAGCTATGCCACCTATAGTTGCTCCAGTTACTGAACCCATAACTGTTCCTTGAACTGCTCCGCCAAGTGTATTGCCAGTACGTACAGATTTAGTTAATGCATCAATATCGTTTTTTCTCAAAAGAACTTTTGAATAGCTACCATCTTCAAACTTTACACCAACACCTTTACGTAAATCTTCAGCCGATGAAGAAGCAGCTTCATTTGCTAATTCCAATGCTTGTTTAGAAGTTAAATTACTATTTTTTTTGATACCCTTAGCAAGTTCAAATCTTGTTTCTCTAGTAGCTCTTTTCGCAACGTTACTACCAATATCATCTATTTTATCTGTAATAGATTGTGTAGATGAACCTATTTTATTAAATAAACCATTGGCTCCATTTTTTACTGCATGATTAGCTTCTCCTGTTGCTATCTCTTCTGCGGTTTCTGCTACTGTTCTATCAACCTGGCTAAAGAATTTACCAGATACAGCTTTATTCCTTAACATTTTCGAACTACCGCCAATAATAGAACCGCCTGTAGCTCCAGCTAAAGCACCCATGAATATCATGGATTTGGTATCATCTTCATCAGCTCCAGTTGCTAATCCGGCAACACCGCCTATACCAGCTCCAGTAACTGATCCTACAGCTCCACCTACAAAAGAATTTTTTCCTATTCCACTAGAAACTTTTTTAATTGCTTTTTCAGTTACTTCTTCAGTAGCTTCTTTCGCTACTTCTTTTCCAGCTTTTGCTCCTTCTTCTGCTACTGCTTTTTCTAAATTTTTCAAACCAGGATTTATAACTGCATCATCAAGAACATTACTTATTTTTGCAGCACCAGCGCCTATTTTAGATCCTATTTCTATAGCAGCATTAGCAAGTCCCATAATAATTCTCCTTTTAATATCATCCTACAGTAAATCCGCCACGATTCTGATATCCGTTTTCAGGTCGTTTTCCATAACGTATCTTGTTTTTCATTTTTTTATATACATTGGCATTACTAGTATTAGTATTACCGCCAATTATAGTTCTACCATAAACATCGTAACCAGATTGTGCCATTCTATATTGGAGATTTACGTCACCTGATGTAAGAGAATCAAAAGTTGCTCTACTGTACTGGCTATATTTATTTCTAGCAGTTTCAGTTTCAATTCTTATCTGCTTAGCAAGTTCAGCTTTAATATCTCTGTCTTGTAAAATTACATCAATTATGTATTTGGCAGTAGCTCTATCAAGTCCTAATCCGCCTATCATATTTTATTCTCCGTTTAATTTGAGTTCACACTCAGGACAACATATTCCAGGTTTCTCATTACGTCTTATATAATATTCTTTTTTACAGTTAGGGCATATTTCTTTTTTGTCCTTTCTAACATTTATATTATAAGACGGAATATTATTATTTTTTCTTATTTTCTGCACACTAACACGGTTATATTGTATTATTTTAGCTATTTCTGAATCTTTCAGACCTTCTTCTTGAGATAATCTTCTGATTTCTTCTACAATTATCGGACTAGTTTTCATATCAGCTTCTCCTTACATAAATGTAACATAATTTTACTTTTATCTCGATTATATAGATAAAACTAAAAAATATCAACTTTTAAACTAAAAGTAGGCTAAGTAAATATACTTAGCCTACCTTCAGTGTTGGAAAGGAGAAAATCAGCTAAGAATTATAAAGACTCAAGCTGATATGCTTCTAGTTCCGTTATACGGGCATAACGTCATAATAATGGCAGAAATTGTAGTAAAAAATATTAAAATAGGAGGTTTGATTGTATGAACACAATCTAGCTACTCTTATTATAACAGATTTTTATTTAAATTAAATCGTTATTATGAAATAAATATTCTTTTATTTCCTGGTATGTAAAGTCTATTTGGTTATTATTTACAACATAAGTATAAGCATCTAATAAATTTCTTTTTATTGGACCATACATAGCTTCTTTAACTAGTGAAGCTGCATTTTTAATTGCTTGTTGTTTTACATTAGCATCATTAATAAATTGCTTTATTTTTTCATTAATATGATCATTAAGTTCTTTATTGTTACTTAATATATTTTCTATGTCCATTTAAAATCTCCTTTATATACAAAAATTTATATATATATTTTTTGTTTCAAGGCTTATAGAAATGAGATTAGTTTCATATATCTAACCCCACCCCCTTCCCCCTTAATATAGTTTTAATTAGTCTGGCTTCTTTAGAAGCCATGTCTCAAAACTATATTCCCCCGTATAGATATAAAGAGTAGATAAAGAAGAATGATTAAAGACGGATATATTTATTTTTATTTAATTACAAACAGATTATAAATCATAAATATATAAAAAAGCAAAATTATAGATTTTTGTATACATAGAAATAGATATTTGTATACATAAATATAAACATAAGATAAGAGTCGAACAATTGTTCGACCTTTTTTATATACATAGGTATATATATTTTTGGAGGGGACCAGGTTTTATCTTTTTGAAGGTATCTTTAGTTCGATACCCTACCCTCTTTACAGAGAATAAAAAGAATTCTTTTTTTGAGGGAGGCAACCAATAAAAATATTTCAATTAACGAAGGAGGAAACAAACATGGTAATTAGTAAGGATCTAGTAATTGATGACTCTTATTTGGATGTGTTTCATCACATCTCAAAGAATGCACAAGAATTTATCATCGTAAGAGAGTACATCAAAAAGAACGAAGGTGGAAGTGATAGGAATGTTGACACACACACAAAGGACCACTTGGGTAGCCATAAGACATTTATGGCTATGCATGAGATCATGCAGTACTATAGCATGATCGATTGGATCACAGCAGTAAGGTATCTTGTACGTATGAGTGATGCAGGATACAAGACAGATTCATTTACTATCACTGCACCAAACGACATAGTGATTGATATCACTAAGGCAAGAGTAATGTTACAGACACTTAATAACAAAGCAAATTAAAAACAAAGGAGAACAAAACAATGATGAACAAGAAGATGAAGAAAGTAGTAGGTGCTATGGGAGCAATGGTAGTAGCTGGTGTAGTTGATGTAGCTGTATGTAAGGCTAATGGATGGACATTAGACAGAAAGACACGTACATGGATTAAAGAAAGTAGTAATGCAATAGCTGAGGAGTATGATCTTCAGACTAAGAGGAATATTGCAAACATAGTAGTATGTACAGCAGCTCTTGTAATGGGCTACATCATTGAGAAGAAGGGCTAATCTTCTCTAATAACAACTGAATAACATGCGTCCTGAGTCATGACGTTAAACTGACTCACAACTATAAACTAATTTATTTATTTAAGGAGGACACATTATGTTCAATAGAATCAATGCAATCGTTAACGAGATCAAGGCTGGATACGTAGAGGAAAGAGAAGAGACTAAGCAGGCTAGAGAGCTTGCTAAGAAGGTAGCTGAGGAGAAGGGTCGTAACTTTGTAAGAGTAGCGTATGATCCTGCATTTGCTACAGGGTACACTGTAGAGGTAGCAAAGGAAGTAGCTGGTAAGGTAGCTGGTACTAAGGTAGCTAGAAAGGTTACCTCTATGGCTATGGATATTAAGGAGTCTGCTACTCTTGGTTATGAGGATGGCAAGAATGCTAGAGTAAACCATAATGAGAGAGTTGCTGACAAGATGTACGAGGATGCTATGGTAGAGCAGGCTGCAAGAGAGATGATAATAGCTTGTGGTGGCCCTGTACCTGAAGAAGTTTAATTATTTTGACAACTGAATAAAGCCCGTAATGGGGTGTTCTAGGGTACTTCCACGAGTAAGTACCCTATTTTATTACTTAAAACTAAAAAAATCTTAGGAGGAATTAAACATGGCAAACAATATTATTTCTGTAGATGTAACACCTATCAACGCAGTAGAGAACAATGTAAACGTAGTAGTAGAGAATAAGGAGGAAACAACTATGACAACAACAACTAACGGATATATGGGAACAGTAATCGGTATGGCAGTAGAGGAGCTTTCTGGACTTACTGTAAAAATGCTTAAGGCTTCTGCACAGCTTCTTGAGATCAAGGGTTACTCAAAGATGAAGAAGGCTGAGCTTATTGAGGCTATAGCTCCTTACTGTGATCCTACTAAGAAGGTAGAGGTCATTGAGAAGACAGAAGCAGAGGTTATTATGGATGCTATGGCATCTGCTCCTGTAGAAGCAACTGTTGTTAAGGAAGAGAAGGAGGAAACTGAAATGAAAAATGAATTGGTTCCTGTAACTATTGATACTGTAAAGGCACTTGCTGTTCTGGCTCATAGCTATGATCCATTCACAGCTTATATTGACAATGGCAGACAGAAAGATTCTGCTGATAGAGCTAATGCTCAGATCAAAGCATCATGGGATGCTATATGCGAAGCGTGTGGAATCAAAATCTGGATCGGTAATGAGGATTGGTCAAATGCTAGACTTGAGAATGCTCAGAAGGCTATTGCTAAGTACCTCGGAGTTGAATTACCAGAGGTTCAGATTGTAGAAGCAACTGTAGTTGAAACAAATAATAATGTAGATGAAAAGAAGGAGGAAACAACTATGAACACAACACTTACACAGGATCAGAAGAAGGCAAATGGAGATAAGCTTGCATGTCAGCTTTGCATAGCATGGATTATGCAGACTAAGTATGATGTTATGGGCGATGGAAAGAAGTTATTCTACATGCCTACAGTAAGAACTGACCTTAACAAGAAGCAGGTTATGATATGCAAGAGAGAAAGAATCAAGGCTGTTACTGGCGCTGTTATTGCTAAGATCTTTGGTAATGAGTACAACAATGATGCAGCCATCAAGAGAGCTTATAAGGTTATGGAAGACAGAGGACTTTGTCACATTTCTGTTACAACAGCTAAGAATAAGGATGGCAAGATGGTTGAATATATTGATGTTCATATGACAGCAGAAGAATTCAATAAGGCTGTTACTACATATTCTCTTCCAGTTCTTGCACAGGCAAGAAAGGATTATGCTGAGTTTCTTAAGACCAGCATTAAGGCTTCAAGAAAACAGTATGCTAAGACTCACTATACTGTTAAGTCTGCAACTGTTGTAAATAAGTAATAAATAATATAGGGAGCTGATTCATTCAGCTCCCTTTTGTTAACTGGTTATGCTATTGCATAGCATAACTTAAAAATATTAATTTGTCAATAGGAGGTTTTATATGAACATGACAAGCTTAATAATTAAATATGTAAATATGGGATATTCAGAAGAAGATGCGGAAATATTAGCTGCATTAGAGATTATTGATTTCTATAAATAATATATAAGGAGGTATATATATTATGGCAATTAGTACTATTCAAATAAATCAGTTTGTTATAGATATATTTGGTGTCACTATGTTTAACCTGGGTCAGTATAACGACAAGGTTATTGATGATAGATATATATGTATCTGGACTAAATGCTTAGATTGGTATCTTGTATGTATTAATGATACCAATACTGATCGTGTCATAGAAGTAACAACTGAGTCTGATCCTTATATATATATAAAGGATAATAAACTCATGTTACAGGATAGGTTATTTAAATACTATGATTTATTTAATAAGTGTCTGGTCAGAAAGATACCTAAGCCTAAGAAAAATAAATAATAAATAATATATTTATTTGTATTAATTATATTATTTATTAATTATATTAATTTAAAATGTATCTAATAGAAGATACATTATTTATATATTTAGGCATAATAATAGCAGGGAATATTTCTTTTCCCTGCTTGGTTATGCTATGCATATAGCATAACAGAATTTTTCTTAAAAGTCAAGTCGATTTATGGAAATACATGTCCATATCTAAGTATTATTCTTTAAAGAATATATAGTAGGGTTTGTATTATATATATAAGTTCGAAGTTCTTTTTAAATAATATAGGCTTTATTTTTAAGAAATATAAATCGTTAATATATAGCGAATACAGGTCTAGACATTAGATCTGAGCTTAATATATTACTCCCTTCGGAATTAAGTATTTAATTCAGATATGGGTGCGCTGTGTAAGCAATAATATATATCTGGCTTTTATATCGGGATATTTATATATTTTAATATATTGTGCTGTAATTACTAAAATAGACATAAAAGTCAGTAGAATAAAGACATGGGTGCCTGGAACCCCACACAAAAAACAATTATATTTTTATTCTTTGTAACTTTATATCACTCTTAGGATATTAATATAGAACTCTTTATATATTCTTCTTATATATACTCTTATATTTAATATCTTTATTTATTGTTCTATATATATTAATTAAGATCTTATCTTAGCTAATATATTTATTATTATATATTTTTATTTTTATTCTTCTCTATAGATATATATTATAGAGATTTATATATTTAACTATTAACTATTATTTTATTTATTTTTATTTAAGGAGGTTTTTGTTATGGATAATAACAAGAAAGAATCTATTATTAAAAAATCAGTTCGTGATGAACTTGGAATGGATTATCAGAGAGTTCTTACCTGGTATCATATCTTACATTCCGATATTAAGTTCATGAAGGACGAACACTATCAGGAGATGCTTCGTGAATGGAAAATATTCAACTCTGTATCTTCTATGGTGGAATTCAATGTTGAGACTAAGGAGAATGTTCTTATCATGGAGGATCAGTATCTGGATAAGACCTTTAGGTTATTCTCCTATCTGCTCAATGGTCCTAAGACATCTTTATCTGATGAGGATAAGAGGAAATATATTCTTGAATCCATTGAATTATTTAAACATCAGGTATCTACTGAAACACTTCATAAAGAGAGTATTTCTCTCTTGAAGATGTCTATGGATGATATAGAGTTTGATGCTTCTGGTAATGCAATATTTAATTCAGGACATGCATCTACATATATTGGTGACAATATTGATGTAAAACGCAATGGTTCCAATATGAGATGGGTAGGATCTAGTGAAGATGGTATTTCTCGTCTGCTTAAGCATTATGGATTATCCCAGGTTATTGTCTTTATGGGAAATGTTCCTAAAACAGATGAGGAAGTTTTATCACTTCATCAGGCGAAAGTGAATATCTTTAAGAATGGAATCATTGATATTGCTACAGGCAAGCATTATATGTGTTCTGCTCCATCTGCTAGTTCTACCAGACATGCAGATTTTCCATTTATTGAAGCCGAAACACCTATGGATGTATTTAAAATTTGGTGTGAAATTACAGGCTTTAAAACAATAGAAGATCTTATTGCTGGTATTGGACATTTTAAGGATGGAAGATATGTTGTGAATCTTGCAAAGCTTAAGGCTAGAATAGCTATGAGAGGTTCCAATTCGTTTGATACTTATAAGCTTACATCAAACGAAAATGTATTATTCCGACTTAAGCATCCAAATGTTGATTATGTTCGTGATGCTAAAGGAGAAACAAGTATTCCATATAAGGGAATTTCATCTCCTGGTATTTTAGAGATGAAGAATCCCGATGGTTCTGTAACAACAGAGAGAGTTTAATTACTCTCTCTGTATTTTTTATAAAAAATAAAAATATTTTTTATTTCATTTATTGAAAGGAGATTTTATTATGACAGTTAAAGAGCTTAGAGAAATTGCAAAGGTTAATGGAGTTGTTGGATATTCAAAGATGAAGAAAGCAGAGCTTGAGAATGCTCTTGCTAACATTGCAACTAATGAAATGGTTTCTAATATTAAGGAGGAAAATTCAATGGAAACTCGTAAAACTACACCTGGCGATGGAATGATGATTTGTTCATTCACATACGCTGCAACTATGGCATGTGCTATGAGAGTTATTACAGAGAATGAATATGATGTATTCATGTCTCAGATCGTAATTGTTAATTCTCTTGAAGAAGCTTATGAGAATGTTAAACTTCGTAAGCTCATTCAGAAGATTCCTAGTGTTTTTCAGATTAGACACGAAGGTTGTAAGGGTATTGTTGTTAAATACCCTCTTGAGTTCGTTGATGGACTTAAGGATAAAGATTTAATTATTACAGAAGGAGCGAGAAAGTTCGCATCTCAGAACTGGGAAGAAGCTCCTTTAGAGGTTTGTAACTATTTAAAGAAGAAGGATAACTGGGTTGCATTAAATCCTCAGTTTATTCAGGCTCTCAAGTTTGAGAATCCTAATTCTATGAACGTTATCGTAGATTATTGGTTCGGAAAGCTTGAAGATAGTATTTCAGATATTGCCAAGGCTCAGGAATTCCATGGCATTATCAGCTCTGTTGATGGAGCAAGCGAGACTAATTCTAATCTCGTTGTTGCACTTCGTAATTCATCTGATCTTATTGATGATTTCCAGATTATTAACTGGAGAAAAGGTCAGTATGAAAAGTTTATCACAGACATGAAAGTTGGACGTATTCTCGTACCTGGAGAATATACATATATGGTATGCGATCCAGCTTATATGATTAATGATATTTATGGTCTCAATCTCAATGCACTTAAGAGCGGAGAGTATTGGTTTAATGACCATATAGGTTATGCTGGAGCATTCAGATCTCCTCTTATTGCTCCTTTTGAAGCACAGAAGTTTAATTGCGTAGCAAGAGATGACTTCTGGTATTATAAGGATATCGTTATCTTTAATGGTTTCGATGGCGCATGGGAAAACATGGGCGGTGGAGACTTTGATGGCGATACTTGTGCTATAGTTCCAGACAATACAGATCTTGGAAAGATTATTGTTGATGGAATTAAAGAGACATCTTATGTAGTATGGGAAAAGGGTCTCTCAGCAGTTGAAGAAGAATTCTCATGGGATAACATGGCAGAATTCAATGCAACTGTAGCTAAGGTTGATAGAACTGGTGTCATTACCAATTATGCATCCAGAGCTATGGATATTAGCAATCATCTTGAAGCTACTGTATATTTTGCTGAAAAGATGAATTGTGTTGGTGTATATATGGTACATCCACAAGAGGTAACTGATGCTAATAAAATGGTTCCTCATGTTGTAACTATTGATGGTAATAGATACTTCGCTATCAAGGGTCTTGTTCATGCAACAGAGAATAAAGAAACAAGAACTGTTGTATATGATGAGAATGGTATCTATGGTATTAAAACATTCGATGAAATCCATCAGATCGCTAAGGATTATCTTGCAAAGGTTGAGTATCTTAGACTCATGCAAGGTAGAGAAATAGATTCAGCTAAGACTGGTGTTGCTGCTGAAGGCGTATCTGGTCTTGATTTCGTTGATTCTGTTAAGGTTGAGTTCACTCCACAGGAAATGATTACAAGAGTGAAAGTTCTTGGCAGACCAGTAGCTAAGTTTGCAGAACTTAATGAGTATCAGTCACTTTCTCCTCTTGCACGTATTCATGATTATGTTGCTAAGAAAGAAGCTGAATTCAATCTTAAGTTCGCAAATGGTTCTGATAAAGTTGCCCTTCTTGTTAAGCTTCTTTCAAAGAAGGAGAAGAACCAGCTTAATATGAACATTAAGTTTGGTACAGAAGTTATTTCTCTCCTTGATTATATCCAGAAGAGAAAATCTTCTTATAACACAAAGATGTCAGAAATCTTTAAGGGTGATCTCCCTGTTGAAGAAGTAAGGGATATCGTTAATTCTCTTAAAGAATCTGAAATAGAGTCTCTCTATAAGGTAGCTGAAAATCTTAATGTTTTGGCAGAAGTTATTGCTGTAGCTTGCTACATTTCAGCTTATAACAAAGAGAGCAATATTGGTTCAGGTCTCACATATGGATGGCTTTTATTCAATGAGCTTATTTCTGTTTTCACAAGAAATAATAAGAAGTTTGAGCTTTACAGACTTCCTAAGTATGTTGAGACAGTTTCTATCATTGATGGATATCTTTATGTTAATGATAAGAAACACGCTGAAATCAATGCTGATAATTGTGAATATGTTCCAGTTCAGCTCATCAATGGAAAGCCTTATGCTCTTATTCATAAGAGAGCAGAAAAGGTTACTAAGATTACAAAGACCAAGGTTGACCATGAGAAGATCTATAATATCGGAATGATTTATGGATTCAAATATTCAATTGGTTCCAAAGATGCTTGGAAAGCATCTGTAAAAGAGAATGGTTTTAACTTCGAAATTAACTTCGATGATAATTCCAGACTCGTTACTATGGTCAATGGAACAATTGTTGGTGCAATTAAGACCAACTCTGATACTATTAACATGTCTGATCTTGTTGGACATATTGTACATATCACAACATCTCCTAATTATAGTGAGACAGATAGCACAATCAAGAATGTTTGTGTTCGTGTTGTGAAATAATTTATTAATTGGCTACCCTTGAAATATAGGGTAGCCAAAAAATTTTTCTCATTAAATAGAAATAGTTTGTTGAAACTAACGTTTAAATTATGAAAATGTTGGTATAAAGATGATAGATGTATTTTATATTGAATAAGAGGAGGTTTATATGACATATACAATAGATGAAATGTTTTTCTTTATTGTTCTTAAAGATAATTACATAGAAGTAGGAAGATGGGAGGAATTCTAATGGAATTTTATTTGTTAATTGCCGGATCTCGTGATTTTAATAATTATCAACTTCTTAAAGAGAAGTGTGATTATTTATTATCCAATCATACTTCTGATATTATTCATATTGTTAGTGGCGGTGCGAAAGGAGCTGATACTTTAGCAGAAAGATATGCTAAAGAGAAAGGATATGAAATGCATATATTCCCAGCAAAGTGGAATGAATATGGTAAGTCTGCTGGCTATCGCAGGAATGCTGAAATGCATTATTTTATATCCCAATATAAAAATAGAGGTTGTGTGTGCTTTTGGGATGGTTCGTCTAAAGGCACTCAACACAATTTTAAATTATGCGAAGATTATCATACTGCTCTCCGCATAATTAGATACTAGCTCTTAAAAAGAGCAGGATCTTTCGATCCTGCTCTTTTTTTATTCGTGGAATTTTGTAGACAAGGCTTTTTAAAGAAGGAGAATATTATGCAAATTCTGAATACAAGCCAGGACATATTTTATCTGCCAATGAATGGAGAAGCTGTTTGTATAACAACTAATGGAATTGTAGATAAATATGGAAATGCTGTTATGGGTAAAGGAATAGCTTTACAAGCAAAGAATTTATTTCATTGTGAGAAAAAATTAGGAGATTATCTTAAACAATATGGGAATAGAGCATTTAATCTTGGTAGTTATAAAAGAGAAGGACAAATATTTACATTGTTTTCTTTTCCTACTAAACATCATTGGAAAGAAGATAGTGATGTAACTCTTATATGTAAATCAGCAGAACAACTTGTTGAAATGTGTAACAAATTTAATATTACTAAGTGTTATCTACCACCCGTCGGATGTGGAGCAGGCAACCTTAAATGGAATAATGTAGAACCATGGTTGTCAGTAATATTAGATGATCGCTTTATCGTAGTGTTTAGATAATACAAACAAGCCCACTAACGTGGGCTTGTTGAATAAAATCCATTAATATATTTCATGCGAAAGGAGAATACTATGGTTATAAGAGTAGATGCAGAGGGTTGGGTACTCGAAGTAATACATAATTCATAATCTAAGGAGAAAGACATGAAGATAATCTTATCAAAGAAAGAAAACTTAATATTTGAACAGCTAATGGTTGATATTACAGAAAAAACCATTAAGCCAATTCCAAAGCTTTTGGAAGTAGAAACAACTGATACAGGCTATACAGTTATAGACATCAATGAGAAGTATACTCTTGAGATGTATAAGGAATATCATAGATGGTTGCCTGCTATCATTAGTCAGCTCAAAGCTCTTTATTCTCTTCTTGAAACTGCTGTATCATCTATACAGAGCAAGGAAAGACACATCCTTAAAGATATTTTAGGATGATTATATAGATGATTAATAAAAAGAATTATATGACCGCATGCTGTAGCACAGAATGTCCAGTGTGCGGTCATATTGCAAAACTTTTTGATGAATACAATACAGTAAAAGAGAGAATAGAATGCCCTGTCTGTGGGTATATAGAAGAAACAGACAAAGTTTATAACACTAAAGAAACATCCATTGGATATGGAGTAATATTCATATCTTATCAGAATAAACCATTTTTCAATGAATTCTTCGAAAGAGAATTAAATGAGAAAGAAATAGAATACTATCTTAAGTTGTTTGATGATACTTTCGTAATTCAGAACGAAAGTTATTTTTATTTGTATAACAATAAGAATAATTCTTTACAAGTACTGAAAGGTAAAAATCCGCAAACTTTTGATGAATATGTAGAATATAAGAAATCAGAAAATGAATATGATAAGTTTCTTAATTCTTATAGATTTCTTTCAACAAATTCTGATGATGAAGAAGTTTTTTAAAGTGTTTGCCCTATCGGGCAAACGATGAAATAACTTTTTATTTTTTTAAGAAAGCGAGGTATTCCTATGATACAAGCAACAGTAGTTGGAGAATCCAACTATCAAGACCCTTTAATGGGTGAGCCTATCGGAACTCCTATAGATACTATTCCTAATATAGAACCATCAGAGGAAGATAATCTCACGGAGCAGTTTAAGAACCTTTTTGATGCTTTTGCAGACGCTCTTCCTAATGGAAGTCAGGAGCAGAAGACATCTAAGAGCTTTTTCAAGAAGTTCTCAGATTATATTGGCTCAGGTTCATTCAAATCAGACCTTAAAGAGAAGTCCGAGAAGTACGGAATTCCTGCTAAGCAGTTAGCAAAGAATTTCTTCCTTAAGGTTTTAGGTATTATTGGAGATATTTTAGGTATCGTCATTAATACCGCTCTTTCAGTTATTGACACAGCTATTTCTTTACTTTCTACAATCCTTCATGGAGCTGTAGAAGTGGTTGGCAAGGTTGCAAATGGAGTTGCTAGAATCGTAACTCTTAATCAGACAAACATTGCCTAACCAAAATCGCCTATCGGCGATTTGTTGAAATATTTCTATCAAACCATCCAAACCATCTAACGATGGTTTGTTGGAAATATAATCCATTAATATTCCTATAAACATTTGTTTGCTCTAAAATGAGCGGAAAGAAAAAGAGGTAAATTATTATGTCAATGAATGCTTACGTAATCGGTAGAACAGCAAAGATTATTAAGCCTTACGCTGTAACACAGAGAAATGGAAGAAATGGTACATTTGAGAGCCGTATGGTTATGTTCTCTCTTGCAACAGATCGTGACTATCAGCAGTCTGTAACACATGAAGACGGAACCATTACTCAGGAACGTCATACAGATTTCTTCCCTTGTCGTGCAACTGGTCCTATCGCAGATCTTTTCAATAAGTACTGCTCAGCTATGAAGAAGGACGAGAATGGAAACGATAAGCTTGTTTCACGTAGACTCTTTGTTCAGGGTCACTTCGAGAAGTATCAGGCTACAAGAACAGAGACTGTTCAGGCTAATGTTAACGGTCAGGTAGTACAGCTTCAGGTTAATCTTCCAGAGGATAGAGAAATCCTTGTAGTTGAGAAGATTACTTTCCTTGACGCTAATCCTAGCAACCAGAATAACGGACAGGCACAGGCTACAGTAGTTGCTCAGACAACTAATGTTGCTCAGGCTACTCCTGTTGCTACAGCTCCTGTTGCTGGCGTTATCGACGCAGAAGTTGCTCCTTTCTAATCTCTATTATTTAAGAGGTTCCTTTAATAAGAGGAACCTCTTAATTATTAAAACTGAATATTAAACAGAAATTTATATAATCCATTAACGTCTTTTTGAAGACCGCTACACCTCTGGAGAGAATCGTGTAGTAGAAGTTGGCTCATAACCATTAATGGATTTTCCTCCTTAAAGTTAATATAAAACCTCCTTCCAAGATCACCCACTACGAGACTAGTCTCCGTAGTGGGTGATTTATTTTTCTTAAACAGAAGATGTTGCTTTAATTTACATTTTTTGTTATTATTTTTTTAATCACAGAACTTTGTAGACATGGCTTCAAAGGAGTTTTATATGAACGATCAGATTATGGAAAATGTTATGCAGAAGTTAAAAGAAGATCCAGATTTTAAAAAAGCTATTGAGAAATATCAAAATATAGATGATATTTCTCAGAAAAAAGCGTTAGAAATAGCAGATAAATTAGTTGCTGATTTACATTTAATAGATGAAGATATATCTATTGAAGAAGCTAGAAATAATCTTATGATAGCTAAGCTTTCAGCAGCTAAAGCTTTGACAGCATTAGCTAGTTTCAGCTACGAAGAAAAAGATTTTATGGATGCTATTGATTTATCTAGACATTGTGTACAAAATGAATTAGTACCAATGCTTATGCAAGAAGAACCTTGTGGTGAATGCGAGAATTGTAGAAATGGCAATCCTAACTTGTGTATAAGACCAAAAGTTAGGGAATCACATGTTGAATCTAGATTCTTACCATTATTAGCAGAATCATTGATTGAATATGATGCTTGGAATGAAGTATTATATAATCAAATTCCACAAGATAAAAGAGACGAGGATGTTCTTAAAGACATAAATGATGATTTCCAGAATCAGATTATAAGACCAAAAAAAGGTAGAAAGAAGAAGGAGGATAAATAATTATGCCAATAGCAAGTGAAGATCAGGAAAAAGTTCAGCGTGAAATGAATAATGTACTAAATATAAGTGCAGACAAATATTATTTTGAAAAACTTAGAGTAAAATTACTTGAATTTAATAAGCAATATCATACTGATAGAGAATTAAATAGAACTATTTTAGAAGTAATTAATAAAGCTGATTCAGCAGCAGCTTCTAAAAGATTCGAAGATCTTGAAGATTCGTATCAGAATATGTTTTCATGTATTAGCGCAAAAGGATATGATACAGTAGGACCAATGAGATATGGCTCAAAAGAAGAAAAAGATGCAGTTAAAGAAATAATTTCTATGATTAACGATCTTACTATGATATTAAGATACGAAAAAGATCCAGAACCGGAAGTACATAAGATAAAAGATAGATTAAATTATAGAGAACCTAACGGTAATATACCTGGAATTAATTTGGATGACTTATCAAATAGAGGACCTAAGCCCAATAGAGATAGACTTCCAAATTCATTAAACGAAGAAACAAAATATGCTTATTGATTATTATAGGGCTATTGAAAGCAATTCAATAGCCCTAATTATTTTAGGAGGATTATATGAATATAGAGAGCATTTTAAAAATTTTTACACAACCAGAAAGATTTAAGAAAATGTCACCATCTGATCAGGATAAGTTTATAGATGATTTTGTAGAATATATACTTAGTTCGAAAGATCAGATAAAAGAAGCGGTTGGTTTTTTACAGTTTGGTAATTCAGATGGTTCCAACAAAGTAAAATCTATAGTTGATTATATAGAAGAAATAGGGGTTGATTCCTTTAAATCATTTCTTAAAGAGGTTCTTCTCGATGGAAGAATTAAAACTTCTATGGGATTCATAAATAAAGATACTGTAAGTGAAATGCCTTATCTTGATCCAGATGAAGTTTTAAAAGCTTTAAGTAACAAAACACAGTTTACAGAAGAAATGATGTTGGAACAGATGTCATTATGTTATACTTGTGAGATTTTAAGAGAAGAACAAAAAAGAATAGGTGAAAGTGTTGATGAAAGGACTGGTAATTTCGACGAATTAAAATCTAAAGATGTATTTGATATAGAACCATTTATAAAAGCATCTTATCGTCTTTTCATGGCATTCTCTTTGTTAGGTAAAGATAATAGTTTTAAAAAGCTTTGTAAAAACAAAGGATTTAACATGGCTAATGCTTATCTTCAAACAAAAAACAAAGACTTTCTGGATTATGCCGCAAAGTATTTTAAAGATAATAATATTGATGGTAATACTGCAATCCTTAATTGTTTATCATTTTGTATAACAACATTAAAATTATTAAAACCATTAATGTTTAATAATATTCCAGAAAGTAAGTTTGATTGTCTTGAAGATTTGTTAATACATTTATCATTAAGCGACTATTCTGAAATAGATGATGAATATGATGAACAACTTATGTATATTCTTAGTGATGAATATGAAAGAAATACATCTGATGATGATAGTGATGAAGATGATGATGAAGATGAAACTATTATTGATAGTATTTTGCCTACCGGCAATAATAAGGAATCTAAAAGTAAATCTTCTAGTAATAAAAACTTGAAAGATTTATTATTGGATGACTGATGTATTTCTTTTAGAGAAATATATTAATGGATTATGGAGAGTGCAAATGTAATTTTATATTGCACTCTCCAAAAAAAAGAGATATTATATATTTATTCCGGCTGGTATGACGGAATTGGCAGACGTAAGGGACTTAAAATCCCTGGGCTGTTAAGCTGTATGGGTTCAAGTCCCATTACCAGCATTTGTGGATTACCACATGAACATTTGTACATAATTAAATCCGACAAAGAAGGAAAACTTGAAACCATTGAGGTGTGGTTCAGCTTGGTAGAACGCTTGGTTTGGGACCAAGAAGTCGCAGGTTCAAATCCTGTCACCTCAATTGAATGTATAAACCCATTCATAACCGAGGTTTAGCCGCTCTGTCGTCGTCGGCCCTCAAGATCATGTTGGTTGTCAGTTTGGACATGATCATTGCATAGCGGGTTGGAGGAGAGGAATCCTTGTGAGGCCCATAACCTCAAGACGCTAGTTCGAATCTGGCACCCGCAATTACTAAGGCACAGTCCTTAGATGTTTTTTAAACATTAGAAACAAAAACTGAGATATGTGTAAGCCATTAAATTAAAATGATAAATTTAAACAGAGCTTGGACATATTGGTGATTCCAATAATATCTATCTAAGAACCATCCTCTTTGATAGAAGCACATATCGGCATGAGTAAACATGTTTAGTCCTTATAATAGTAAATCCGTCTTCTTTGTTCAGTCGTTATGAATAAAGCAAATCTTGTGGTTTCTATAACTAGAGAATAACTAGGATAACAACCTTGCCTAATCAGCTAAATAGTAGTAATAATGTTAAACAATTGTAAGGTTCATAACCTTAATTGGATGTATGCGTTAAGTCGTTTTCGTCATACATTATTGCGAAATACTTTATGTAGAGAGTATATCGGTTAGCTATAATCTACTTCTTGTTTGAAACTAATCGATTTAAAAGTATTTGGCCTAACGGCCTTTATTTGGAATTAATAGTGCATATTATATTCTATAAGGGATATAAAATAACCTTGTGTAGATCAGCTAATCACTGTGCAAGGGCATTATCCAAAGGTTCTGTTGAAGCTTAAGGATAACTTGAGTAACCAACAGGTTCCGACCTATAAGAATCATAGCTTGCTATGATAACGAAGTGGAAGGATGAATGGAGAAACTCCAAAACATTGGATAGTGGCAAATTATATAGGCGTTTCTTAGCGTAATGTACTCATGGTCAGCGTAATAGGAGTTGAAAGTGTTCCGCTATCTACTTAGTAGATGGTGCATGGAGGACATGTTGGTAGCTTGAAGCTAACACACTCTAGCCTTACAAGCTGTGGAGCTGGTAACTCTGCGAGATTTTAAGGTAATACCAAAAACAAGCTGATTTGCCGTGATGTTGTAGTAATACAACTATAACGTGAGTATGCATTGCTTGTAGCCCAAGGCAAAAATAATTTGGAAAAGATAGCGAATCTTTTAAAAAATTCTGAATGATGGGTGAAGGCTGGCGGTACTGGTCCGTCATAGGTTTTGGCGTGAGCTGGTGTAAGAAGTGTTAGGGTAGCTCCCTAATGCTCAGACTTACATCCCTATTAGCGTAATAAAGATGATCTATATAATTTAGGAGATAAAAATCTGTTTTGTATCTCTTATAGAGTATAATATACTCTATGTTTTAGTTGACTTGTATGTGGTAGGCTAGAACATTAAATAAGAAACATTCTGATGCACTAATGGTGTAGGTATAGAGCAGTCCTATCGTGCGAACATTTTATCTATTTATTTTTCTTGAGACATCAGCTCTTGAAATAGTATCTGATAAAAATGTGGACTGGGTGAAGAATTCTCTATTTGAGCGTGGGTAGCGTCTCAATGATTAAACGGCAGTAAACTGATGATATTTAATGCCGTTATTATTTTGTGGTGGCGGAATAGGTAGACGCTAACGTTAGTACGGGTAGAAATATCGGTTCAGTACAGTGAGACTATGTTCATGTAAGGTGACAGAAATTCAAATCCTTACCCACTTAATATTTTCGATTTCAATTCTTTTGTTTTACCTTTTACTGTTGAGGGGAAATCAGCGGCGCAAAGCGGAGAGAGCGTTATCTCTCCGCAATTTTATTTTTCACCAGGGGTAGTAAAGGTTTCGACAGGGTATAAAAAGTAATTATTCCGTCCGAGTAATGACGTAATCATTAACCTTAAAGATAAACGCTAAAAACGATTATCAGATGGCTGCTTGATGTAGCTACCAAAATCAGAGTAGATATTGCTGGTAGTCTGTGAGGTTCAAAAACTAGCATGAGTTCTTTGTTAGATAAACAAAGTGGTGGATTTGGCGAATAGAATTCATTTCCTTTTGAACTAACTCCAACGACGTAAAGAATAATTATAAGTATATATTTTGGACAGGGGTTCGACTCCCCTCTACTCCATATTCGACCTAAAACTTTTATAGTTTTAGGTTATTTTTATTTATGGGAGGTTAATTATGTATTATCCATTAGAGATATTAAAAGAAGCTGAATTACAGACACCAGAAGATTTAGTAGAAATAATAAAGAAAAGTTATCATTGTGATAAAGATGTAACTGTGGACGATTTATATGAATTCATGTATTGTTATAATTTCTTTAAACCAACATATCATGGTCCTTTTGAAGAATGTAATAGATATATGATGTTTGACAAAGATATAAATAAAATGTTCTGTCCTATGTTTTCTATGAATCAGTTTGAAGAAAGATCTACAGAATGGAAAGATTTATTTAGTACAACTCTTGCACTATATTTATGGAAACAATCTAAAATGGTATATAAAATAGATAATGATTTTTTCCATGAATTAAAACAAACAGAAAATCTTGTAACTACAGAAGAAACATTTAATAGATTACCATTTAAATGTTTTTATATAGATCTTAGTGAAGTAAAGAATATTTCTGATTTTAATGGAGCATGGGTATATATCCATAAGGATAAAGAAACTGGTTTTATCGGAGCTAATATTTATATGATAGCAACTAAGGATAATACATTTTATACATATTATTCATGGTATAATTTCAAAGAACAATCAGAAGTTGAATGGAAAATAACAGATCTTCCAGATTCAGAATTTGTTCGTAGAGATATACAAAGTATAGATGATGGATTCATACAAGATGTAACTGAAGTAAGAACAGATTATGATCCAAGAAATGATATTATAGTTGCTATTTTTCAGATAATGTCATTTATAGCTATTGATGCTAGTGATATTACTGAAAATCCTATAACAAAAAAGACATATAAACCTCATAAGAAATCAGAAATAAAGAATACATTTTCAGAAGTAATTATATGGGATGTTGGAATAAGATATGGAAAAGCTATAAAAGTAGCTAAACAAGAATATAAAAAATCTTTAAGAAATCCATATAAAACATCTGATAAAGAAAGAAAACCAGTAAGACCACACATTAGAAGAGCACATTGGCAAAGATATCATACAGGAAAAGGTAGAACTGATATCAAGACTAATTGGATTGCTCCAGTATACGTTTGTGGTAATGGAAAAGAAATTCCTGTAACAATAAGAGAAATAAAGAAATAAAATTATTTCATATAAAAATATTATATAAGTTAGGAAAATAATAATGAACGATCAAGAATTATTATTTAAAGGTATTAAATTTTGTACAGAGCAAAGAAAAAATGGTAGTTGCAGAAAATGTCCATTGAAACATAATGTATGTATTACTAAAAATGGAGAGATAGCTCTTGCAGATGGTGCGCCTAGTATGAGTTTTGTAACATTTACAGATCAATTTCGAAAAATGATAGATGTAATATCGAAAGGATGATATAACTTTGAAATCTTTTGAAGAAATAAAAAGTAATTCTAAAATAAGAAATATAATTACTGGCATTGACGGAGGAAAAGCAGACATCCATATCGGAGGATGGGATGGTTCAGTTATATGGAGTACAAGCGCTGGATGGGATCATGTTTCTGTTCATCCGTATATTAAAAGAATCATTCCATCATGGGATGATATGTGTCAGTTAAAAGAAATATTTTTTAATGATGATGAAGCTGTAATTCAGATACATCCAGAAAAAGATATGTATGTAAATAATATGCAAAATTGTTTACATTTATGGAAATGTACATATAAAGAAATGGTTTTACCGCCAAGTTGTTTAGTCGGTCTTAGAAAAGATCAGACTAGAAGTGAATTACAGAAAGAGTTAGTAGAAGCATATAAACTTGCTGGAGAAACATATGAATAAAAACCTTAATGAATACCAAATAGAAAGACAAAAATTGTCAAAAGAACTAAAGTCTTGTCCTTTCTGTGGCGGAGAAGCAAGACTTAGAAAACATCAAAAATTGGAACAGACATGGTATGTTCAGTGTAATAAATGTGGAATGCGAACACCAAATTCTGTTCAAGCACCTTATGAATCATGGAAAACAACTATGAATTATCCTGTACAACAATGGAATAGTAGGGTAGAAGATAGGAATGACAATGAAAAGGTTGAGGAAATGTTAAGAGATTTGCCATTAGTAACACCACAAGAACCAAAAATATTAGCATTACTTGATAAAACTTTTGATGATTTTTGTAATTGCCCAGGTGGGGAAAGTTATTTCCACATAGATGGAGAAGATTACAATACGGATGCCGTATATGCGCTTGAAGGTATGGAAATTTTTATAAAAGTATTAAAAAAGAGATTGGTAAAAAGTGAGGAATAAATGATAGAAATCGCTAAAACAATAGGCAGACTTATAGCCGTGTTAGTTGATAAAGGAATAATTGAGAGAGAACAAGCAGTGTGGATTTTGGAACCATTAAAGGATAAAACAGAAAGCGAAGAATAAATGAAAATTAAGCA
>JAEEGL014525282.1_pt1 | contig 25532 bp, 26 predicted proteins | sample 9134231 | NCBI WGS metagenome assembly JAEEGL01 (sample SAMN16246548, study PRJNA631951) | gut metagenome | biome: gut microbiome; feature: rumen; material: fiber-attached | host: Bos | place: Iran: Karaj | collected 2018-10
CTTGGCAGCTTCTTCCACGCGGCGCTTGCTTTCATCCTTGGGGGTCTTGCGCAGCTTCAGGCCGAAAGCCCTGTTGTCAGACACGGTCATATGGGGATACAGGGCGTAGTTCTGGAAAACCATGGCGATGTCGCGATCCTTGGGAGCAACGTCATTCACCAGTTTGTCTCCGATATAGAGTTCGCCGTCGGAAATTTCTTCCAGGCCGGCCACCATACGCAGCGTGGTGGATTTACCGCAGCCGGACGGTCCGACCAGAACGATAAACTCCTTGTCCTCGATGTCCAGGCAGAAGTCGCTGACAGCGGTCACATTGCCGGTGTAAACCTTGTAGATGTGCTGAAGAGATACACTTGCCATTTGTTAAATCCTCCTTATATTGTCAGGGGTAATTCAGGTTATACATATTATAGCTTCTGTGCTTTGATGATTGGAACTGCCTGTTTGTACAATCTTTCTTCCGTGTTTTGTGCAATTTGGACAAAATTACCGGATTTTTACCGATGGTTGCGGATTTCATTCCGCTCAAGGCGGATATTGTTGATCAGCTCACTGAGTTTCCTGTCTGTATCGGCCAGCAGCGAATCCATATAATCCAGTGTATTTTTATGCAGTTCAGCTGCTTCCTGTCTTGCGTTCTCCCTTAATTCATCACATTCAACACGGGCGCGCCTTACAATACTTTCCTCTTCCACCAGCTGCCTTGCCTTGTTTTCAGCGTCCTGGATAATATGGGCAGCTTCGGCGGATGCAGCTTCCACCCTGGCGTTTGCTTCCTGGGCAGCACGTTCTGCCAGCGCAGCAGCTTCATGCTGCGCCTGTTCCATCATCTGCTGTGAACTGCGGGATGCGTCGTTTACCATGTTCTGCGCCTGGATCGACGCATTCTCAAGGATTTCTTTCTTCCTTGCTTCCGTTTCGGTTCTGATTGTCTCTTCATCCCTTACAATCGCGGCAGCTTTCTCCACAGTGTCCGGCAGGTTTTCACGCAGGTATTCCAGCTGTGCCTGCATCAGTCCCCTGTTTACAATACAGCCTTCACTGCTGATCAGGCTTCGTTTGGCGTTTTTCAGCTCGTCCGACAGGATGCTGACTGCTTTCAGGCATTCTTCAGCGCTTTTGATATCCTTTGCCATGATCTGATTCTCCTTTATCCGCTTGTTATTGGTTTCTGTTCGACAGCAATGCGCTGATTTCCTCTGTAAGTTCTTCAGGAACAAACGCGCTGATATCTCCGCCGAATGCGGAAATTTCTCTTACCGCGCTGGAGGAAATGCCTGTATATCTTGGATCGGACGGAAGGAAAAATACCTCGTACCGGTCATTCAGAAGCCTGCTTGCAGCAGCGGACTGCAGTTCCTGGTCCAGTTCGGATCCGACACGGATTCCTCTGATCACAATTTTTTCTTTCTTCTCCTGCATATAATCCGCAAGCAGCCCGTTCCAGCTGTCAACGTATACATTGTCAAACCGGCTGCAGGCTTTTCGCAGCAGTTCCAGCCGCTTTTCCGCCGGAACTGCACCGCTTTTGTGTATATTCACCATCACAGTCACAGTCACACGGTCAAAAACAGAAGCCGCCCTGGCGATCAGGTCAAGGTGGCCTTTTGTGACCGGATCAAAGGAACCTGGAAATACGCAAGATACCATACCTGTCACGCTCCTGTATTCGTCATTTGATAGATCGTCATGGCGCAGAACCCCCAGGCTCTGTTTTTTATGACTGTAAATCCTTCGTCCACAGTATATTGCTTCCCTGCTTCATGTTCAAGCACGATCAGCGTATCTGGATGGATAATCGGTACAAGCGACCTGAATACTGCCCGGAGATCCAGCATTGAGTAAGGCGGATCAAGGAAAACCAGATCAAAAAGCGCGCTTTCCTGCTTCAGGATTTCTGCCGCCTTTTTCCAGTCGCCGTACATTGTCCTCGTCCGGTCTTCATAGTGCAGTTTTATGATATTCTTCTTTTCTGTCTCCGCAGCATTCCGGTCATTGTCCACAAGCACTGCGTTTTCCGCGCCCCTGCTGAGCGCTTCCAGGCTCAGTGCCCCGCTTCCGGCAAACAGATCCAGCACACGGCTTTCCGGTACATCCGCCTGCAGGATGTTGAACATGTTTTCCCGGACCCGGTCAAGCGTGGGCCTGGTATGCCGTCCTGCCGGTGCATCAATCGTCCTGCCGCGGGCTTCCCCTCCGATAATACGCATCTTTCGGGCTCCGTTCAGTTCAGCTGTTCGGGTTCCCTGTTCCGGAAACCTGTATTGCGAGCCGCCTTCTTTTTCCTGTCCCTGCGGATTCTTTTTCTGTTGTTTTCATTGATTGCCGTATGGATCCTTGAGCGGATTTTTTTGCCGCGGATATATCCCGTTCCGTAAGCGGCAGCCGGAAGCAGCAGGATCAGCGGGCTCAGCCGTTCAAGCATGACCATGGCGTATTTATCTGTATTCCCGACAATGTTTACAAACGGAATAATGCAGATCCTGACCGCTGCACGGAGATAATCCATCAGGGCCATCCCCTCGGGCTGTGTATAGCTGATGAGCGCGTCACCGATATCACTCCGGCGTGTATACGCCTGCATCCAGGAAGGAAGCGACCCTGCCCCTGTTACCTGCGGCGCGGTTTTTACCGCCAGGATCACAGCTGCAATCAGGAACGGAAGCGTACCGAGCACACCGATCAGGTAGCCTTTCATCGGATGAAAACAGATCTTCTGTTCCGACTCGCTGAAAGTTTGTCCTCTCTCTTTTTTCTGGTACAGAATCTCACCGTGTGCAACAGCGTCGGCGCCTTTCCCTGCGCCGTTGTTGTAAAACAGCATGATCACAACTGCAGCCACCGCAGTATTGATCAGAATCCGGAGAATGATATTCCCGAATGTGGCGGAAACACAGGTAACCAGGGATACAAAAAAGATAATGATCATGAAGCCGAAAAAAGCCAGGCTGTTCTTTACCGTATTTTCATCAGTAAGGCTTCCGGTCAGGAATGGTTTTTTAACTTCCTGTACAGATCCTGTACGGGATTGTGTTTTGTTCATCATGATCCACCTCATCTTATTCTTCAGCGAATATACGTTCCACACGGCTTCCTGCACTGCAAAGGATCTCGTAGCTGATCGTGCCGGCCCATCCGGCAATATCCTCTGCGGAAATGCATTCCTTTCCGTCTGTGCCCATGATCGTCACCTCATCGCCGCAGGCAACGCCTTCAATACCGGTGATATCTGCCACCATCTGGTCCATGCAGACACGGCCGATGATTTTCGCCCGTTGTCCCCGGATCAGCACATAACCGTCTTTCCCGGCCGACCGGTGATATCCGTCCGCATATCCGCAGGTCACTGTTGCCGCGAGGACAGGCGTATTGGTTCTGTATGTACGGCCGTAGCTGACATATGCTCCGGCAGGCAGTTCCTTGATATAGCTGACTTCAGCCTTCCATTCCATGCACATCTTCAGTTTCTGCTGTGTGGGAACAGGCGGATATCCGTACAGGCTGATTCCGGCCCGTACCATGTCCAGCGCCATTTCCGGAAACCGGTGTATGGCTGCGGAATTACAGCAGTGCCTGGTAATTCCGGACGGCAGCATATCGGTCAGCCGAAGGAACAGCTGAAACTGTTCCCGGGTATACCGGAGCCCGTCCTCATCACCGTCTGCGTCCGAGAAATGCGTAAATGCGCCTTTCAGTATCACATGGCTGCATACTTCAAGCGCGGCAAGCACATCTTTCAGTTCTTCTTCATTCCGGACGCCGATCCGTCCCATCCCGCTGTCAATTTTAAGATGTACTTCAGCCGGCTCTCCGGTCTCTGATGCGGCGGCTTCGCAGATCTTTACCATATCCGGTGAGCAGACCGTCAGAATCAGTCCGTTCTTCACGCCTTCCGCCGCGTCATCGGCAGTTGCTGCTCCCAGAACAAGGATCGGTGCATCTATACCGCTTTTCCGGAGCTGTACGCCTTCATTCACGGCGGCTACCGCCAGCATCTCCGCCCCGCCCCGCAACGCAGCACGTGCAGTCTTTACGGCGCCGTGCCCGTATCCGTCAGCCTTTACAACAGCAAGGACCTTCGCGGAGGAAGGCACGGACGCACGGATCGTTCTCATATTGCTTTCAATTGCAGCCGGATCAATGATTCTTCTGTTGCGCGGAGACATCTTTTTTTATTCCTTTCCCTGTGATTCTGCCTGATGCCGGTGAATCTGGTCATTCAGGAGATTGATGTCCCCGCAGCCCATTGTTATCACCAGGTCTCCGTTCTGCCACCGGGTTTTCAGGTAAGCTTCCGTATCATCAAAAGTCGGGGTCCAGACGGCGTTGATGCCGTTCTTCTTCATCCCGTCAACCAGCATGCCGCTGTTCAGGTCTCCGGGATCCTTTTCCCTGGCAGCACAGATATCTGTTACCAGGGTGAAATCCGCTTCTTTTGTGCAGGTAAGATACTGGTCAAACAGTGTCCGTACACGGCTGAATGTATGCGGCTGCATAACGGCCCACAGGCGTCCTTTGCAGCGCTTTCTTGCGATGGAAATGGCATTCTTCATTTCCGCTGGGTTATGTCCGTAATCGTGGAAGATTTCCACGCCGTCAATCACGTCCGTCAGTTCAAACCGCCTGTGTGCCCCGATGAATTTCTCCAGGGAGGCGGAGGCGCTTACGGGATCAACCCCGAGCAGGGCCGCGGTGGAAACAGCCGCCAGCGCATTCATGACATTGAACATACCGGGCACGCCCATCCTGATGCCTGAAACCTTGCAGCCGTTATGGTACAGATCAAAGGAAGCATATCCCCTGTCATCTTCCTTCAGGTTTTCAGGATGCCATTCGTTGTCATCACCGATCCCGAAGAATACTTTCCGGCACGCAAGCCTGCTGAACAGCCGCCTGATCCGCGGATCGTTGCCGTTGCCGACAGCGGTTCCGTTTTCAGGGAGCTTTTCAAGATACCGGCCGAATGTCAGTTCAATCTCGTCAATATCACGGTAGCAGTCGAGATGGTCTGCATCAATATTCAGCACAACAGCCACGGTCGGGGAAAGTTGGAGGAAGCTGCGGTTGTATTCACATGCTTCCGCGACAAATATACCGCCGTGCCCGATTCTCGTACTGCCGCCGATGGCATCCAGGCGGCCGCCGATATGTACACTCGGATCTTTTCCGTTTTCCACAAGGATCTGGCTGAGCATGGAGGTCACGGTGGTTTTTCCGTGTGCGCCGCAGATTCCCACTGCACTGGGATAACCTTCCATCAGCTGTCCCAGCAGGGTTGCCCTTTCAATGCTCGGAATACCGAGCCGTTCTGCTTCCTGCCGTTCCGGATTCTCCGGGGAGATCGCGGCAGAATACACCACCAGATCGGCGCCGTGTACATTCTCCGCGCGGTGGCCGATAAACACCTGTGCATGTTTTTCTCGTACAAAATGCACAAGGTATGTTTCGTCCCTGTCGCTACCTGTAACCGCATATCCCTGGTCAATAAGCATCTCGGCGAGGCCGCTCATGCTGCTTCCGCCGATACCGATCATATGAATCCTGCCGCCCGGGAAATCACAGATATGCGCAGTCTTCATTATCAGCTTCTCCTTTTCAGTCATTCGATTGTGATTCTGGGATTTTCCCGGCTGGGCCGGTACATCACAAATCTGCGCCCGATAAACTGGATCGGTTCCGCTCCTGTTTTTTCACAAAGGATTGTCAGTGCGCTTTTGGCGTCCAGGGGGGCTCCCTGCTGAACGCAGCCCTTGATCAGTTCCCTGGCTTCCAGTGCGTCATATACTTCTTTCACAACGCTGTCAGTAACGCCTTCCTTACCGATATAAATGATCGTTTCCAGCGGATTTGCCATTTTTCTGAGTGCCGCTCTCTGCTTGCCGGTCATCTTGATCCCTCCGTTGAATTCATGTCCGTATTATTCAATAAAATCAAACTCACTGTCTGCAATCCGCACGCTTGAGCCTTCTCCGGCCCCGGCTTCCCTCAGCGCGTCAATTACGCCGATCCTGCGCAGGGTGCGGTGGAACCAGTTCAGGCTTTCCTGGTCATCGAAGTTGACGCTTTCAATCAGCCGGTCCATTCCGGGGCCGGACACAACAAACACGCCGTCCTCCATGCTGATCTCAAAGGCATTGGGATCTGCCGGTTCTTCCTCGGCCTCCTCCTCTTCCTGGAAATGCAGGATCGGGGGAAGCTCTTCCAGCTGCCTTGCCGTCTCGTCAAGCAGCTCGTCAAATCCCTTGTATGTTGCGGCGCTGACTGCGAAAACTTTGCATCCCATACCGTCAGCCAGGGCCTGGATCCGTTTCAGGTTCTCCTCTGCACACGGCAGGTCCATCTTGTTGCATACGATAATCTGCGGCTTTTCCCCCAGATCGCCGTAGCGGCAGAGTTCGGAATTGATCGTGTCCAGGTCGTCAGCGGGATCCCGGCCTTCGCTGCCGGAGATATCCAGCACGTGGAGCAGCAGCCTGGTCCGCTCCACATGACGCAGGAAATCATGCCCGAGGCCCGCACCTTCCGCGGCGCCTTCAATCAGCCCCGGTATGTCAGCCAGCACGATATCCTTTCCGAATCTTCTCACAATGCCCAGGTTGGGCGTCAGTGTGGTGAAATGATAGTTCCCAACTTTCGGCCGGGCACTGGTAATAACACTGAGAATGGAGCTTTTCCCCACATTCGGATATCCGATCAGCCCCACATCGGCAATTGTTTTCAGTTCAAGCCGGAGTGTCCTGACTTCTGTTTTTACACCGGGCTTTGCGAAATTGGGCGCCTGGCGGGTGGGCGTGGCAAAATGCTGGTTTCCCCATCCGCCCTTTCCGCCTTTCAGCAGCCTCCTGGTTTCACCGGCCTGGTCCATATCTGCCATGATCCGTCCGGTTCCGTCATCCAGGATGACAGTTCCGACAGGAACCTTGATCATCAGGTCGCTGCCGTTTTTTCCGGTGCAGCGGTTGGCTTTTCCGTCTTCGCCGTTTTCCGCTGAATACTTGCTTTTGAAGCGGAAATCCAGCAGGGTGTGCATGTTGGGATCGGCGAAAATCAGGATATCGCCGCCGTTTCCGCCGTCTCCGCCGTCCGGGCCGCCGTTGATGACAAACTTTTCCCGGTGAAAGGATGCTGCGCCGTTACCGCCGTTCCCGGCTTTCACGGTGATCCTGACCCGGTCGACATAATTGCTCATGCTGCACCTCGACTTTCTCAGTTTCTCATGGAGTGGACAGGTGCCGGGATTCTTCCGCCTCTGGCGACAAACGCTTCATTTCCGAAACTGTTCACGGGCATCACAGGCGCGTGGCCGAGCAGTCCGCCGAATTCCACCGTGTCCCCGGCTTTCTTTCCAACGGCCGGAATCAGGCGTACTGCAGTCGTTTTGTTGTTGATCATACCGATCGCTGCTTCATCCGCTATAATTCCGCTGAGGGTTTCCGCGGAAGTGTCACCGGGTACGGCAATCATATCAAGGCCGACGGAGCATACGCAGGTCATGGCTTCCAGTTTCTCAAGTGAAAGCGCACCGGCGGAAGCCGCCTCGATCATGCCGATATCCTCGCTTACCGGAATGAAAGCGCCGCTGAGTCCGCCCACATGGTTGCTGGCCATGATACCGCCTTTTTTGACGGCGTCATTCAGCAGGGCCAGGGCCGCTGTTGTTCCGGGCGCTCCGGCATATTCAAGCCCCATTTCCGTCAGGATATGGGCAACGGAATCGCCCCGTGCGGGCGTAGGCGCCAGGCTCAGGTCAACAATGCCGAAGGGGATATTCAGGCGCTTGCTGGCTTCCTTTGCCACCAGCTGCCCGACCCGGGTGATTTTGAATGCTGTACGCTTGATCGTCTCAGCAACAATGTCAAACGGTTCTCCCCTGACACCTTCCAGCGCGACTTTCACAACACCGGGGCCGGATACGCCTACATTAATGGCGCATTCCGGTTCACCTGCGCCGCAGAAGGCGCCGGCCATGAAGGGGTTGTCTTCCACCGCGTTGGCAAAAACAACCAGCTTGGCACAGCCAAGGCCGTCTGTGTCTGCGGTCAGTTCAGCGGTTTTCTTGATAATCTGTCCCATCTCGCGGACCGCGTTCATATTGATTCCCGCGCGCGTGGATGCCACATTCACGCTGGAGCAAAGCAGTTTTGTCTCACTGAGCACCTCGGGAATGGAGGCAAGCAGCCGCTCATCCGCCCGGGTGGCTCCCTTGTGCATCAGTGCGGAATATCCGCCCAGGAAATTGACGCCCACTTCAGCCGCAGCCCGGTCCAGCGCTTTCGCGATCGGTACCGGGTCTGCCTGCGCGATCATGCTGACCGGGGTCACGCTGATCCGCTTGTTGACGATCGGAATACCGAATTCTTCCTCAATGGCTTCACCGGTATGCACCAGGTCGCGCGCACAGCGGCAGATTTTCTCATATACCCGTTCCGCGCAGCGTAAAGCATCGGGGTCGGAGCAGTCCAGCAAATTGATACCAAGCGTGATTGTACGGATGTCGAAGTTTTCTTCCTGGATCATCCGCATCGTCTGAAGGATTTCACCGGTTTCAATCATGATCTTTCCTCCTCAGATGCGGTGCATCGCATCGAAAATATCCATGCGCTGGATATGAATGGCCATTTTCAGTTCATCCCTCACAGGCTGAAGCTGCCTGTCAATCTCTTCAAACGGAAGGGATGCCCCGTCAAGATCAACCACCATCATCATTGTAAAGTAACCGCCGAGAATGGTCTGGGTAATATCAAGGATGTTGATATTCATCTCGCTGAGTCTGGTCGCAACACGGGCAATAATGCCGGTAGTGTCAAGGCCTGTAACGGAAACCAGTGCTTTCTTCATAAGGAACATCTCCTCTGTTGCATGAATCAAATAATTATACAGGCGCATTTGTTCGTTTGTCAATTTTACTTTTATTTCTATTCTACTTATGATATTATTGTTTGGTTAAATGCTTACGGAAGGAGAACGCATTTGAACACTCTGATCCTGGCATCACGCTCACCGCGCCGGAGCGAGCTGCTCCGCCGGCTTGGACTTGCTTTTGAAACCGATGATCCGGACGTTAACGAAAGCTGCAGCCTTCCCGCAGGCGAAGCGGTCCGGCTTCTTTCCCGCCGGAAAGCCTCTGCGTCCGCGATGACCCATCCCGGCTGTTATGTACTTGCGGCTGATACGCTCGTTTCCTTTCAGGAAGAGTCCCTCGGCAAGCCGAAAGATCAGGACGATGCGGTCCGGATGCTTCAGCTGCTTTCCGGAAGAACCCATCAGGTCTATACCGGAGTAACGGTTATTGCGCCTGACGGCACTGCATGGTCCGATGCGGACTGCACCAATGTCACCTTTGCCATGCTCACCGATGACGAAATCCGTTCCTATGTGCTTTCCGGGGAGCCGATGGACAAAGCCGGCGCCTATGCACTGCAGGGACGTGCCGGCCTCTGGGTTGAACACCTGGACGGCTCTGACACTTCTGTCATCGGCCTTCCGCTTTATCTTGTCCGCCGTCTGCTGCTTTCAGCCGGCTATCCGCTTCAGTCTGAACTCGACCGAAACCATATTATTAAAGGATGATTGTCTTATGCCTTTTCTGGCGCCTGATATCGGAATAGACCTCGGCACTGAAAACATCAACGTTTATGTCCGGGGACGCGGCATTGTCATTTCAGAGCCCTCCCTTGTTGTACTCGACAGGGATAACCGGCATACCATCCGGGCTGTCGGTGATGAAGCACGTTTCCTGTACGGGCGCACACCGGACCAGCTGATTGCGGTCACGCCGATTAAAAACGGCCAGGTCGCCGACTTTGATATCGCCGAACTGATGTTCAGGTACTTTATCCGGAAGGCGGTCGGCGTTTCCTATCTCGGAAAGCCCCGGATCATTGTTTCCGTTCCGTGCGGAATGGACGATGTTAACCGGAAAGCGCTGACCGAAGCCGTCCGCATGGCCGGATCAAACCATGTTTTTCTGATTGAAAAACCCTTCGCTTCCGCCATCGGCACAGGTCTTCCTGTCTATGACCCTGTCGGCAGCCTGGTGGTGGATATCGGTGCCGGCACAACCGACGTGGCGGTTATTTCCCTGGGCGGACTGGTTGTCTCCCAGAGTGTCCAGGTCGGCGGAAACAAGTTTAATGAGGCCATCGCCGAATATCTTCGCCGGGAATGCAGCATCCTGATCGGAAGCCAGACCGCTGACAATATCAAGAAGGATCTTGCCGCAGCTCTCCCGCTTGACGATCCGAGAACCATTCTTGTCCGCGGCGTCAATCAGCTGAACACATCCGCCGGAACAGTCCAGTTTACGTCAGACCAGGCCTATGAAGCCGTCAAAAATCCCTGCAAGGCTATTGTCAAAGCCATTCGCTGGGTGCTGGAAAGAACACCCCCTGAACTGGCCGCGGATATTATGAAAAGCGGTATCCATCTGACAGGCGACGGAGCAAGGCTTTTTGCCCTGGACCGGTATATATCCGAGAGCCTCGGCATGCCTGTCCTGCTCGCGCGTGATCCCGGTGACTGCTGTATTCTCGGAATCGGTTACCTGACCGAGAACATCCAGCTCGTAACACCCCAGGACAAGCGCTCCAAACCCGCTATGAAATAACCATTTTACCCTGATGGAGGTGAAGCCATGGCTGGCAGAAGACGTCTTGAACGAAAAACAGAAGAACGCCGTCCGGTTGTTGCGGATGATTTTATATATGATGATCCTGATGTTTCCCGTCCGGATGATCAGGAGCAGTCTCCTGATTCAGACACGCCTGAAGAGGCGATCCGCAAGCTGAAGCGGAGAAGAAAAGATCCGTCTTCCGGTGAGGCGGAGGAATCCCTTTCTCCGGACAGTACCGCTTCCGGAGAAAACGCTTCAGCTTCAAAACCCATTGTTACTTCGTCCGGCATTATGCTGGATGAAAACCTGATGCCGGTCGGCGGGTCTGTCAAAAAGGAACGGAAACTGCCGCCCCTGCTGCGCGGAATTATCCTGTTTATGATTACGGTTACCCTGATTCTCGCAGTGGCCGCGTATGTGCTGTCCCACATTGAGGACGGTGGAATCCCGGCCCTCGGTGTTTCGGATCAGGCAATCAGTTCTGTCGTATCCCCCATTCAGAATTTCTTCTCCGGCCTTACGGATACCTTTTTCGGTTATTTCAGGTCCATGAAGCTGCGGGCCAATATTGAAGAGGAATACAATGCCCTTCGTGCAAAAAACGAAGAACTTGTTTACAAAGCCATGCAGGCTGATGACCTGCGTCAGCAGCTTTTGAAATATGAATCCCTTTACGCGGAAATGACCGCCAACGCAAACCTGAATCCTGTGCCGTGCAGGATCATTGCAAAATCCGACGGCAATTATTTCTCCACATTTGAGATCGACAAAGGCTCCAATGACGGCATCGGCAAAACCATGGCGGTCTGTGTGGACGGTGCGCTCGTCGGGTATACCATTGAAGTATATCCTACCCGGTCCGTCGTCCGTACAATTATTGACTCCGAAGCCGCTGTTCACGCCGTCATCCAGACTAGCCGCCGTGACCAGGGCATGGTTCACGGTACCCTGGGCAGTGATATCGTCACCGACGATACACCCATGTGCAAAATGTTTTATCTGCCCAGCAACTCCCTGCCCCGTCCCGGAGATAAAGTGGTCACTTCCGGTGTCGGTGTGTCGTTCCCCCAGGGAATCCCGATCGGCACAGTTGTTGAAAGTACACGCGGCATGGAAGCAAACAAACAGTACGTGCTTCTGAAACCCCTCGCTGATTTTCAGCACCTGGAAATGCTCTATGTGCTCACATACATGAATGATCCGCTCCCTGTTGAAGTCCAGGAAGGCAGCCGCACAGATATAGAAATCGAAGAGCTGGATCCCACCTTTGAGCCGCCGGATATGGGTGTTTATTCGGAAACCGTCGACGGCTCACCGACTCCGAACCCGGCTTATATTCCAACTCCCACACCGTCTCCTTCTGATACTCCGGAACCGGAACCTGTTTCCACGGTGACCCCTGATCCCGGGCCCACCAAGCCTGTGTACACTTATCAGCCAGTCACCCTCAACAATGATCCGACACCTTCCCCGACGCCTACGCTGCAGCCCACATATACGCCCTATATCACTCCCGACCCGGACGATATGACCTTTGAGGAGGAGTAGGGATGCCGCAGACAATTACCCGTAAATACCAGACAGGCTTCATCCGCAGGTATACGGTCCTGTTCCTGATGATCGTTTTCGGCTATCTCTGCGAAGTATGCGTAATGCCGCATCTGAAAATTTTCGGTGTTGTACCGAATCTTCTCTACGTGGTCATCGGTGTTGTCACGGTCGCCTACGGAAAGCTCCGTGCATTCTGGGTCGGTCTTATATACGGACTCCTGATGCAGATCATGCTTCCCTCGGTCTCTTTCCTGAACCTTGCGCTTTACCCGGTCACCACGCTTTTCTGTTCCTTCCCTTTTGCAGACAAGCCGCTGAAGAGAATTGAGTATGAGCGCGCCACCAACAAAACCTCGAAGGAACTGCCGCCCCGTCTGCGTACGGTGCTGTGCACAATGCTCAATGTTCTGTTTTATGAAGTCGTCAATGTCACCTATGTCTATGTACGCGGTTCAACACTGACTCCCGGGCATTTTCTGAAAGCCTTTCTTGATGTGCTGCTGACATCTCTGCTCTGCCTGCTTCTTCAGTTCCCGCTGAGAAGGATGATCCTCGGGCGCAGCAGGGAAACGCTTGTATTGAAGAGCGCGCCTGTCGTATTCCGCAAAAACTGAAATCTGCACCGTTACAGGAACAGGTGCGGAAAGGAGCAACTTGCATGGAAAAGAAGAAAAAGTCACCGGAAATCTGGCGGTATGCCGGATTCCTGGTTATCCTTTTCGGTATTTTTCTCTGGCTTGTCTCCGGTCTGGTGAATCTCCAGCTGAAACAGTCTGACGTCTTTGAGGAAAAGGCTTCTGATACCCGGACAAAAACCATTGCGCTTCGCGGCAAACGTGGAAGCATTCTTACAGCGGACTCTGTTCTGCTGGCGGAAGACAGGCCGGTATACAACGTAACCTTCCAGAAGGATGTTTCTGCCAACTCCAAAAAGCTGTACAGGCAGTATACGCAGTCCATTCTGGATACCATCGGAATCATTGAAAAGAACGGCGGAACGATCTCTGTTTCCTTTGTCATTGAACGGGAGGAAGGTACCGGCAAGTGGCGCTTTAATTTCGGAAGCAAAGTATCCGAATCTGTTCTTACAACCCGTCAAAACCAGTGGCGTTCCAATAACTATCTGACAAACCTGGAAAAATACGGCACAGCCGAGCAGTGTATTGAGCGGCTGAAGGACAGGTACCGGATCTATGTACCCGGTGATTCCGCAGATAGTAATTCTGAAAGCACTGTGCCTGCTGCTGACAAAAAAACCGATGTGAAACCAGACGAAGAACCAATCCCGGTTACAGAGGAAGAGATGCTGAAAGTCATGGCAATCTACTCTGAAATGCAGATGAACGTCTTTAATTCCCAGCCGATTGTTATCGCAAACGATGTGGGCCTGGAAACGGTTATTGAGATCGAGACACGTTCCATGATGCTTCCCGGAATGAGCGTTGAAATGGGCACAAAACGTGTGTACCCCAGGCATAAGCTTGCCAGCCAGATTATCGGATACACAGGCGCCATTCCTTCTCGCGCCACATGGCTGGACCTTCAGGCAAAGGGTTATTCCTACAATGATACGATCGGCCGTGACGGAATCGAGTATTCCATGGAGGATATGCTTACACAGAACACTTCCATCAAGAAAGGCTACCGGATCGTGGAACGGGACCAGATGTCGCGGATTGTCCGCACACTGCCCGACAGCAAGGACCCCGAGGACGGCAACAATGTCAAACTGACCCTGAATGCCGCATATCAGCAGGAAGCTGAAAAAGCCATTGCCGAAAACGTTGAATATGTCCGGAAAGACCAGGAGAAAAAGCGTAAATCCGAGTCCTGGCAGGAAGCCAACCGGCACGATATTGATAACCGTGACTGGGGCAAATATCCGCTGACACTCGCTGAACACGGCTGTATGATCGTTCTTGACATGGAGTGCCGTGTGCTTGCGCTGGCCAATTATCCGACCTATGACCTGAATGCGCTGGTCGCCGGCCCGAAATACGCCAACGAGATTCTTGGAGACAAAAGAAACCTGCTGCTCAATTACGGAATCCATGCCCGCGGAACTCCCGGCTCCATTTTCAAGATGGTCACCGGCATGGGTGCCCTGTGCGAAGGAAAACTCCTCGACCAGGAAATCATTTCCGACCTGGGATACTATACCAAGTACAACCAGGATATCAAAACCGCCCCGAAATGCTGGATCAATAAAAACTACCGCAAGAATCATGCAAACCAGACGATCGTCGACGGCCTGAAGAACTCCTGCAATTATTTCTTCTATGAAATTTCCTCCCGGCTCGGTCCGGATCTGCTCTACAACTATGCGGACAAGTTCGGTCTGACCCAGACCACCGGTATTGACCTTCCGGGTGAAGTCCGCTCTGTTGTCGGGTCCCAGAAAACCCTTTACAATACGGACAATCCTGTGAATGAAGCCAACCAGGACACTTCCCTGCCGATCATTGTTTTCAACTCGATCAAAAAGCATCTCAGGTCCTGCGGTGAAGAACGTCATATCATTTATGATGATGATCGTCTGTCCGTCTGCGCGAAGCGCCTTATGGATATGGCCGTCAACCAGAATGAAACAGACTGGCTTGACCATATGCGTACCATTCTGATGGAAGAGCTGAACATGACCAAGGAAATGGTCTATCTTCAGTCCGTTATCGGTGATACATACAACTACATGAACGATATCAAGTGGGGCGGCGGCCAGACAATCCTGACCGGTATCGGCCAGTCAGTCACCGTGCTGACACCGCTTGCTGTCGCACGTTATGTCTGTACGGTTGCCAACAAGGGAAAGCTCTATACGGTTTCCCTGATTGATTCAATCATTTCACCAAAGGGTGAAATCGTATCCCAGCGCGAGCCTGCACTGATCGGCGAAATCAAAACCGACCGGTCAGACTACTATTTCGATCTGATCCACCAGGGAATGAAAGGCGTGGTTGACGAATCCGGTACCGCAGAAAAATACTTCAAGGGCTGGGAATACAAAGACCAGATTGCCGCGAAAACAGGAACCGCGCAGGTTACCTCCATCGACCTGGAAAACAACGGCTGGTTTGTCTGCTTTGTTCCTTATGAAAATCCGGAAATCGCCATTGCCTGCTTCATTCCGAACGGGTATTCCGGATCTGAAGCCTCAATCGCGCCGAAGGCTTTTATTGAATGGTATATGAAACAGAAAACGCTTCGCGGTGTCGACCCTGTGCTGCCCAGGGGCAATTCGCTTGCGCCCTGAGCCCTGAACCAGGAGGAAACAATATGTCCAGAGTTTTTGCTGTCGCTTCCGGTAAGGGCGGTGTGGGGAAATCCGTCATCACCGCGAATCTTGCTGCTGCCGTCGCGCAGAACGGAATCCGTGTCCTGGTCATCGATGCCGATATCGGCCTTCGCTCCCAGGATGCTCTCCTGTCACTTGAAAACAGGGTGGTTTATGATCTTGTGGATCTTTCAAGGGGCGACTGCCTGCCTGATCAGGCAATCCTCGCCAGCGAGCAGGTCCCTTCGCTTCATCTGCTTCCTGCAGCTCAGTTCGAACGGGTAAAATCCCTCTCTGCTGAGAAATTCAGGAAACTGATCAGCTCGCTCAGGAACCGGTATGAGTATATCTTCATCGACTGCCCCGCCGGCATTGAACGCGGCCTGCGTACCGTCCTCAAGGCCGGGGTGGATGATATTGTGCTGATCGTTACCCCTGATGATATTTCGGTCCGCAGTGCCGAAAGGGCGGCCCAGGTCATTGAAGAGAAGAACGGCCCGCGTCCGTACCTGATCGTCAACCGGCTGAACCGTGACCTGGTCCGGAGCGGGGAAATGATGTCTGCGCAGACCGTATCGCAGGTACTGGATTACCCGCTCCTGGGAGTGGTTCCCGAGGATTCCGTTGTCTGCCGCGCGCTGCTCAGGCATGCGCTTTTTATCAATTACAATTGTGAAGCACGGGATGCCGTTCTGCGGATATCTTCCCGTATCAGGGGGAGTAATGTTCCCCTGCCCGGCTCCGGAAAAAGAATAAAAAACCGTTGGTTTCGGAATCTGTTTTCCGGATCCCTGAAGGAGGTGGCCCCGCTTGACGATCACTGAGAACCGGCGTTCCCGCGCGCATGTCGATATCATTCTTATCGCGCTTGTTTTTGCCATGTCTCTTTTCGGCATTGTAGCTGTCTGCGTGGCGACTTACTCCCCTGATTCCGCGTCCGATGCATCCTTCCTGAACCATATTTTCGAATCAAAATACGCACCCAAACAGTGCCTTTTTGTTTTGCTTGCGCCGTTGGTTGTCGGCGTCATTATGGCTTTTCCGCATGATATCCTGCGGCGTCGCGCAGAAGTGTTTTACTGGGCCGGTTTTATCCTGCTCTCCGTAACAACGATATTCAACCGCGCCGCGGGCGTTAAAGCCTGGCTGGACACCCTGTGGGGATACACAATCCAGCCTTCGGAATTTATGAAGCTGTCCCTGATCCTTATTCTGGCCAAAAATCTCGCGCGCCAGGACAGTCCGATGTCTGACATGAAGTCTTTTGTCCATATCTTCATGATTGTCGGAATTCCCGGCGCTGTCATCCTGCTGCAGCGGGAGACAGGTTCCCTGCTGGTGATCATCTTCATGTTTGCTGTGATGATGTATTTCTCAAACGTGTCGATGAAAACACTCCTGATTCTTGCCGCCGTTGCTGTCCTGGCCATTCTGGCACTCTACGGTTTTATGCTGTTTACCGGATCGAAGGATTACCGGTTTGCCCGCATCCTGGGCTGGATGGACCCGGAAATGTATTCTTCATCTGACGCCTATCAGCAAACCATGTCAAAAATGGCGATCGGTTCGGGGGGGCTGACCGGAAACGGCATGTTTGTAACCGGTGCCATCTCCCAGCTGAACTATGTTCCTGCCGACTGGACAGATTTCATTTATGCCACAATTGGTGAAACCTGGGGGTTTGTCGGCTGTGTCTCTGTGCTGGCGGGATATATGCTGATCCTGCTTCGGATGCTCTATCTTGCCTGGTATACCCGCGATAAATTCGGCCGGATCGTGATAGCGGGCGTCATCGGCATGCTTTTGTTCCACGTGCTGGAGAACATCGCCATGACCCTGGGACTGATGCCCATTACGGGCATTCCGCTTCCCTTCCTGTCCTACGGCGGATCCAACATGATGACGAACATGGGCGGTATCGGACTGGTGCTGAACGTTACGCGCAACCGTTCACTGAACGCCGTTGTCAGCACGCCCCAGACATTCTATAACCCCTACCGGATCCATAAACGCTTTAAGACCAAGGGCTGATGCCTGCACATGCAGCGGAGGTGAACGGATGAGCACCTGCTTCAGTGAAGATTTTCTGGTCTGTGACGGAATCTATCCGGAAATCATGAACGGCACGGTCCTGCCGTGGCTCAAAGAACGGGAACAGCCGGAGATGATTTCCGGTTTTCAGGATCGCCCGCTGTACGCAGTTTCCTGGCAGGCGGAGGAGCCCGTCGGTACTGTATTTCTTGTGCATGGATTTACTGAAAACGCGTTCAAGTACGCTGAACTGGTCTGGTCACTCCTTCATCTGCATTATTCTGTGGTTTCCTATGACCAGCGCGGACATGGCCGGTCCTGGCGGGCAGAAGGCATAAAGGACAGTTCAGTTACCCATGTGGACCGTTTTCACGAATATGTGGAGGATCTGCATATCATCTGTGAAACATACCGTTCCCGGATGCCGGAACCTTTCCTGCTGTTCGCCCATTCCATGGGCGGAGCAGTCGGCGTTCTGTTCCTGGAACATTATCCCGGTTTCTTTTCAGCTGCAGTCCTTTCCTCTCCGATGATTGCGCCGGATATCGGCGGTATATCTCCCCATGTTGCTTCTGCGCTGGCCCGTTTTGCAGGTTTCGTCGGAAAAGGAAAAGATCATCCTTTCTTTATGTCCACATATTCCGGGCCGGAGGATTTTGATTCCTCCTGTGCCACAGATACTGGCCGTTTCCGCTGGTATGACCGGATCAAGGCTGACCGCCCGGAATTCAGGAACAGTGTTCCTTCCTGGCAGTGGTCATATGAAGCCGTTCATGTGACAGAAAAGATTCTTGCGCCCGGCGCACCTGAAAAGATAGACTGTCCTGTCCTGCTTTTTTCCGCCGGAATTGATCACAGCGTGATGCCGGGGCCGCAGTCCGCTTTGATCCGCAGGGTACGGAAAGGAAAACTGGTTCCGGTTCCGGGTGCGAAACATGAAATCTATCGTTCTGAAAACAGTGTCCTCTTCCCCTGGTGGCATGATGTCCTCTCTTTTTATTCCGGTTTTTCTTCCGGCAGCATGCGGAAAGGAGAATAAATGATGAAGAAATCTGGATCAGCATTCCCGGTATTGTTTGCGCTTGTATTGCTTGTCTGTGTGCTCTTTGTCGCCTGGTATATTCCGTCCGTTCATTTCCGCCGTTTCAGTCTGCAGGATGCTCAGCTCCGCCTGGAATCCATGCAGGGGCAGGTACGCAAACAGCAGTATGAATATGATCAGACGGTTGCTGAACTGCCTGAAATACAGTCCGAACTTGACAGGATACTGCCTCTGAATGATACGGCTGAAGCGGATGTCCGTTCCCTGAAGGACGAACGAAAAAAGCTCCGCAGGGAAAAAGAGGAACTATCTGAGCAGGCTGCCCTGAAGGAGGGATCTGATCATGAATAAGCAGATAAAATTCTTCCTTTGCATCGCCATGGCTGCCGCGCTGATTCTGGTTGCAGTTCTGGGCATGGATTACATCAGCCTCGGAAAGCAGCTGAAGGAAATCAACACACAGCTGCAGGATGCTACTGCACAGAAAGAGTCTGTCGTAGCGGAAAAAGAGCCGCTCTATGACGATCTGCAGGCAAAGAAAAAGCAATTGAACAAGGCAACGCAATCTTTGAACGAACTCACTGCACGGAAGGAAGAGCTGAAAAATGAAATTGAACAGCTTCACCAGGAGATTGATGCCCTGAAATCGGGAGAAAACTGACTGTCCCGCGTTCTTCGTGCCTTGTTTTACCCGGGTTGCGGTTCTTTTCTCTTCTTTCTGCAGAACAGCGAGAAAACTATTGACATCAAACTGTCTGTGTGATATATTATTCGGCGTTGTCGGGTCACGGTTTTCATCACTGTAACCTGCCAGCCGGTATCTGGGTGTGGCGCAGTTTGGTAGCGTGCTTGAATGGGGTTCAAGAGGCCGGAGGTTCGAATCCTCTCACCCAGACACAGACCTTCCGAAGGTTTTCGGAAGGTTTTTTTGTTTCCATTTCATCTTGTTTTTTCTCTTGTTCCGGAAGAAAAACCGGCTGTTTTTCGTTCTCTTGTCATGTTTGTCTTTATGTTGTAAAATAACCGTGTTTATACTCGGAAAGGGAGAGATTTAGCATGACAAAGCTTGAAACTTCGCTGCTGGATATCCTTCGCGATGACTGCCGTATACCGCTTGAAAAAATAGCAGTGATGACCGGCGCTTCCGTTGAGGAAGTTGCATCCGCCATAGAAAGCCTCGAACAGAGAAAAATTATCCTTCGTTACAGTCCGATGATCAACTGGGACCGTACAGACCGGGATCGTGTGGAAGCCATGATTGAGGTTCGTGTTACGCCCCAGCGTGATATGGGGTTTGATGCGATTGCCCGCAGGATATACCGCTTTGATGAGGTCAAAAGCGTATACCTGATGTCCGGTTCCTATGACCTGCTCGTGCTTGTTGAGGCGCGCTCCCTGAAGGAACTGGCAGCCTTTGTTTCCGGCAAACTGTCCCCGCTCGAGACCGTTACGGGCACCGCGACAAGTTTTGTCCTGAAGCGTTATAAAGAAGAAGGCGTTGTTTTCGACGGCGATGATTCTGATTCCAGGCTGGTGATCTCCCCGTGAATTATGACCGTTATCTGAACAGTCGGGTCGTTTCCGTTCCGCCCAGCGGCATCCGTCGCTTTTTTGATCTTGCCGCATCCAGGAAGGATGCCATTTCCCTGGGCGTCGGCGAACCTGATTTCAAAACACCCTACCAGATCCGTGATGCGGCCATCAATTCCCTGGTTGACGGTGAAACCCAGTACACGGCCAACCGCGGCCTGCTGGAACTTCGTCAGGAGATAGCCGGCTATCTTTCCGGCCGTTATAACATTTCCTTTGATCCGCAAAAGGAAATCCTTGTGACAATCGGCGCGTCCGAGGCGATCGATGTGGCGCTTCGCGCCCTGATCACCCCCGGCGATGAGGTGCTTGTACCTGATCCCAGTTATGTTTCCTATGCGCCTGGCGTCATTTTTGCGGGCGGCACGCCTGTACCGGTTCAGACAAGGCAGGAAGATGACTTCCGCCTGAAACCCGAACAGCTCGAAAAAGCCATCACTGAAAAAACAAAACTGCTTATTCTTCCTTATCCGAACAATCCCACCGGGGCGATCATGACAAAGGAAGACCTGGAAGCAATTGCCGCTGTCATCAGCAGGCATGATCTCCTGGTCATATCCGATGAGATTTACTCCGAGCTGGTATATGGCGGCCATACGCATGTTGCCTTTGCGTCGATTGACGGCATGTATTCCAGGACTATCACCATCAACGGCTTCAGCAAAGCCTTTGCCATGACCGGCTGGCGTGTCGGCTATGCCTGCTGTGCGGAAGAAGTCATTTCCGTCATGAACAAAATCCACCAGTATTCCATTATGTGCGCCCCGCGTCAGGGACAGATCGCAGCTGCCGCCGCGCTCAGAATCGGCCGTGAAAACAATTATGAAAGCGTCCAGACCATGCGGGAAAGCTATGACCGCCGGCGCCGTCTCATGGTTAACGCGTTCCGGGAAATGGGTCTTGAATGCTTCGAACCCTACGGCGCATTCTATGCGTTCCCTTCCATCCGCCGCACCGGATTAACCAGTGAAGAGTTCTGCTCCCGCCTTCTGCAGGAGAAAAACGTTGCTGCGGTCCCCGGCAATGCCTTCGGCGAATCCGGCGAAGGGCACATCCGCTGCTGTTATGCCACTGCGGTTGACAAGATCAATATCGCGCTGGAAAGAATGGCTGAATTTGTTGCCGAACACTCATGACCTTTGGAGGAATCTTTATGTTGAAACGGTTCATTGCTGTAATATTGTCATTTCTTCTGGTTGTTCCTTTCCAGTCTTTTGCGGAACAGGGAAATAACGATTTTTACATCGAAGAGGAAGATGATATCTCCATTGAGGAAATCCTGGATCCTGTCGAAACCGAAACGCCTGCCGGCGTCGTCAACACTGACGGATCAACCGTCATTACTGTGACCTGCACGGGAGACTTTACAATCGGCGGTGATAATTATCACCGCAAAGGCAAAAAATTCTACGATGAACTGAAAAGCCACGGAAATGATATCAATTTTACGATGGAATATATGCGTGATATCTTCCGGGATGATGATCTGACCCTCGTGAATTTCGAAGGAACACTGACCGACACGAAAGATGTGCCGGACAATAAAAAAGGTAACGACTTCCTGTTCAACATTTCCCCTTCCTATGTCAGTGTCCTTCCCGACAATTATATTGAAGCGGTCAGCCTTGCCAACAACCATGTCATGGACCATGGCACGGAAGGCTTTGAAGAGACAAAAGCAACCCTGAAGGAAAGAGGAATCAAATATTCCACTGAGGAAGAAATCGGCCTGTTCCAGGTAAAGGGCATTACCATTGCCATGCTCAGCTATCTCTGTATTGACAGGTACGATAAGCCTGTCGGCGGATATGATAACCTTTATGACAAAGTTGCCGCTGATATCGCTGAAACAAAAAAACAGTTCCCGATCGTGATTGTATCTTTTCACTGGGGTAACGAACTGGACTATACCCCTACTGAACGCCAGAAAAAAATGGGGCATATTGCCGTGGATGCCGGTGCGGATCTTGTGATCGGCCACCATTCCCACCGGATCAATCCCATAGAGGAATACAACGGCAAATATATCTGCTATTCCCTCGGCAATTTCTGTTTTTCCGGAAATGATAAACCGAAGGATATGAATTCCTTTGTGTTCCAGACCCGTTTTAAGATCAGCAAGTCAGGGGATATCAGCAACATCGGCTTCCGGATCATTCCGATCCGTATTACTTCTGTCAAGGATCGGAATAATTACACCCCCAAGCCGATCACGGACGATATGAAAATTGACGGGATCATATCCACCCTGCTGGATAACGGCAAAGGTTTCGGTGTCAGCGAATATCCGCTTGAATGGAAGTAAGCATCTCCGTCAGGGCTCAGTTTGTTTCAGATACATGTACCGGACCGGCAATACCGGTCCGGTTTTTCTCAATCTGTGGTTTTTTTTGGTTTTTTTATAATTATGTAATATTTTTGACCACAAGATGTAGCGTCAGACTGTTGACCTGTTTCATATATTTAGTTATTATATTAAAGAAATAATTCAAAGATGGGGGGAATATGTCATGATTACCGGTCCGGGCAGCAAACCGGTCTTTCAGTACAAATTCCGTCCCCTTTTACAGGACCAGCGTCTCATGGACGGCGGTTTTTCCGTCATCCTGTATGAAAACCGTATCCTTTCCTTCAGCACATATAATGCTGCCGGCCAGTTCGTTGATGAGCTTTGTTTTTCCCTTCCGCTCCGGGTCATCCAGTGCTTCTACGGCCTGCTTCGCAATGCTTCCAGCTGGCTGGGTGATACGCCCTGCGACCTCAGGGGTGCAACTGTCACTACATACGCGTCTTCCTTTGCCTTTGACGGCTACGATCCCATCCGCATCTGGGGAATCAATGATCTGCTCTGCCAGCCTTCCGGTTCACAGGCCGGTTTTTTCACCCGCCATCTTTATGTGCTTTTCGAGGATGTTGCCAATCTGTTCGCCGAGAACGGAATCAGGCTCACTCTTGACGGTTTTACCTGGGACGCCGGAAGGATACAGCCCTTCCGCAAAAACCAGATGTACAATTCCGGCCGGCAGGGCGTTGTATAAGCCTTCCGGCTTTTTTCTTTTTTTACCCATTACCTTCTGAAAGGATTATTTTTTTATGTCTGTTATGGATAAATACCAGGCTTGGCTGCACTGCCCTGCCATGCCTGATGAGTTGGCCGTTCAGCTCCGGTCCATGGATGAGGCGGCTGTCCGTGAAAGCTTCTACAGGGATCTGGCTTTCGGTACCGGCGGGCTCCGCGGTCTGCTCGGTGCAGGAACCAACCGGATGAATGTTTTCACTGTCATGAAGGCATCCAGGGGGCTTGGTGCTTATCTGCTCGAAAACTTCAGCAGCCCCTCCTGCGCTGTCAGCTATGACAGCAGGATTCATTCCCGTGATTTTGCGGAACTGGCCGCTGCTGTTCTGGCGGACATGGGGATCCGTGTAATGATTTATCCGCGCCTCTCACCCACCCCCATGCTCAGTTTTGCTGTGCGCCGCCTTTCTGCCTCTGCGGGTGTCATGATCACAGCATCCCATAATCCTGCTGCCTTTAACGGCTACAAGGTATACGGTCCCGATGGCTGCCAGATTACCCTTCAGGCTGCCGCGCTCATCCAGGAAAAAATAGCCCTTCAGCCTGACCTGTCAGAAACACTGCCTTCTTTTGGCCATTTTCTTTCATCAGGTATAATCACATATATCGGCAATGACACCGTTGAAGACTATTATCAGGCTGTTATGAAACTCCGGGTCATGCCGTCTGCGTATCCGCTTCATGTGGTCTACTCCCCGCTGAACGGTACGGGAAATATCCCTGTACGCAGCATTCTGCAGCGCATGGGCAATGTACAGGTTGATATCGTGCCGGAACAGGAACTGCCTGACGGCTTTTTTCCCACCTGCCCTTATCCCAATCCGGAAATCCGGGAGGCGATGGATCTAGCCATTGCGGAAACACTTCGTACACAGGCGGACCTGTGTTTTGCCACGGATCCGGACTGTGACCGGATGGGTGCCGGTGTCCGTACCGGCGGGAATATCACACTGATCAGCGGAAATGACATGGGAATCCTTATGCTGGATTATCTGTGCCGGAATTCCGTATTTTCCGGTCCCCTTCCGCCGGTTGTGGTCAAAACGATTGTTACAACGGAAATGGCCGGTGCCTTATGCCGTAAATACGGTCTGGAGCTTCGGAATGTCCTGACGGGATTCAAATATATCGGCGAGCAGATCGGCAGCCTGGAATCCGCCGGACAGGCCGGCCGTTTCCTCTTTGGTTTTGAGGAAAGCTACGGATATCTTTCCGGCACCGACGTCAGGGACAAGGATGCCGTCAACGCTGCCCTGCTGCTGTGTGATATGGCCGCCGATCTGAAATCCCGCGGACTGACGCTGCTGGACAGGCTTTCCGAACTCCGTAAGGAATTCGGTCTGTATGTCCAGCGCCTGCTTACATATGAATATGAAGGGGAAAACGGCACGCTGCAGATGCAGTATATCATGTCCCGTCTCCGCTCTCCCATGGATTCTTTTGAAGAACCGCGTCTTCGTTCCGCCTGCAGGACAGATTACCTGAATGACAGTACCGGACTTCCCGCTGCCGACGTCCTTTCATTTTCCTTTTCGGAAGCAGACCGGATTATTGTACGCCCTTCCGGTACGGAACCAAAGCTGAAGGCCTACCTGTTTATCCGCGCGGAGAATCCTGAAGAGGCAGAAATCCGCCTGGACCGTCTTCAGGAACTGGCAGATGCGCTCTGCCGGTAAAAATATATAAGAAAACGGACTGCCTGAATCAGGCAGTCCGTTTTGTGTCTAACGAATCAGAACCGGTTCTGACGCTGCGCTTCGAAGCAGTCACGGCAGTACACGGGACGATCTCCGCGGGGCTGGAAAGGCACCTGGGTCTCGCATCCGCAACCGTCACAGATCACAGTGAACATGGGCCGGGGAGCGTTTCCGTTGCCATTCTGGGCTTTGCGGGCGTCACGGCAGGCCTTGCAGCGCCGGGGCTCGTTCTGGAAGCCCTTCTCGGCGTAGAATTCCTGTTCACTGGCGGAGAAAATGAATTCGTTTCCGCAGTCACAGCAGGTCAGAGTCTTGTCTTCGTACATGGATCAAACCCTCCTAAATAAGTTGTTTACCCGCGCCATTGGTATGAATCGTGCCCCGTTCCAGACAATGGTTATGAGAAACAACCATAGAGGAAATGAACCGTAGTTACGACCAGGGGGTTGGGTTTACTGTATGAGTATAGCATGATGTTTTTCATTTGTACAGATTTTTTTATTATTTGTTGCGGTAATTCCGGCCTGTTTCCGGCATGTGCGGATCATATGCAGAAAAGCCGCTGCATATGCAGCGGCTTCTGAGAGGTGCCATCCAGATTCGAACTGGAGAATAAAGGTTTTGCAGACCTTCGCCTTACCACTTGGCTATGGCACCGTAAA
>JAEEGL010683221.1_pt1 | contig 25528 bp, 15 predicted proteins | sample 9134231 | NCBI WGS metagenome assembly JAEEGL01 (sample SAMN16246548, study PRJNA631951) | gut metagenome | biome: gut microbiome; feature: rumen; material: fiber-attached | host: Bos | place: Iran: Karaj | collected 2018-10
GCCTCCCGGCCCGGGTCCATCATCCGGATATACCGCCAGAGGATCACGGCGAACTGCTCCCGGGTGACCGGATCATTGGGCCCGAAGGTCTCCGGGTCATACCCGCCGACGATCTGCTCCCCGGCAGCCCAGCGGATCGCCTCCGCGTACCAGGCTCCCGGATCCACGTCCCCGAAGGTCATGGCATAGTCTGCGGCAGGGCTGCCCGCCATGCGCCAGAGGATCGTCACCAGCATGGCGCGGGAGGCGGCATTCCCGGGGGAAAACAGGCCGCCGTCATAGCCGTTCATGATCCCCCGCGCCAGGGCATAGTGGATCCCGTCGTGGTACCATGTTCCGGGATCCAGGTCTGCGAAGGCGGACAGGGGGCAGCTCCCGTCCCGGGGACAGGTGAGCCAGGGACGCTCCGTTTCGTTCTGCGCCGGGGGCTCCTCAGGCTCACCCGCCGGGTCGGGTCCGGGCGTCGGCTCTGCCGGATCTTCCTCCGGGGGCTCCGGCTCAACGGGGATCTCGTTTCCCGCTGCGGCCGGCGTATAGGCCAGGGAAACGCGCAGGGGGGCAAAATCCGGCGCGTCACTGCTGACCGTGAGCTCCAGTTCCGTCTGCCGGTCCGGGAGGGGGAATCGGACCAGGAACGTCAGCGGTCCGCCGCCGGGCTTCTGATCCGCGTAGAACACGGTCTCGCCCCCCGCCTCCCGGAGCAGGAGGAGGTACCCGTATTCTGCCGAGGAATCCGTAAGCGTCACCCGCAGCCCGTCGGCTCCGGGATAGAAGATCTCCTCCAAACCGTCTCCGTCTGCATCACGATCCTCCGCCCACGCCGGTCCGCCGGTGGGCAGCAGCGGCTCGATCACGATCCCCTGGGCAAAGCCCACATCGTAAAATCCGGGATCTCCGGGCTCAGCGGCATCGGCGCTGTTCAGCCCGAAAAGCAGCAAAAGGCTCAGAATGGCGGACAGGAATCTCTTTCTCATAACGTTCCTCATCTTCGCAGGCGAGCCAGGATCCTCTGTTTCCGGAGGATCCGGGCAGTCTGTTGTTGGTTTATCCCTCTCCCAGATAGCGGTAGAGGAAGGTGACGATCTGGGCACGCACACAGGGATCATCCGGGGAGAAGGTGGTGTCGCTCGTGCCCTTGGTGATGTTGTTCTCCACCGCCCAGGTCACCGCCTCGGCGTACCAGGCGTCCACGGGCACGTCCGCGAAGACCGCCGCCGCCTGGGTATGCGCCCCGGCGAACCGGTACAGGAAGGTCACGGTCTGGGCTCTGGTCACGGTGGCGTCCGGTTCGAACTCCGTCTCGCTTACGCCCTTGGTGATCCCCTGCTCCACTGCCCAAAGGACAGCCTTCTCGTAATAGCTCCCCTTCTCCACGTCCGTGAAGGGCACCTCTGTCCCCGTGGGTTCGGGCTTCCCGGCCGCCCGCCACAGGAAGGTGACCATCTGGGCCCGGGTGCAGGGTACGTTCGGGCTGAAATGGGTATCGTCCGTCCCGTTGGTGATCCCCTGCTCCACCGCCCAGCGGACGGCGTCAGTGAACCAGGTGCCCGCAGGCACATCGGCAAAGGTCTTCTCTCCCGGTACCGGTGCGGGAGGCTCCTCCGGAGCGCTGACCGACACGAACTCCACGCCGATCTTCACGCTGCTCTCCGGCATGATGAAGCTCCAGGTGCCGTCTCCGTTGTCGATGACTTCCAGCGGAATGCCGTTCCGGGTGGTCACGGAGACCGTTCCGGCCCGATAACCTTCATCCGGCTTGGGGGTGACGGTGACCAAGGTCCCCGGAAGGGCGCTGGAGACGCTGGTCCGCACCGTACCGTTCTCCAAAGCTCCGCTCAGGCCGATCATGTACTCCTGTGGCGCCGGGGCCGGGATATCCGAGCCGCCGGGCTCCGCCGTTCCGCTTACCGTCACCGTGATCTCCGCGGTCCTGCCGCTGGGCATGAGCGTCGCGGTCAAGGTGGTGGTGCCGTCGGCGAGGCCGGTGACGACGCCGTTTTCATCCACATAGGCAATGTCGGGATCGGCCACGGACCAGGCGGTCCTGCCGCTCTTGTCCATGAACACGGTGGATTCATAGGTCAGCGCCGCGCTCTTCGTCTCGCCGCTCATGAGCACCAGACCCGCGCCGCCGTTGAGCTCCGGGTTCAGCGGCGCATCCAGGGTGATAAAGTTGTGATCCGTACACTTTACGGCCTCGTCGTACTGATCTCGCACCACGACGGTCACGGCGTCATAGCCGCAGAACCGGAAGACGGTGACCGGGAGGACGATGGTCTTTGTAACGGTCCGGGTCTCACCCGGGGCCAGGCCGGAGATATCCTCCGTGATCAGCAGAGCGTCATCCATGCCGTATTTTTCCTTCAGGTCGCCGTACAGGCCCTCAAGGACGAGATCCGCTTTCATTCCCTCCGGCACGGCCAGGTTTCCGGTATTGGTCACGGTGTACTCCACGTCGAAGCTGTCTCCGTTCTGCACGCATTTCACCAGCACCGGCTCGTACTCCGCCTTCGGTGCGAAGGTCTTGGAGAAGGCCTCCGTCGGATCGTACCAGGTGCCGTCAGCCCGCTTTTCCCTGGCCACAGCCTGAATGCTGCAGCCCTCCGGGCCGTCCGCCGGGACCTCCCATTCGAAAACCGTCTGCCGGGCCGAGTTGACCTGGAATTCATCGTCGCTGTACGAGGTATGCAGCAGCCTGCCCTGCACGCCGTTTTTGTACTCGTAGAACCGGACCTCGCAGCCCTTGGCGTTGGTGAGACCCACGTTTTCCACCACGGCGGTGACCCGGACGATCTGCCCCGCCACGGGGGTATCGTCGTCAAAGGCGAACGCGGTGGCTTCCACGGAGCCGATGGGATCGCAGCGGGTCACCATCAGGCTCATGTCGCTGGGGTAGTAGGGATAGCCCAGCAGGTAGTCCTTCCCGCTCTCCTCGTCATGATAGATGCCCGCCAGGTGGTTGTTGATCATGTAGGCGACCTCAGCCTCGGTGTCAGCCAGCTCCATAAAGTACTGGTTGTGCACCAGGATCAGCCCGCCGTTGTCGTCCAGGGCGACGGTGACGCCGTCGTTGGAGGAGGTGTCCTTCGTCAGCCGGTAGGGCTTGGACCAGCGGGCGATGCTGTCCACTTCTCCCTCTTTCACGTCACTGTTCGTCTGCTTGATCTTGGCCGAGGCGTAGATGGCCTGCGCCGGGTTGGAGATGGTCGTTTCCAGAATGTCATCCTGTACTTCGTAGCTATGAAGGTCGGTCCAGACCACGTAGAGATTGTCGTCCCGGTCTGTAATGACCTGGTAGTCCGTGATGGTCATTTTCCCGTCCGTCATGACGGAGCCGAAATCCACCCACTGGGCCTCCGGCTCATAGGGCTTGCCGGTATCGGGATCCGTGGCAAAGGTGCCGTCTTCCCGCAGGGCGTAGACCCAGTCGTCGTCCCCCGGGCCGGTCTCCAGCTTCTTGTTGAGCAGCTCGGAGATATTCAGGTAGCGCAGGCCCTGCTCGTCCTCCCGCCAGAAGAGCCAGGTGGAGCCTTCGTTGCGGATCAGCTTGGGCTGACCCACGTTCACCGGCGTCACCGCCTGGGTGACCGTGGCCGGGACGATGGTCCGGTTGTTCGCGTCACGCACGGCGGAGTTCACCGTTTCCTTCACGGTCTCCCCCGCCACCTTGACGGGCACGTAGGTCTTATGGTCGGCAAAGCGGTAGAACTGCACAAACAGCTCCTTATCCTCGCCGGTGTCCACGTTGTAGTCCGTATCCACCGTGAAGGCATAGGCCGCGAGCCCGTTATACCCGTTGCAGACGGACAGGTCCGCGATGGGCGCGTCGGACTGGATCACTTTGCCGTCCGGTCCGGTGGACTTGATGGCGGAAGCCAGGAAGCGCTGGCCTCCCCATTTTGCGAGGAACGCCGCCTGCGCCGCCGGAGCCAGATCCGTCTCGTTGGGGAAGAGGTAATCCTTCGCCCAGCCGGAGGCATGGGTAAGGCCGTTGGTATCCCGGGCTCCGGTCTGATTGTTGTAGAGCATGTAGCACATGACGCCATAGGTCCGATCGGGATTCGCGTTGGAACTGACCAGATCCATCAGCCGGTCCTCAGCCCCGGCGTAAGCCTCCGTATCCTGGGCGGTCTTATAATAGAGGATGACGTAGTCGCCGGTCTCACTGTCGTATACCGCCTGGGGCCCATCGTCGTAAAAATCGTCGTCCGTGAGCTGGGTGATGGGACCGAAGGCAAGACCGGTCTTGCTGAATTCCGCGGTGAAGATGTCCATGGCGGACATCACCCGATCCGGGTTCATCTCCAGGGTGCGGAGGACGGCAGTATCGTCGGTGATGGTATAGACCTTGGTCTCTTCGTTGTAGTCCACCGCGTCCAGTTCCTTCGCGACCCCCAGCTTCAGGGCGTCATATTTGGCCTGGGCGATGGAAGGCCAGGTGAGGATCAGCTTGTCCCCGCCGTCGATGAGGTTGGCCCGCCCGTCTGCGGTACCGTCGTTCTGCACGGTCTGCGGGGCCGTCCAGGTGTTGGCGGCAGCGTCGTAGACCGTCCATTTCAGCACGTTGGCCTGCTGGCGGTCCCGGCTCGCGTCGTCGTCCAGGAAGACCACCAGGAAGCGGTTGTTCCCCAGGGCCGCGATCTGCGCCGCGGGCTGGGAGACCGCATTCTCCACGAGCTTCGCGGTGCTCACCGGGCCGAAGGCCGCCATGAGAGAGGCGTCTTCGCCCGCCACCCAGCGGGAATCCACGTGGTTCCGGGTATGGAAGAGGCTGCTCTGCTCCTCATCGTCCAAAAGATCCATGATCGAGGAATAGTAGGTTTCCGCCAGGTTGCCCAGCAAGCCGCCCTGGCGGATCATGTTGACCCGGGCCCAGTGCTCCGGCCGGATGACGTTGTGATCATAGGCATAGTCGTTGAGGTGGTCCACCAGCTTTTTCAGCGCCTTGCCTGTGCCCTGATAGGCGTTCACATATTCGCCCAGCTCGTCGGCCAGCCGGCGGCATTCCTCTCTGGCCGCCTTGGAGCCTTCGTTGTCGTTGATCCCATCGTTGACGAAGTGGATCAGGATATTGGCACGGCGCATCTGCTGGAAGTACTGCAGCCAGCCGTAGCCCAGGGGCAGGGGCCAGGAGGCGCTCCACAGATCGATGCTGGTCACGATCAGGTCGACAGAGCCGGAGAAGGTGGCGTCGGTGGAGACGCTGAGGGTATCGGTCCCTTCCAGATCCGGGAACCATTCCGCCATGCGCAGGCTCAGGCCTGCCTGGACCCCGACGCCGCCGGAAGCCCGAACGCCGATGATCTTGTAGAGGCCGACGCCGATGGTGAGCTTCAGTCCCGCGTCGGCGTAGATCTCCATGTTGAAGGCGAAGTCCTGCCCCTTGTGGTCCGAGGTCTCATAGAAGGATTCCAGCGTCTTTTTGGGATCTGCAGAGGACCCCAGGTAGACCGTCAGGTCGATGTGCGCCTCAATGTTGAAGTACACCGGAGCGCCGCAGGGGAAGACGTATTTCGTATAGCCGCCGGTCATCTGGATGCCGTAGAAGCCGCCGGCGCCCAGATAGACTGCAAAATGGCTCATATCCGTATCGCCGTCTTCCTCGGTCACAGCTTCCTCAATGTAGCCCCAGTCGCAGTAGAGGCCCACATAGATGGTAAAATAGATGTATTTGCCGCCCAGCTCGCTTTGAACGAGGGATTTGCCGCCTTTGAATTGGCCTCCTTCATAGATCATGCTCCCCGATTTGCCGCTGGAGATGCCATACAAGAAGGTAGAGGCGGTATCTCTCGCTTGGTAGGGGTTCGCCCGTTTGGAATAGGCGGCGTTGCCAAAGGACATGGCCACGGCGAACATGGTGCGGACGCCGCCGTAGGGAAGCTCCTTGAAGGTCGCCGCGCAGCTGATGGCCGCCTTACGGGGGAGAACGCCGGCCATGAGCTCTGCGTCCTCGTCCTCCATGACCTGCAGGTCATCCAGGATCATCTGGGCCGTATTGTTGAACCCGGAACTGACGAAATAGGAGAAGGTGGTGACGACGGCGGTGATGCTCCCCAGCCAGGGGAACTGCCCGAAGCTGTAACGGGTATTGCTCTCTTCGGAGAGGGCCGCATCCAGCATGGTGGTGATGTCCATGTCGTCCTCATAGGTCTCCGGCATATAGTTCTGGTCGGTGATGACGGAGTAGCCGGTGGACACGGGCTGATAGACCATCGGGGCGTCTCCGTCCGCGGAGGTCTTTTTGTCGGTGGTGAGCCGGAGCATGATCACGTCGCCGTAGGTGTATTTCCCCGGCGCGGTGGGATCGAATTTCCGGATGGTCAGGGTGGCGGTGTTCGTCATCTGGTTCCAGCGGAGGCCGGGGGTCGTCTCCCCCTCCTGCAGGTTGGTGGAGTAGACGCCGTGGATCGCGCCGGTGAGCTGACTCTGGAACCAGAGGGTCACGTCCGTGACATTCTCCCAGCAGGTCTTGCCGTCCCATATATAGGGCTGACCCGGATCCACCGTGATGGTCACGGTGAGGGCCTTGCCGTTCATCTCCACGGCGGTGATGACTTCGGGGGTGAAATTATCCAGCTTTACGCTGACACCGGAGAAATGCGCACCGGTACGGGACCAGCCCTCCACCTTGACGTTCCCCAGGTTCATGGGGACGGCGTCGATCTCCGTGTACTGACCGGTCTCGTCGAGACGGTACGCTTTGGCTGTGGCAGCCTTCGCCGAGGCGACCTTTGCCTCCCGGATGGAGGTGGCGCCGTTGAAGCTCACGGTATAGCGCACCATACTGCCCCCCAGCAGATACATGGGCTCCAGGGTGAAGTCGCCGTTTTCATCCGACTGGGCGCCGGACTGGGCGGAAAGGAGCGTGGCCTTCGCCGCGGGATAGAGATCGTCGGCCTCGTTCCCGGTGTTGAGGTTCAGGGTGGAATAACAGGTCGTGCCCCGGAGTGAGTACCAGGCGTGGTCGGATGCCGTCCGGTCCATCCGGAGAGTGACCAGGTTGTCCGAGGCCTGCACTCCGGCGAAGAAGAAGAATTCGCTGCCGGAATACCGGCTGCCGTTCCCCGCGATGGTCCAGACCGGGACATGGCTTGCGTCCTTCGGCAGGGCCAGCAGGTCCACCAGTTCGTTGGTCAGGACGCTTTCTCTCACCAGGTAGACGGAATAGCCGCCGCTGACGGTGGGGGTGAGACCGGCAAAGAGCCCTTTCTCCGTGTCGAAATACTGGATGTCGGTCTCGGGGATCTGGACCGCCACCATATTGTCGATATCGGTGAAGAACTGCCAGAACTCATAGTAGTCCTGATCCAGGGTGATGGACCAGCGGTCGTCCCTGTCCTCCCCCACATAATAGCCGTCGTTCTTGCCCGTCAGCACGCCGGAGGCACCGTCCCTGCGGCTCTCGAGGGAAACGCCCAGGGCCCGCATCTGGCCTGCCCAGGCGGGATCCAGGTTCGGGAGGAAAACCAGTCGGTCGCCGTAGTGGAAGGTGTGCATGCCGGCGGTGAGCGCCGCGCCGGCGGCGGTGCCGGCATGATAGGCCTCGGCCTCTCCCTTTTCGGCGAAGAAGGCCACATAGTCGATCTGGATCCGGTCTCCGGAACTCGCAGAGGCGTTTTCATTCCATATGGGATCCAGGCGAAGCCAGTTCGCCTTGCCCTTCCAGGTGGTCTCGGAAATGGTCGTGCCCTTGTAGGCGTTGACGGTCCGCACGTTCTCCTCGGGGATGTTCACCAGGTAGGTGTGCCACTCCGTATCCTGTTCCAGGTCGATATGGACGCACGTATCGCCGTTGGGACCGTTATCGTTGAATCTGCCGAACAGTTCGATGGCGTCTGCCCCGCAGAGGTTCCTGGCCCGGACCTTGACCCAGACGAGCTTGGAGGCGTTCGCGAAGGGCATGTCGATGGAGACGTAGGGGTCGTCGCCGGTGGCCGTGAAGGTATAGTAATCGTTCCCCTGGGCGTCCCTTTCGCCCTTCCAGCTCACGTTATGCAGGGTGCCTGCGCCCATGTCGGCGTTCATGTAGCCGTCGGCGCCGAATTCCCAGCGGAGTTCGGGCTCCTTCTCCAGGCACAGTCCGCCGTAGTCGGAGTCCCGAACCTGTACGGTGACGTCCTTCACATAGTCGAAGATGGGCCGCACCTTGATGGTGCCGGAAAAGGAGTCCTTATCCTGCTTCCAGGTGATCATCTCCCATGCAGCCAGCCGGTCGATGAGCTCCGGCGTCAGTTCCACCGTAGCGGTGCCGGTGCTGCCGTCGATGGTGGCGAGCCTGAGCGTAAAGCCGTTGTCGTCAACCGCCTCGATCCCCACGAGCCGGGCCATCTCCGGGCTGCTGAGACGGGAGATGGAGAAATTGTCCCCGGTATACAGGGTCACGGAGGTATCCAGGCCGGAGTCCAGCATGACCTGCTCATACCGGGCCAGCACCTCCGCCTCCGTCATTCCCTCGAAGGAGAGGGCCTCGGGCGCCAGCATCTTGATGGTGAACTGCCGCTTGATGGGCTGCACGCTTGTTACGACGATGTCGGAATGGCTGTCCCGGAAGCCGTTATGAACCTCATAGGTATAGTTGTCGATGCTGATGATCCAGGGTCCCTCTAACTGGCCGAAATAGGCGTCGGCAATCTGCTCTCGCTTCCACTTCTCGTCCAGGTCGCCCCAGTCTTTACGGAAAACACGGACCCAGTTGCCGTCGCCGTTATTCAATTCCACATCAACTTTGCCCTTGGAATACCAGGTGTGGTAGTCGTATACTACGTGGATGCCGTCCCAGGCATAGTCTCTGTCCGTGTAGAGGGAGATGTACTGTGTCTCGCACTTATCGAGGCTGGTCCTGTAGCTGACGGCCGTATCGCTGTCATAATTCACCTTGCCGGTGATCTTCCGGGTCCTGTCCCGCAGGTTCCACATGTCGCCGTACAGGTCCGTGCTGGCCATCAGCTCGCCGTCATCCGCCTTCTCCCCGGCAGGGATGATAACGCGGGCGTTGGCCAATCCGATCTTCACGTCAGGCATGGTGGGCAGAGGCGCGATGGTCACGGTGAAGTCTTTCTCCTCAGCCCCGGAGCCTACCGGCAGTTCTACCGTACGGGAGGTGATGCCCATGGAGAACCAGAGCTTGGCCCCCACGCCGCCGTAATCGTCCCCGGCAACGGCGCTGCCATCCTGGGAGGAGAGCATGACGCCCACCAGATCGTTGATGCGGCCGGTACGGGTGACCGTGATGACCGCCTTCCCGTCCTCGGCGCGGATCGTCTCCTGGGTCAGGCTGATGACGACCTCCTCATGCTCATCCTCGTCGGTGATGACGACGGAGCGCATATTGAAGTCCTCCGGGACGACGGCGTTATCCGGCAGGTCCTTCAGCATGAGGATGATGGTGCTGTCCCCGTCGGCAGCCTCGGAATACTTGGGGGTGATCTCCAGGAATTTGACGATCTCCCCGGCTTCGAAATGCAGGGCGTATTCCCGACCGGGGTAGTTTTCTGCGGCGATCTCCGCGTCGGTGCGCTGCTTGCTCTCCTGCGCGGCCTCCAGCCGCTGTGCGGGATCCGCGGCGCCGAAGAAATCGCCGCCTTCCAGCTGCTGCCGGTCGGATCGGGTCCCGGTGAAGGCGTTGCGGGCCGCCATCAGGCTTTGGGTGGGAGACAGGGGTTCCTCTGCCGGCGCAGTCTCCGTCGGCTCTCCCTCCGCGAGTTCGCCGGAAACGGATTCTCCCTCCCCGTCGGACTCCTCCCCGGGCGCAGCGGAAACCTCCCCGCCCGATTCGGCGGGGAGCGGATTGCCGTCTTCGTCCAGCGGGACGGCGGTGATCGAGCCCACGACTTCACCCTCCGGCGAAAGGACGTCCGCGGAGCCGCCGTTCTCGGTCAGGACGGTTCCCAGTCCATCCTCCTCTATGGGTTCGACTTCGATCTGTTCATCGGCATACAGGAACAGGTCGATCACGGCAATGCCGTTCAGGATCGCCACGGGAGCCGTCTTTTCGTCACAGATCCTGGCCTCGTAGTTCACGCCGCAGTGGGCGGACATATCGATGACCTTCAGGGTCACCTCCGAGGCTTCCCCGACGTCTCCGGTCCGCTGGATGGGGATGTACAGCTTTTCACCGCTCTTTTCGCTGATGGTGAAGGAGTCCTCCCGGATGAAGAAATAGTTGTTCCCATCCTGCAGCGACTGCGGCACGATGAGTTCGATCTGTTTCTCCGGGTTGAGCGCCTTGTCCAGTGCGTCCGCCGCAAAGGCGATGCTCTCCCCGGACAGCTCAAAGAGCAGCAGGGCGATGAGAAGCGCCGCAAGGATTCGGACGAATGGTTTTCTCATGGCAGATCCCTCTTTCTCGTGAAACGTTGTGTTCAGGGCGATTTTCGCGCCCTGGTCAGGGGGCGCAGGGTATTCGAATCATAGATAAACTGTCCGTAATTCGCGTTTCCATCGGGAACGGCGAGCTCCGCCGATCCCCCGGCCGGAAGGATAAAACGCCAGGTCTGCACCCTCAGGCAGACGCCGTCCGCGTCATATTCCGCCAGCAGATAGGTGCAGTCGACCGCCTCGTTCAGATTGCTGCGGACCGCTGCGGCGGGACCTGTTTCCGGGAGGAAACTGCACGGTTCCCCGGGCAGTTCTTCCCCTTCCGTCAGGCGGGAGACGCAGCCTGCCAGGTTCAGGATCCCGTAGCCGAAATACTCGTCATAGCCCTCGTCTCCGGCATCACTGGCGGTTTCTGCCAGAATCCTCCGGATCTCCTCCGGGCTCAGACCGCCGTCCATCCCCAGCAGCACCGCCGCCGCGCCGGATACCTGGGGCACCGCGAAGCTGGTGCCTGTAGAGGCGGTATAGCCGCCGCGGGAGGCCGTGCTGCGCACGTCCACCCCCGGGGCGGTCAGAAAAACGCTTTCATTGTGATCGGAGTGGTAATACAGCACGCTGTTGCAGTCCACCGCTCCGATGCCGATGACCGTTTCGTACCCGGCGGGGTAGTACATGGCGGAGGTGCCGCTGTTGCCCGCCGCGGAAACCACCACGACGCCCCTGGCTTCCGCATAGGCCACGGCATCCCGCAGGGACTGATAGTCTGTCCGCACGCCCATGCTCAGGTTCAGAACGCGGCAGCCGAAGTCGTCGATCGCCCCGTAGATCGCCTCGCAAATGACGCTGACCTTGACGGATTTTCCATCCGTTACCTTGATGGGTACGATCTCCGCTCCGGGGGCGGTGCCGATATATCCCGCTTCGCCGGCAGCGGCGACGAGGCCCGCGATGCGGGTGCCATGGCCGTAGGAATCCGAGGTGTCCTCCGGATCCTCGGCGTCCTGGACGTAGTTATGTCCCGGCAGCAGCCGATCTCCGAAATCCGGATGAGGATTCACGCCGGAATCCAGGATGCCCACCCGGATCCCCTGCCCAAGACAGTTTTGCCGGAAGGCAGCCTCCGCGCCGATCATATCCAGGTTCCACTGTTCATCCGCATAGTAGGGGGACAGGGCGCCCAGCAGCTGAACTTCCCCATCGGGCTCCGCCCATTCCAGGAGCCCGGCCCGGTCCAGACGCCGCATCTCCCCTTCCCCGACAACGGTGAACGGGGCATCGGACGCCTTGAGCTTCACGATATACGCCGTCTCTCCGGCGGCTGCAGCCGGAGCGGGGGAAGAGATGGAGAGAATCGCCAGGATCAGGACCGCCGCAAGGGCGCAGATCCGGGCCCGACCTGCCGGCTCCCGCCGTTCAGCCATCGTCCCGGAGTTTTTGGTCGATGGGCGTTTCCGGTACCCGGGAGATATCGGCAAAGGGATCGCCGGATCCCGTTACCAGGTCCAGATCGTTGAGATCCAGCTCCATCGGTTCCGGCTCCCGCTCAGTCCTTTTCCCATTCTTCCGCTGATTCAGCATGGTGCGCTCCTCCTTAACCGTCTTTCCTGAGGTCGTCGTCAATGGGTTTTTCCGGCACCCGGGGGGTGTCGGCAAAGGGATCTGTCCCGCCTGCCACCTGGCTGAGATCCTTAGGCTCCAGAGTGACCTGTTCCGTATCCTTTTCCTGCAGATCCGTCTTTTTCGCTTGTTCCATTGTAATATCCTCCTTCAATGTATTTGTTCGGTCGATCTTCGATTCGGTCTCCTGAAATAACCCTGCTTCAGTCTGCGGACTATCCTGCCGTGTCCAGCCTCTGCCGCTCCACCAGGTCAGCGAAGAAGCCGCCCTTTTCGATCAGCTCTGCGTAGGTACCCTCTTCGATGATCCGGCCTCCGTCCATCACCAGGATCCTGTCGCAGTGCCGGATGGTGCTGAGGCGGTGGGCAATGACGATGCGGGTACAGCCCATGGCGTCCAGGGCTTCGGACACCCGGCGCTGGGTTTTGTTGTCCAGCGCGCTGGTCGCCTCGTCGAAGATCAGCAGCTTCGGCTTCGGGGCAACGGCCCGGGCGATCATAATGCGCTGACGCTGGCCGCCGGAGATCCCGTTCTGTCCCTCGGTGATGAGCGTGTGCATTCCCATGGGCATGGCCCGGATATCGTCTGCGATGCCTGCCGTTTCGGCTGCCTCCCAGGCCTGGTCCAGGGTGAGCTCCGGGGCGGAGATCACGATATTGGAATAAATATCCCCCTGGAACAGCCCCGCATCCTGGGTCACGGTGCCGATCTTCCGGCGCAGGGAAGGCAGATCCAGGCTGTCCAGGTTCCTGCCGTCGTAAAACACGGCTCCGGTACTCGGTTTTTCGAAGCCCAGGAGCAGGCGGACCAGAGTGGATTTTCCGCAGCCGCTCTTCCCCACCACGGCGACGTACTCGCCGGCTCTGATCTTCAGCGTCAGGTCATTCAGGATATACGGCTCATCCTCTCCATAGCGGAAAGACACGTGCTCCACTTCCACGCTGCCTGCCAGCTTCCTCACCTGCGCTTTCCCCTCGGCGGTTTCCGGCGGGGTCTGCAGGAAGGGCTCGGCCATCTCCAGGATCGGCCGGATCCGGGCAGCGGAAAGGGCGATCCCGGCCAGGGACATAAACGCGCCCATGAGCATCCCGTAGGAGGCGGTAAAGGCGTAGTACGAGGACTGGTCAACGCCGCTGCGCACCGCGGTATAATACAGGACGATGGTGGAAAAGAGGCTGATGGCCAGAGAGTTCACGCGGTTCAGCTTGATGAACGCAGGGGCGTTGTACTCCAGCTCCGCGCCTTCGGCATACACGTTCAGCCACTTGGCAAAGGCCCGCTTTTCCGCGCCGGCCAGCTTGATCTTCTGAACGCCCGTGATCAGGCTGTAGCTCATGCCGGATTCCTTCGCGGCATGCGCCATATGCTTCCGGTTGATCCCGATCTGCATCACGGTCGAAACCGCGGAAAACGCCACCGTGATGAGGATAATGATCAGGGAAGGGGCCACCAGCGCCGGAGCGTAACGGAGGATCTGGCCGACGTACACAAGGGAGGTGATGGAGGTCAGGCCCGTGGTCATGACCATGCTCAGCATCGTGGAGCAGAGCTGTTTCACCGACATGGCGCGGCTTTTCAGCTCCCCGGGGCTGTATTTCCGGAAGAAGCTCGCGGGAAGGGTCAGGAGACGGATCATCATGGCCGCCTGTACGCCCAGGGTGGTTTTCAGCTCCAGTCGGTTCTGGATCAGTCCCTTGGCGCTGCTGAGAAGCTGAGAGGACAGGGCGATGCAGAGCATGGCCACAGCGATGCCGATCAGCGCGCTGCTCCGTCCGCTGAACAGGACCGGACCGGTCAGGGCCTTGGTGATCCGGGGCATGAGCAGACCGATCACCGACACCGCCAGCGTTACCGCAATGATCCACACGAAGTCGCTCACGGTCACGCAGCTCTTCATGTACAGCAGCAGATCGGGGATCCCCAGCTTTTTCCGGGGCAGCGGGCGGTAGAAGCAGATCGCCGAGGGGTCGAAGCGCGCGGCGGTGGAGGCGTTGAGCGCCTCCCGTTTCCCGGTCTGCGGATCCGTGAAGCAGTATCCGTGGATCGCGGCGGGCAGCAGGGCCACGGGAAGCCCCTCCTCCTTCGTGAAAGCCAGGATCGGGCCGAAGGCGTCCCGGTACCACCCCGCCGTCAGTTCCACCGTGCGGCGCATGATGCCATGGGGCCGCAGGCAATCATCCAGCTGCTCACCCGTATCCGGGATATCCTCCGTCAACTCCGTCGGCTGGATATGATAGTATTTCAGGATCTCGTCGATGGCGCCCTTCGTGACGATCCGCGCATCGCTGATCCTCTCCGCCGTACGCTGCCCCAGCACCACTCCGGCGATCTTGCTGAAGGAGTCCTCCAGCAGCTGCTGGTCGGTCTTGCGCCGTTCTTCGATTTGATTCTCAAACCAGCTCATGTCGTCGTCCCCGCTTTACTCGCTTGCCACCAGATCCGCGTAGAGGCCGCCCCTGGACATCAGTTCATCGTGGGTGCCGCGCTCCGCCACCCTGCCCTTATCCAGGACGATGATCTCGTCGCAGTCCCGCACGGTGCTGAGCCGGTGGGCGATCACGATGCAGGTGATGCCCCGGTCCTTGATGGCATTGACGACCTCGTACTCCGTTCTCGCATCCAGGGCTGAAGTGGCTTCGTCCAGAATGATGACGGTCGGGTCCTGGGCCAGGACACGGGCGATCTCCAGCCGCTGCCGCTGGCCGCCGGAGAGATCGTGCCCGCCGCTGGTCAGCCGATGCTGATACCCGCCGGAGAGCCTTGTGATGTCCTCATGCAGCCGGGCGTCCCGGGCCGCCAGGATCATCTCAAAATCCTGTATGGAATCGTCCCACATCTTGATGTTGTTGGCTACGGTATCTTCAAAGAGGATGATGTCCTGGTCCACCACGGCCAGGGAGCCGGACATGACCTCCCGGGGATAGGCGCTCCGGGGCCTGCCGTCGAAGAGGATCTCCCCGCTCCAGGGCTGATAAAGACCGGAGACCAGCTTGGAGATCGTAGATTTCCCGCAGCCGGAGGCGCCCACCAGGGCGATGCGGTCACCGGTTTTCATCTTCAGGGAGAAGCCGCTGATCAAGGGGGCTTCCAGCCGGGAATACCCGAAGGTGACGTTTCGGAGTTCCACGTTTCCCCGCAGTTTTACCAGCTCCGGGACCTCCGGCTCCCGCTCCTGAACGCTTTCGTCCGTGGGGTATTCCATCACGTCCTCCACCCGCTCCATCTGGGTGCGCATCTCCTGGATCGTCTGCCCCGCGCTCACCAGCGTCATGGCCGGGGAGATAAAGGAGCCCAAAAACCCCTGGAACATCAGCACCGCGCCCAGGGTAAACTGCCCTCTCATGGTCACCCATACGCCGAACACCAGAACGGCGCAGTTGGCCAGCGTGCTGAAGAAGGTCGGGATCATGCCCAGGAAGGAGTCGGTCAGCGCGGTCTTTCCGCTCTGCAGATTGACGGAAGCCTGATAGCCCGCCCATTTTTGAAAGAAACCGTTTTCCGCGCCGCTGGCCTTGATGGTCTCGATCATCTCGATGCCGCTGACCGTGGCCGCCTCCAGCTTTCCGGCATCGCGCATCTGCACCCGGGTGATGTTGATCCGATGGTTGGAGATCACTCTGGACATGAAGATGTTCAGCACCAGGGTCACCAGGCCGATCAGGGTCAGCATCGGGCTCTGCCGCAGCATCAGCACCAGGTAGAAGATCATCATCCCGGTATTCAGCAGGATCGGGGCAAAGGTGTTCACCAGCGTTCCCGCGATGGAGGCGTTCATGGCCGCCCGGGATTGGATATCCCCCGCCAGCCGCTGGGAGAAAAATTCCATCGGCAGCCGAAGCACCTTCCACATATAGGTGGTATTGCCGATGACGGCCATCTTCCCGTTGATCCGGAGGGAATAGATCGTTTGTGCCCAGGCCACGACGAGCTGGATCAGGGCCAGAAGGATCATCAGGCCGATGAAGGGATAGAGCCAGTCCGAGTTGATCCCCGTCAGCAGCCGGTCCATGAAGATCCGGGAGGTGACGGAGTTGGCAATGCCGAAGAGATAGGAGATCGCCGTGGTCAGCATCGCAAAGGCCACCGCCGCTCCGGCGCCCGCCAGGCGCTTCCGGGCAAACTCCACGGTGCTGCGGCGCTTTCCGCTGGGCTCGAAGCGCTCCGAGGGGACAGGGATGATCGTCACGCCGGTAAAGGATCGGTCGAACTCCTCCCAGGTCACCCTGACCTCTCCCCTGGCGGGATCGTTCAGGTATACGTGCCTGCCCCGGAACCCGTCCAAAACCACGAAGTGGTTCATGTTCCAATGGATGATGCAGGGGAACCGGCCCTTTTCCCGGATGGCTTCCGGACTCATGCGGTAGGCCTTGACGGAAAAGCCGTAGCGTTCCGCCGCCAGATAGATGTTTTTTGCCTTGCTCCCGTCCCGGGAGACGCCGCAGTCCAGGCGCACCTGCTCCAGCGGCACCCATTTGCCATAGTATGCCATGACCATGGCCAGCGCTGCCGCGCCGCACTCCAGCGCCTCCAGCTGCATGATCACGGGGACCTTGGCGACGCCCCTGGCGAGGGGCGGCCGGATCTTCTTTCCGCCCATGCCGCGCTACCGGCTTTCCAGCAGGAAGTCAATGGGCCGCGTTTTCTCCACCACCACGGTCCCGTCATACATGCCGTCCGGCAGGGTGAGCTCCGCAACGCCGAAAACCCTGCCGAAATCATCCGTTCCGGTGGAGGCGATGACGGTTTCCTGCGAGGCGACGCACAGAGGCATCCCCTCCCCCAGGCGCTCGCTGCCCAGGGGGATGACCTGGGCCATATGCTCTTCCACGATCACCTTGACCTTGGCGCTGGTTTCCAGCGTTCCGATGGTCCCCCAGGCAAGCAGGCCGACCAGAAGCGCGATGATCGCCGCAAGGATCACCCAGATCTTGGGATTTGTCACGCAGAGATAATCCGTCAGCTGATCCGGAGAGGAGATCCGCTCCAGCGTTTTTTTGCGGAATATGGTTTTCTGTTCTTCCATTTCTTTCTCTCCTCAGCAGCCGGGAAATCCGTCCAGTGAACCGAATTGCTCGATCCAGACGAATTTTTCCCAATCTGCCTGTCCCAGGAAAGCCCTGGCCACGACGTAATGATGCCGCCGCCCCGCCTCGCTGGACATGGCCCGGACATAGGTCTCCTCTCCGACACACTGGCGGAAATACCGCAGGGATTCTTCCTTGAAGCGGAAACCGGGGCGGTATACGCCGAGCTGCGGGCTTCCGCCGCTGACCTCGCCCAGCTGATCGGCGTTCAGATCAGCTATGCTTCCATACTCCGACATGGCGATTCTCCTTTTCCTGCGGCTGACTGTCCGGGTCGCTCCAGCCCCCGTCCCGGGGGCCGGGCCGCCGCTCCGATTTTCTATCCCCAAAAGCCTAGCAGTCCGTGTCCAATAAATGTCCAATAAATCAGCCGCTCTTCCCAGTTTTTTGGGTCAAGAGCGGCTGTCATATCCCATCTGATCCGGTCAGGTCCCCCTGCCTTCCCCCCATTGCTGCCAGAACATCGCGCCTTCCGTGATGCTCGCCCAGGGATAGGCGCTCATGTATTCCCCCCGGTAGGCATTGACCGCGTCGCTGTCCCCGGAGAAGAAGCGGTATGCGTCGCAGACGAAGTTTTCCGGGATGACCCGCAGGGTCCCCCTCTGCATCTCCAGAATGTTCTCAATGCCGTTTTCCGCCAGCGTCTCCCGCAGGGAGCGGATGTACACGTCCAGCTGCTTCTGCTGCTTCCGATCATAGGGGCGGTCCTCCCACAGGGCCGCGGAGAGCTCCGCCCGGGACACGCTGCTTCCCTGCCGGTCCACCAGATAGGCGAGAAGCTCCTTGCATTTCGCCATTCGGAATTTCACCGGGTCGCCGTCCAGAAAGACGTCGAACAGGCCGAAAGTCTTCACCTCCACATGGCCCGCCATCGGCTTTCTCCTGCCGGAAAGGGCGTAAGCCACGTCGGCGGCCAGCCTCTCCCGGGTGACCGGCTTCAGCAGATAGCCCGATGCCCGCACGGCGAAGGCATCCACCGCATACTGGGTATAGCCGGTAAGGAAGATGATCGCCGTTTCGGGGCTGCGGTTCTTGATCTCCGCCGCCAGCATGATCCCGTTCATCTCCGGCATGTCGATATCCAGAAGCGCCAGATCCGTGGGATTGTGCTCCAGCCACTCCAGCGCGTCCCCGGCCCAGGTAAAGCCCTTTGCCTCGTCGATCTCCGGCAGAGTGAGGCACATGGCCACCGTGTCCTCCATCAGGAGGCGCTCGTCGTCTACGCAGATCGCTCTCATGCTGTTTCCCTCCGTTGGGGGATCCGGATGATGACCCTGGTCCCTTCTCCGATCCTGCTGTCCAGGATGAGCGAGCCGCCGCACTGCTTCCCGATCCGCTCCCGCACGTTGCGGATGCCGATGTGGGAGCCCCCGGCAGCTTCGGCGGAAGACGGGTCGAACCCGTTTCCGTTATCTTCGATCCGGATCTCATGGAAGCCCTCCGCCAGGCGGGAGCTCACCCGAACGAGTCCTTCCTTCCGGATGCGGACGCCGTGACGGATGGCGTTCTCCACCATGGGCTGCACCGTCAGAGGCGGCAGGGAAAAGGCTCTGTCCCCGATATCGTACTCCACCCGGACGTTTTCGAACCGCACCATCTCGATATCCGCATAGAGCCGGGTATGCTCCAGCTCCTTCTCAAAGGGGATCAGGCCCTCGCTCTCCAGAGAATCCATATTCTGCCGCAGGTACAGGCCGAAATCCTCCGCCACCTTCTCCGCCTTTTCCGGGTCCCGGCGGCACAGAGCCCGGATGGTGGCGATGGTGTTGTACAGAAAGTGGGGCTGGATCTGGGAGACCATGATCCTCATCCGCTGCGCCGCCAGCAGATCCTGTTCATGCTCCCGGACGAACTGCAGATGGAGCCAGATGTAATAGAATACGCTGCCCACGATGATGGCGATGGTCAGGAACGCGACGGGCTGCTCCTCCCCGTGCACCCGGCTGTCCATGAGGACGGAGACGGCGATCATGGCTGCGACAAAGACCGGGATCCATTTTTCCCGTCTGCCTGTCTCCCTGCTGCTTCGCAGCGTCTGGACCAGAAGATCGACCAGCAGAGCCGCGCTGATATACAGGGCCGTGTTCGCCAGGGGACCGGCATGATAGTGATTGTCGCTGCCGATCCTGAAGCATACGCCGGAGAACAGCGCCGTAAAATACACCGCCGCGTTCACTGCGGCCAGGATCCACCAGACCCAGTGCCTCCCCTTCGGCCGGACGATATACAGGAACAGGATCAGGAATACCGGCCGCAGGGCATATCCGTAAATGGAGGACAGGGTCCTCGCCGTCACCCGGGCAGGCCCCAGGGCAAGGGCATTTTCCGCCAGGTTCTGGGCGATCAGGGTGAGGCACAGCACGGCGATGATCAGCATGATCCTCCGGTGCTCCCGCCGGATATACGGGTCGATCACCACGGTGAAGCCCAGCCCCAGGAGCAGGAACAGCAGCGGCGCCAAGACGGCCAGAACGCCGATATCCATCGCCACTGCCGAGTCCCCCTCTCCCCTGCCGTTTTCCGACGGATCCGCGACCCGTCCCCGCCTGCAAAGATACCATAAATCCCCGCCCGCCGCAAGGTCCGCCTCCGGCAGCGGGAAAGACGGGATACGGTTTTTCTCCCGCTGTGCCATCCTGCAGAAGGGAAGAAAACGCCGTGAAACGAAGCGGGATCAACGCCGCCCTGTGAGAGATAGAGGGAGGGCGCGGAACGATGCGCTTCCATGACTTTTGGGAAACTCCCTTGGTTTTCCCTTTCCCATCTGCTATACTGGATCTGACAAACAGGCAACAAACCGATAGGGAGATGACAATGATGAATATGGATCTCTGGATCCGCGAGCAGATCGCGACGCAGAACAAGAAAGCCATGCCCCTTCTTTCCTACCCGGCCGTACAGGAGCTGTTCATCACGGTGGATAAGCTGGTCAACTCCTCCAGCGAGATGGCCCTGGGCGTCCGCCTGATCGCGGACCGGTACAATATGCCCTTTGCCACTACCTACATGGACCTGTCTGTGGAGGCGGAGGCTTTCGGCGCCAAGTGCACCTACCATACTGACGATATCCCCACCATCACCGGCCAGCTGATCTCCACCCAGGAGGAGGCGGATGCCCTGCAGATCCCGGAGCTGGGCGCAGGGCGCACCGGCAAAGTCCTCCGGGCCCTGGGCAAGACCCTGACCCTGGTGACCGACCGGCCGGTATTCGCCAACTGCACGGGCCCCTTCTCCATGGCGGGCCGTCTGATGGACGTGAACGAGATCCTGCTCCTGACCTACGAGGAGCCCGAGCTGGTCCACTCCGTGCTGGAAAAATGCACCCAATTCCTGTTGAAATACATCAAGGCCATGAAGATGATGGGCGCCAACGGCGTGATCATGGCGGAGCCTCTGGCCGGTCTCATGTCCCCCGGTCCCATGCAGGAATTCTCCTCCAAATACGTGCGCCGGATCGTTGACGAGCTCCAGGACCGGGATTTCGTCTTCTGCTATCATAACTGCTCCAACGCCATTGAAAAGAAGGTGGAGGGCGTCATTGCCACCGGGGCAAAGATGTTCCACTTCGGGGACAAGGCGGATATGTGGCAGCTGCTGAACGCTCTGCCCAGGGATGTGATCGTCATGGGCAACATCAGCCCCTCCGCCGTGTTCATGTGCGACAGCACGGACAAGATGGCGCTGGATACCCAGGCCCTTCTGCGGAAGTGCATGGTTTTTGAGAACTTCATGATCTCCTCCGGCTGCGACATCACCGCCGCAACTCCCCTGGAGAATATCGACAAGTTCTTCGAGGTCGTGAATCTGGGCTACCATAAGGCAAAGCTCTGGGGCCAGGTGAACCGGTACTATTCGATCCCGAACGTCTGACCCGAACCGAGAGAAAAACCGCTGCCGCAGCCTTTCCTCTTCTGCAGGATGCTGCGGCAGTTTTTTCTGTCAGCTGCCGATCACCGGCAGCGTCAGATAGGACGGATACAGGGAGTCCCGGTGGAGGCGGATCTTCGCCGGGGGATCCGCCTCCAGGGCATAAAAGCCCCGCAGATGGTTGGAGACCTCCACCCGGATCCGGTGTCCCCTGCGGAACACATAGGAGGTGGGCATCAGGTCGATATCCAGCCGGGTGGGCAAGCCGCCGCGCATGGGCATGCAGTCCCCGAACCCGGCGGGGTGCCAGGGCAGGCCCAGAAAGTCATAGGGCGGTTCGGCGGTGAGCCGCCGGGAAGCCCGGAGATGCCCCTCCGTTACCAGGAAGGCGTTTCCCTCCGGGTCCACATCCGTGAGGCAGATGAAGAAGTCCGCGTCCTTCGGGCCGTCCCCGATCTCTGCGGAGACCCACAGGGAGGCCAGGGGGTGGCCGGTGATCCGGAGGTCCGCTTCCAGAGGCGCTGAGGTGTAAACCAGGGCCTTGGCGTCCAGGTCGGCGGTATCCCCGCTCTCCACCCCGGTCTGAATATCATACCGGGCGGTATAGTCGTCTCCGTCCCCCTCCGTCCGGGCGGGGACAAAGCTGAGCGTCCCCCCTTCGCTGAAAAAGACGGAGCGGTTCGATGCTTCCGGCAGGGGCCAGCGGTCATAAAACGCCCAGTCCCTGCCCTCGGGCAGGAATTGCGTCTTCAGGTAGATGGGCTTCTCCTCCATGATCCCGTTGGGCACATCCTTCAGCCAATAGTCGAAGAAACGCAGCTGCTCGGCGGCCATATCGAACCCCGACTCCCCGCAGTGGTACCAGGGGCCGACGATGAGCTTTTTGGGCACCGTGAGATTCCGGAACATGATGAAGGTGTCCCGGCGGAACACGTCGAAGAGACCTCCGTGGAGATAAATGGCGGCGCCGGTCCCGTTGATCCGGTCCTTATAGGTGCTGGCGCTCACCTGGTTCCAGTAGATCCCGTCCCCCTGCTCCGACCAGAGATCCCGATAAGGGAGATTCTCAAAGGGGCCGGTCTGGGGGCCGTTATGGGCGTGCTGCCGTACCGCCTGGGTCAGGAGGACCCTGTCCTCATCCCCGTCCACGGGGACGGCGGAACTCAGCTGCACCTCCAGGGGCACGTCGGGATTTCCCGCCCCGAAGCGCCGGGCGATGCCGCCCCGGACCCAGCCGTCGAACTTGTTGAAATCCGTACAGGTGATAAAGGCGCAGCGGAGATGCTCCGGCTGCCCCGCCAGGGTGGAGAGGATGGTCTGGCCCACGTAGGAGCCCCCCGCCATGCCGATCCGCCCGTTGCACCAGGGCTGCCGCCAGATCCATTCATTGATGTCCCGGCCGTCCGTCTGATCGTAGGGATTGTTGGTGGCCTCCCGGATGCCGAAGGAGGCGCCGGTGCCCCGGAGCTCCGCCCCGGCCGCCACATAGCCATGGCGGATGAGGTCCGCCAGATGGCTGCCTCCCGGATGGATCGCCCCATTCCGGCAGGAGCAGCGTCCGTAGGGGGTGAACTGCCAGACCACGGGCAGGGGCTCCGTCTCCTCCACCCCGTCCAGCGCGGGGACATAGTAGTCCAGAGCCAGACGGGTACCGTCCCGCACCTGGACATACAGGCTGTGGCGATAGAAGCCGTTGTACCGGGGAAAGGTCCATCCGCTGTATACCCCGGGGGCGGAGCGCTTCTCCCCGTCCCGGGGCGGCGCGGGGGGCAGGGCGCAATAGCCGCGTTCATCCATCGTCAGAGGGGCGGGCATCTGCGGTCTTCCGGGCATGGGAAAATCTGACATGGCGATTCTCTCCTTTCTCGGATCGCCGCGGCGCGCTTCCCTATTCCAGAAGGAAGCAGCCGGTATAGCAGATGGTGTCCTTCCCGTGGTTGTACTTCAGCCCGTTGGCCGTGCATACCTCGTTCACCACCAGGCCGCAGCCCTCCATGGAGGCGCAGAGCTTGTCCGGGAAGCGGCAGGGGGCGTCGGGATAGGTGCACTTCGCGCAGCGATTGCAGCCGCCGGTGCCCATGGCCATCAGGCCCGGGTATTCCTTCTTCAGCTCTTCCCAGAGGGCGTCGAAGTTCTTCTTGTGGTTCGCCGCCGTCTCCATCATGGTCTCCACATCGAAGCTGTCCTCCATCTGGCCCACGGTCTGCACCAGGAAACCGCAATGGTATTTCTCCACCCGCTCCCGCATTTCCTCCAGGGTGCCGCAGGCGGGCGGACAGGCCCAGGTCCGGTCCCACTGGCCGCAGGTGTTGACCTTGCACATATCCCGGACCTCCTGCTTGAATTCCAGGGTGTCCATATTCAGCTCGCCCCAGGCGGTGAAGCCGTATTCCTCCGCCAGCCTGCCCAGTTTTTCCATATCCGGCATTTCAGTCACTTCCTTTCCTACGGATTCTATCAAGGAATGGAAGGGATTGCAAGGCCGAGCCATGGCCGGAACGGGAACGCCGCAAGATGATATGGTACAAACGATGGGAGACAAATCAAAGAGGAAATTCATCTCGAACTTGGTAAGATGCAGCTGCCGCACGACAACCGCCATGAAAGGGCTGAATTTCCATGATAAGTCCAGCCTCGGCAGCACGGTTTCGTCGACGGATGATCAAGTATGAGGAAGAAGAAGAAGAAGGAGGAGCCGCAGGCGGTGAGTTCTTCCTCATAGTCGACCCAAGAAGCTGCGTCTTGTTTTTTCGAGGAAAGTGTCACCCATCATTGACGACTCTTCAGCTTGCGTAACCGACTTGCACGAACAACACTTGCGATCCTCGTTTACCTGATGATATACTATAGACATAGATGTCCTGGAAAATATCATGTCAGATGCAGAGTATCTGATATGCTCGATCGGACATTGTACAAGGGGAAGCAGTACATGGAAGAAAACCGCATGGAAAACAGGGAAGAGGACAAAACCGGAATCCCTCAGGAAGATATTCAAAAGCCATCCGTCAATCCATTCAGATCGGATGTTTTGAAATCTATTCTATTTACAGTATTCGCAACCGTCGGAATCGGTTTATTATGCAGATTCACAGAGATTGAAAAAGCATCATATTTCAAAGGGGCAGCATTTCTTATAGAAGGAAATCTTGCTTTGAAATTGGTCAAAGATTTGCGAAACTATTATGGGTATAAAAGCTACAGAAAAAATACGGATCATGATGTCAGCAGAACTTTCTATTTGAACGAAATGCAAAGAATAGAAGAAATGCGTGCAGCCGAAATAGAAAAGAAGAGGAAATGAGAGCCCTGCAGGCAGGTTGGTTTTTCTGATAACCGTTCTGCGTTTGAAGTGCCGGATGGAATCAGATCCGAGGCATCGCACAGGTCATATGTGCGGGAAAGCCGAAAGAGCGACTGATCCGGGTATGAATGAACAGCTGCCCCGAGCCCCCATCCGCATCGATCCAGTCGGCAGCAAGGGGCAGTTTACCCGGTCCCCGTCTCCATGATGCAGACCGCTGAAAAAGCATAACTTACACAGACCTCCGGGACCCGGGGGCGGACCGCCGCCTCCCGGGTCCCTTTCTGACCTGTCCCCTCCCCCTCACCCCTTGTCCTCCCCGCGTCCGTATGGTAAAATCAGATATTCAGAGTATACGCAAAGAAAGGATGAGCAGATTGGCCTGGTTTCAAGTGAGCTTCTTTTCCTCCAGCCTTTTGCATTCGGTGCCGGTGAACGTGATCCTGCCGGACCGCATAGGCCGGAAGGAGGGGGAAACATGCCGCACGCTGTACCTGCTGAACGGCTTCCGGGGGGACCATACGGACTGGCTGCTGAACACCGACGTGGTGGGCTGGAGCCGGCAGTATGACTGCGCCGTCGTCATGCCCTCCGGGGAGAACAGCGCCTATGTGGATCACGCCGTCAGCGGCACGAAATACGGGGAGTACATCGGCAGGGAGCTGGTGGACTTCACCCGGAAGAGCTTCCCTCTGTCCTCCAGGCGGGAGGACACCGCCGTCGCCGGTCTGAGCATGGGCGGCTACGGCGCCCTGGTCACCGCCCTGCGCTACCCGGAGACCTTCGGGTACAGCCTGCCCCTCAGCGGGGGCTTCATGGGGCCGGAGACCATCGTGGACAAGGCCACCGAAGCCCGGTTCCGGGGGATGTACGGGGACCCGGCGGACTGGGGGACCAGCATCGGCAACCCGGAGTATCTGGCGAAGAAGCTGCTGGGGGAGGGCGGACCCCTGCCCGAGCTGCACATCAGCTGCGGCTACAATGACCAGCTGGCGGTGAGCAACCGGAAGTACCACGATTTTCTGAACGCCATCGGCTACCCCCACACCTACGAGGAGGGGCCGGGGAGCCACGAATGGGCCTTCTGGCGCTGGGCGCTGCCCCGGGGCCTGGAGCTCTGCGGCTGGAAGCAGCCCGCGGGGCAGTGGAAAAATCCCATGTGGGTGGAGCTGCGGGACGAGCAGTACCTGGCTCCGGAATGGAGGGAAGCATAATGGCGCTGATCCAAGCGAGCTTCATGAGCGAGTGCCTCACCCGGCAGGTGGCCTTCAACGTCATCCTGCCCACGGACCGCTTCGGTCCCACCATGCCCAGGGAGGAGCCCATCAAGGCGCTCTA
>JAEEGL014363894.1_pt1 | contig 25527 bp, 23 predicted proteins | sample 9134231 | NCBI WGS metagenome assembly JAEEGL01 (sample SAMN16246548, study PRJNA631951) | gut metagenome | biome: gut microbiome; feature: rumen; material: fiber-attached | host: Bos | place: Iran: Karaj | collected 2018-10
CGCATCGACAGCTCGCCGCGCGCCTTCGCATCCTCTATGACGGAGCACCATTCCCGACGTTTCTCAAGGAATATCAGCACGTTATGCGCGACCTTTGTTGCGTTCAGCCGCGTCTGCCCTTCCTTCGTTTTCAGCGCCTCGTCGAGCTTCGGAAAGTATCCGGGCGTGATGTGGAATCCGGGCAGCGTGTCGTGCAATCCGTCGCACGACATGTCCGAGATGGCGTGGTGGAACTTCCCCAGGACTGCCCCCACTTCATGCGCATGCTCCGCGCTTTGGATTCTGTCGTAGGCGTGGGCGCTGGCGATCTGTGTGATGGCCCGCCAGTAATTGCCCTCGTCGTCCACGAAAAAGTCCTTCCCGTCCCGCGTCTGGACGACCTTCGGCAGCTGCCAGATGCGGTCCGCCTCGTCCTGCTCGCTCTCATAGACCTGATGGACATGCGCCGTCACGAACCGGATGTTCTCCATGAGTTCCGCGGGATTCTTGAACACGTATGTGTTGATCCTCTGGATGACCGCCCGTGTCTCCGAGAACACCGTCCGGTAAATGGCCAGATACGTGTCGTTGACGTTGCCGGAAGAAAGTGGTTGGATGTCAAACAACCGTCCTTCAATATTAAATTGTTTGGCAATGATGGCGCTTTTCATGAGCCTATTTCACAATTCCCTGATACTCTTCCTTGATTTGGTTGTAGCTTTCCAACGTCCCGATATCATACCGTTTGCCAGACATTCGCATAGCATAGACCGAAACTTTCTTGTATAGCCATACAATGAAACTACCGGGAGCGTCCGTCCCACAACCAGCCTCAATACCTTTTGCTACCATTGAAACATCCTTCTTTGCAATGTAATAGAATGGAGGACAACACCATGTGCTTTTGGGTTCTTTTGGCTTTTCCTGCATGTTGATGACAAGACCATCATTTTCAACAACCAACACGCCGCTCTTCTGCAACCGTTTCAACTCCGGTTCAAAGTACCGCATGATACAGGAAGTCTTTTTCTCCAGCGCATACTTTATGAATTTAACTAGACTGAAATCCAACACATTGTCTCCTGCAATAATCAACAGATCATCATTCAGCTTCAATTCATCAATGGCGAACTGAATATCCTTCACGGCTCCTAACCGTGTCTCATTGGTCGATGTTCCATCATCCAATACCACAATTTTCTGCGTTTTTGTTTCTGCCCATTTCTCAAAATGATAGACAAATTTATGGTTGGAAACAACGATATATTGGTCAACCAATCCACACGTATCGATGTCATCAACCAACCAGTCCAGAATCGTCTTACCCTTTACCTCCAGAAGAGGCTTCGGGAAGTTTTCCGTCAATGGATACAGGCGGGTTGCATATCCTGCTGCTAAAATCAAGCATTTCATATTATTCCAAGTATTTATGAATTAAATTATAAGCGAAACACAAAGTGACTACCTTATAATAATTATGAATTATGAATTATGAATTGAAGGGGCCTCGCCCCAACGAAACGCCATTTTCACTATGGCAGATATGAACAGAGTATTTCCCTTCCAACTGCGGGAAAGCCTTCAGATACTCCCGCGTGACTGTTTCCTTGATGCTTTCTTCATACACGGGATCAATCAACGCCATGCAGCAGCCTTTAAACCCTGCCCCTGAGAACCGTCCGCCATAGATGCCATCTGTCACTGTCATGATTTCATACAGTTTCTTTAATTCCGGCGATCCAGTCTCCCAATTTTCAATGGATGACCGACCGCTCTCAAATGACAGCCGTCCGTATGTATCCAAATCCCCTCTTCTCCATGCTTTAGCCCCCTGCTCTACCCGTTCTTGCTCTGAATACCAATGTTCTGCGCGTTTCCGCCAATTATCTGGCAGTTTGTTTTTGTACTGTTCAAACACATCGCGTGGCACATCACGAAGATATGTCTCCTTGAATTTTCCATACTCCATGCCCGCATATGCTTTCAACGCATACGCTGCTGACCGCACTTCATCCACCCGCATGTTGAATTTCGAGCCAGCCAGCGTACGTTCAATCCCAGAGAAGAAAATACCGATGCTGTACGGTTTCATCTTCGATGGAGTAGGAATCAGTTCATAGCTGTCATCTTTTGTATCCAAGTATAACAGACGATTCCGTCTCGACAGCACTTCGCAGCTCTGGTCCAGTTTGCCACAAGAAACACCGACATATTGATTCTCAGCCCAAAGAGCTGTCAAGATCATCTCCTGTGGAGTCAAGGTAATGTCGTTGACTTTGCATAACGCAGATAAGAATGAGATGATAACTGCGGCAGATGACGAGAGTCCACCAATTGGCAAGCTTCCTTCTATGACTCCTGCAAGTCCATATTTCAACCGATATTTCTGCGAAAGAGCAATCGTTGCTCCCCGTAGATAGTCCGCCCAATCATCTTGCTTAACATCAGGCGTCTCATGCACATGGAATTGCGCCCGTTTCTCAAATTGTAGTGATGATAGCTCGATTATACCATTTTGTTTTAAATGATAAGCGATATGGATTCCTTTATCGATTGCCAGTCCTGTAATTTTGCCTAGTTGGTGATCCACATGTGCCCCTATAGGACATATACGATATGGACAAAAAGCAATGTCTTCTGGCTCCGAATGATAAATTTCAACAAACTTTTCTATACAGTTCATTTTTATTATTTAATTATATAAATGTTATCCATTAATTATTAATGTTTTACAATTTTTATAAACTTAGCTGGATTACCTGCCCAAATTTCATAATCAGGTATATCTTTTGTTACAACTGAACCTGCACCAATAACAGAGCCTTCACCTATTGTTACACCTTTAAGTATGAAAGTACCTGCACCAATAAAAGAATATTTTTTTATCATTATTGGTTTTGTATTAGCTTTTCCTTTATTTATTCTTTCATTAGGATTAATTGCATGAAAATCAGTATCATAGATTTTAACTCCTGAACCTATCCTTACTTGTTCACAAATAGTTACAGATGTCTGTGATGTGATTGCACAATTCGACATTTTAACATCATCTTTAATAATTATCTTAGCGCCTTTTAAAACTTGAAAATATGTTCTATCTCCAATGCCTATTGGATTACTTGTTGCAGATGAGTTAATTCTTACTCTATTTCCAATTGATATAAGACTATTTTTATGTTTTTTTAAAAATATTGAGCCTTTAGTTTCTAAATCATTTCCATATTTTATTCCCAATATTCTCATTTTTATTTTATTAAAAAAAGTTGATGGGTAATAATAGAAAAAGACTAATATTTTCTTTAAAGTTGCATTCATCTATACTTTATAATTTATTTAGGAATTTTATTATTTCTTCTTTATATGTATTATAATCAAATGGATTATTTGAAATACAATTTTTCTTTATATTATAAACAAGATCTTTATTGGAGCAAATTACAAATATTTTCTTTGCAGCACTTTCATAATCAAATGGAATAATTACTCCATTTACTTTATCTTTTACATATTCAGTTATATTACTCGTATCATTAGTAATGACAGGAGTTCCTAAACACATACTTTCTGCAATTTTGAAGGGGAAAGCAGCCATTGTAACTTTTGATTTTTCTCTCATTGATATTGAAAAATCTGCATTTTGCCATTCTTCTATCATTGTTGCATTATCTACAAACCCTCGAAAAGATATTTTATCTTTTAATAAATTTCCTAAAATAGCCTCATCATTTGGATAATTAAAAAGATAATCATCTATAGTTATTCCAAAAATATCCAAATGAAAATCAAGCCCCAATTCAGCTAATATCTTCATTGTCATTATTGTGGTATCTACTCTATCCTTTAATCTATCATTATTCGCTTTTTGTTTTGTATTTATTACTTTACCACATGGATAAACAAATTTTATTGTATTTCTATTTATACCTAAATTTGAAGAATGAGAAGAAATTCCTATCGGTGGTAGCCTTAATACTGGAACACATCTATTTAGATAGAAAACATATAAAAATTTACTTATAGCAAACAAACCATTCATTTGTTTTGTGAGACAACGTTTTAAATAATTAGTATCAATATATTTTACTATATTTATTATAAGATTGTTTGTATCACTATATTCAATCCAATCGACACAATCAAAAATTGTTTTTATACCTAAAGATTGTGCATATGCATTTGCTTTTTTAAGCCAAAGCGCTAATGTTGGGCTACCATAGAAAATAATAAATTTTAACTTATCAATACCAATATCATTTATAATTGTTTTGAATTCATTATAATATTTATTATAGTTAATTCTATCAATTATTTTAGGTGCATAAAATTCATATATTATTGTATTTTTTTCAATAAATTTAGTATCTAATATATTAGTTTCTTTACGGTTTTGAGAAATTCCAGATATTATTACATTATATCCAATTTCTTCAAGAAGTTTTGCAATCCCAAAAACTCTTTTACCAGGTGCATTTCCCGATGGATATTTAAAATTTCCACATATTAATATACTTTGATTATTCATATTTATCGTTTTCTTAAAGATTTTAAAATTAATGATATTGAATCATCAAAATATTTATACCTTTTGAATATAGCAATATAGAGAATATTAGATAACAAAAAACAAAATATCAATTTTATCAAAAGTCCATTTATTCCGATTATTTGTATATACGTACAAATATAATATAATAAAAATCCTATTAAAATATTTATCAGAGCATATACTAATTGCGTTTTAAAGAATTGTAAGGGGGAAAATTTAAAATAACATCTGAATAATACATTTGTTCTTGCAATATAATTAAATACTATTATTGTAATAATTGTTGCTATTATCACTCCACTTACTCCCCAAATGATACCAAGAATTATATTTAATGATAAGTTTGCTATAGCTTCAATTATTGCCCAATATCTATTTTCATACCAAATACCACAACCGCTTAAATACATATTTCGAATATTAGTCATATTAATAGCATAAAAATATACACAAAACAAAATCATGTTAAAATTGTTTAGTATAAGTTTATCTCCTACCCAAATCTTCATGAATGGTTGGTATAAACATAACAAACAAACACTGCCAACACTAGAAAGCCAATTAGAGACAAAAGTAAATTTATTTATATCATCATAATTCTTTTTAATACTTTCTGTAGCAATACTATCACCTATACCTGCTTGTAGTGCATGTGCAAAAATTAGAATAAAACCATATATAGTCGAATGAATATAATAATAATTGTTATATATAGCAACAATTGTTAAACCACTTAGAGAAGATAGTATTACACTGTCCAACGTATTTCGTGTAACATTACAAACCTTTCCAATAATAATACCTTTTAATTGCTTATTTAATTCTTTTTGAACATTAATATTTAATTTGCCCCCAGGTTTTATTTCTCCATATAATTTTTTGCTATAATGATGGATAACAATATTATTTATTATTGTAAAGAACGGGAAGACAATTATATAATAATAATAATTCTTAGTTATTATCAACATTAAAAATTGTAAAACATATCTTGATACTGTTGTTATAGCAGATACATTGTTAACAATATCAATTCTCTGTTCAGCAATTAATAGAGAGTTTTTATAAGCAAATAAAAGATAACTAATACCTGCATCAAACAAATATATAAAATATAAAGAGTATAAATTTATTTCTTTAGGATAACTTCCTTTTATTAAATGTGGAAGTACTGGCATCAGAATCAAACCTATTAACAATATAATGATACCAACAATTTTATATGCTTTTTTTAAATATGCAAGTAGCGCATTAATTGTTATTATATCATTTTCAGCAATTGGTTTATATAATGAAAATATAATAGCAGATGAAAATCCTAAGTCAGCTAAATTGAGAACTTGAAGAATTGCAGCAAATAGACTACTTAATCCTTGATATTCTGCTCCTAGAATATACAATATTAATGTTCTATTTATAAATGGGAATAACATTAATATTATTCTTAAGAAAACACCACTTGTAAAATTCCTTCTTGCATTGTAACCTCTATTATCCTTCATAAAATCATATATGTAATATTGAAAAAATTATAATATCATATTTTATACGTTTAATAATTATATTTATTAATTATATTTCAAGTATTCGTCTATTTTCATCATAGTATGACATGAATTTATTTTGATAGTAAATTGCATTATTTCTCGCAGATTTTATCATATTATTTCTTAATACTGAATCATTAATATATCGTTTCAATCCATTATAGACACCGTCATATGAATTTTCAACGATCATAACTCCTTGTTCATGTCCTTGACTTATAATATCCTCAAGTGAAGTTATATTTGTAGATATTATTGGTACTCCCAATATTAATGCTTCTACAATTGACATTCCAAAACTCTCAGAAATTGATGAACTAATATAAAGATTTGCATTTTTTATATAAGGATAAATATTATCTTTATATGGCAATATATTTATCCAATATAAATTATTTTTTAATATAAAATCTTTATATTCACATTCAGAAGCACCATTTCCGATAATATATATTTTATATTTGTTATTAGTAATTCCTATTTCTTTTGCTGATTTTATAATCCGATCGATACCTTTAATTGGAACAATTCTTGAACAATTGACAATATTTATACAATTGGTAGAAAATACATTTTCTTCTATTTCTAACTCAGAATCTTTTAGTATTTGATTAACATCAATAATATTATGAATAACACATGTGTTGTTTAATTCACCAAATGTTTTACAAAATTCCCTACGTGCTCCCTCTGATTTAAAACAAACTAATTCCATTTTTTTATAACTATTTATAATATTGTCTTTACTTTTATACAGTTTAATAATATTATTATAAAATTCTTTTGATATTGCTGTACAGACAAAAGCAATTTTCTTACATTCATTATTTCCTTTTTGTATTATATATGTAGGAATTCCTTGAAGACAAGCTATCTCTATATCATATTTTTCATTAATAAATGTTTTATAAACAATTTTGCTAAAAAGTGGAAACATAAGCAATTTCCTAAATATTTTTAACAAAATTTTATTCTTTGTTTTTATGATTGGTTTATATTTGATTCCATTAGGTATTTCATTTTCTCTTGGTCCACCTGCACAAATAGCTTTTAGTGTTATTTCATACTTATTTGTATCTATATTTTTTAACAAGTTCAACAATGCTCGTTCTGCCCCCCCACTAGCTAGACTTGTTATAAAAAATAGTATTCGTTTAGATTTCATAATTTTTAAATATATATTTAAATATATATTTCTCCTATTATAATATTACTATGTTTCTCTACAAATTTATATGTAAATATTCTTTCCCCTGTTTTATTCATATTTGAAGTGACTATAAAAACACTATCTAGATAATTATTTCTTAATACATATAATAAATCCCAATATGTAGTATTATTTTTATAATTATTCCTATTAATGTTTTATATAATAACTAACAAAAAATTAAACAACAAGCATATTTATACTAAAAATAAACGGAAAATCAATTAGTCATCAACATAAAAACACAAAATTTTAGCATATCGATTTAATTTTATTATTTAATTCATCTGCAATTAAATTAATATATTTATTTATATAAATTTTCGAAAATATAAAAATTCTTACATGATCAACAAAAGTCAAAAATATAAATAAGAATAGAACTACAAAAATACAATGTGGTATAAGTAATAAAGAATTATATACCCTATTTACACCTAATTGAATCCATATTATTTTTTTCATAAAAAAATAAGTATGTATATAAAAGATTGCAAATGTTGCTCTTGAAAAGTACATTATAATGTTTTTCAAATATATATTTTTTATATTGATATTAACAAAAAATGTAATAAATGCAACAGAACTAATGAAAACAGGCACAGAATTATATGAATATAAGACACCTGCAATCGAATTTATTTTTAATAATTCCAAAATAAATTTTATTAATGGCAATAATAATATTGAAAGAAACATAAAAATTTTATATTCCTTTATACAAAAAAATAAATTCCCTTTATACTTTCTAATAAATGCGCCAACAAAATATAAATAAATATACCATAATAAAGAATAACCACCATTAACATTAAATTGATCAACCCAAAAGAATACTGTTGGAATCAATGAAAACATTACTAAACCAACTAGAATTAATGATTGAAAAATATATTCATCAACACTATTTATAAATTTATTAAAAAATGGCATTAAGAAACTTATTGCAAAATAAACTGTAACATACCAATTATTTCTACTAACTAACGGAAAACATTGTAAAATATTTTTTATTGATAAACTTTGTAGTCCAATAGAAAAAGTTATAACAGATAATAACAGACAATAGAACAATATTTCAACATATAAATTAAAAATCCTATTAAACGAAAAATTTCTTGTGGATAATAAATATCCACTAATTAACATATAACAATTAACAGCAATATAACAAACTCCTTCAAGTGACCATACATAATAATATAGTATTGATCCATATTTAATATTATCCAATACTCCACCATGTCGAAAATAATGCAAAATTAATATCATAAACATGCATACACATCTTAATATTTCAATTCCTATTTCAAATTTGTTTTCTTTCATATTGTTTATTAATAAATTTGAATCCAAATGAACTAATTAACTATTTTCCAATTATTATTTTAAGTCTTGTATTCATTATGACTTTTTGAATTATAAACAAAATCAATAATGTTAAAACAAATATTAACATTTTACTAAAATATACGCATTTATCAACATAAGCAATTCTTTTTATAACTGATTTTATTATTATAATTACAAATTGATTAAAACATAAATAAACAATAGAATTCCTACCAATATCATCTAGCCATTGTAATGCCCCCCCCATTCTTAACCTTTTCCTACTAATCCATGTATGATTATATTTCGATATATTCCATACTGCAATTGTTAGTCCTATTGCGTTTATCCAAAATAGTGGCCAATATCCATATAATGCTTTTCTCAAATTCACATAGTCATTCATATATCCTAAAATACAAAACAAAATTAATCCTAATAATGTGACATAAAAATGTAAATTAATTAAATTATTCCATTTTGAATTAAGCATATATCCGATATGATAAAATCCTACACACACAAAAGCAACATCAATTGCATATGGAAGACGAATTGAATACAATTTTGGTATTATCATCCCAATTAATGATATTAATACTATAATTATATTTTTAATAATATTTTCATCTACTTTTGAAACAAAAAAATATATTATTTCAGTAATATATAATGCTGACAAAAACCATAATGCACCTGCAATTGGAAGATACCCATTTGTATTTTCCCACATTAATGAGTATAAACTTTCATATACAAAACGTCGCTGAATTATGCAAACTATAAATAAATGGAGAATACCAGTAAAAAAATATGGAATTAATAATGCTTTAGTTTTATGTAATAAATATTTACTAAAAGAATATTTATTTCTATAAAAATATCCAGAAATTATAAAAAATAATGGCATATGAAATACATGAATTTCTTTATCAAATATATCTCCAAATCCTATATGGCCCATTATCATGAGAAGTATTCCAATACTTCTCAACAAATCAATATATTCAATTCTTTTATTTTTATCACAATCAATATTATAATCATTTATAAGTTTATTCATTTAATCAAATATCTATATAATTCAATATAATCATTAATAATTTTTTCTCTATTATATTGTGAATTTCTTTTCTCTTTTGAATTCTTGCTTAAATAATTTCTTTTTCCTTGGTCTGATAATAATAATTGGATCATTTCTTTTAGACCATTATTATCTCCAAATTCATACATAAGCATATCCGTATTAGCCCGACCAATACTAGATATACCTCCTACATCAGGAACAATTGAAGGAGTTCCTACAATCAGTGCCTCGCCCAATGTATTTGCACTATTTTCAATACTAGATCCCATAATGTAGATTTCAGCCTTAGTAAACTCCAACGCCATTTCTTTCGCTGATAAACTTCCTAGAAATTTAATTTTTTCTTTGAGATTAAGTTCTTCAATTAATTCTTTCAAATATAATTTATAACCATAAGTTTTACCGATAAAAGGAGATGTACCTGGTACTGTGATTGTCAAAAATTCTTTATGTTCTTCCTGCAATGAAGCAATAGCAATCAAAATTTGATGAAATCCTTTAATTGGAGAACGACACCCCCCAGCGCAAAAGATTCTTCCCTTTTCTGTTTTTGTTTCAACCCATTCTTCTTTAAAGAAAGCATCTCTTATTATTTCTTGTATTGACCAATACTCCAAATTAGGATTTACATACAGACAATGCTCTTTATCCCATCTTGTTCTTCCAATTATTACATTATTCTTTTTAAGCTGCCTTAGTTCTGATCTAGCTCTAATTCTTGATATCACTCTTGAAATCACTAGAGGAATCATCACGCGTGGTCCATATTTCAAGAAATCATGAATGACTGATGACGTAGAAATACCTGCATAATGTTCTTTAGGTTTACAAATTTCAGATATTAAGCCTTGGATTGATGTAACAACAGGAATTCCTTTGTCATTTGCAGCATCAAGAGCATCTTCCATAAACGGGAATTCAGTTCCATGTATATGGATTACTTCTGGTAATACCTCTGAAAACAGTTTAGACAAATCTTTGCAAACACCTTGATTTGCAAAAAGAACTTTAGTAATATAATTAGTTTTTATGGTATGGAAATGGACTCCATCTACAACAGAATAATCAATTACTGTTTTCGAATCAGGGGCAACCACATGAAGTTCTATATCACCTGTTTCAACCAAACCATGTAGAAGTGCCTCCATCCAACCTCCACTTGTTTTCAGTGAATTATCCCCTCCATACATGCTAGGCAAAACTAAATTGACAACCCATAGCACACGCATCAGACAATCCTTGTTATTGTATTTTACAATTCATCAGGTATAATCCGAATAATCTGTTTAAAAGGAATTAGATTATTATCTGCCTCATACGCTCTCCCGTGCTTAAGGATTGTTTCTGCTGTATCAATCATTGCAGGATATGAACTTCTTGTTAATTGGTTAGCATAAATTGCTATATTGATTCTATGGTCACTTAATTCTTTTTCTGTTACAGTATTAAATGATGTCGGTACAACGACAAGCGGAATATCAGGATAATCCTTTCTAAACAGATCACTGAATTCTAGAATTTCATCAGGATCTTTTTTTCGCGAATGAATCATTATTCCGTCAGCTCCGGCCTCGACATAGGCTTTTGCTCTCTTAAGTGCATCTTCCATTCCTCTTTCCAATATGAGACTTTCAATCCTCGCAATAATCATAAAGTCATCTGTTAATTTGACTTTCTTTCCAGCAGAAATTTTTGAACAGAAATTCTCAATAGTATCTTGTGTCTGCTCAACTTCATTACCAAAAAGTGAGTTCTTTTTCAATCCAGTCTTATCTTCTATGATGATTGCTGAAACACCCATTCGCTCCAGTGTTCTTACTAAATAAACAAAATGTTCTGTCAATCCTCCAGTATCTCCATCATATATGATGGGTTTGGTAGTGACATCCATTATTTCATCCAAAGTCTGTAAGCGAGAAGAAACATCAACTAACTCTATATCAGGTTTACCACGTGATGTCGAATCACAAAGGCTGGAACTCCACATAGCATCAAATTGTGCCAAACCACTTACAGTATCAACAACAGTCTTTTCCGCAATAAGTCCGGTAAGACCATTATGAGCTTCAATTACCCTTACAAGAGGATAGACTTTTATAATCTGTCTAAGTCTCTTTCGACGAAATTCAGGGAGCATTAATTTAATTTTCATCCTATCATCAATACGCTTTACCGTTTCATTTCTTGTATAGGCAATCTCTACAAGTTTTCCTCCATACATGGAAAGTCCATCTATTACAGCTTTTCGAACCACTGATAAAGGTCCGTCCTTCCAATCATCTCCATGTATCACATAATCAGGTCGGATCTCTTTAAGAACATCTGAATACATAAAATCATTCTGAATGATGACATCTGAAATACCTGGAATCTCTTTAACCATTCTTACCCTAGTTTCAAAGTCAACCGTAGGGAATCTAGAATAACGGAAAAGAGCAGCATCAGAAAGCACACCGGCTATGACACGTCCATATTTTGATGCTTCTTTGACTATATTTAAATGTCCTTCATGTATAACATCAGTACCAAAGGCCAAATATACAGTTTTCATCTCTTTCAAATTGACTTTTGAAGAGATACATTTATTATCCTTGAATATTGATTCTGCAATTCTTAAATCATTCTCATCATCAATTTCAAACCATTTGTCATCTTCTGTATTAAATCCATAAATCTGTTTTCCATCAGAACGTACAATCCGCATCATGATGTTTTCTAATGGTTCTTTTCCTGCAAAATCAATTACACTCTTTTCTGTTTGTGGAAGTAAGATTTTATTAACAAATTCATAACTGTATTTATGGATATTAACAGTTTTATACTTATCCTCTACAGTAAATCCTTCATAACGTTCTTTTTTATGAACCCAGTCTTTGACAAATCCATCTGATCCTATTTCAACCATAGATCCATCTAAAGTTGGATTATATTTTTCAATGACTGTTGCATTTTTATATTCTGAATTAACTAACCTGCTCAGTAATGTTTTTTCAAAGAAAACATCTCCTTCTAGAACATATAATTCTTCATATTCTTTTACTTCTCTAAGTCCAAGCAAAATTGAATATGAGGTATTGGTAACAGAATACAGATCATTTGTTGTATAGGAGATTTTCATTCCATTGAAAGAATCCCCAATGACATCTATTATTTGCTTTGACAAATAGCCTACTACCAAGATAGTCTCATCAACACTATTATTTTTCAGCTGTGTTAATGCATTTACAAGAATTTTACATCCATTAACTTCAGTTAAACATTTATGTGTATTATCAGTACGCGGTTTTAAGCGCGTACCCATTCCTGCTACTAATATTATTGCCTTACGCTTCATGAGATCACCTTTTGTTCTTTCAAGACTTTGCCAAACAAGGCCAAAAATTCATCCACATCAGCTTCCGTGAGATCACCAAGTGTCGCTACACGGAATTTACGCTGATTAAGTACACTGGCATCTGAATATATGGTGACACCATACTTTTTTAATTCATCATGTACTTTCCAATAATCCATTGCATCGGGCATCTTTATTGCTATAAGTATATTCGATCGAATTTCTTCAGGCATTTCAATGATTTCAAGGCCTAAATCTGATAACCCTTTTGCCATCTTTCGTGATAATGACTTTAAGCGAATAATACGATTTTCGTATCCTTCCTGTAAATACTCCTTGAGTGCTTGATCCATAGCATAAATCAATTGAACAGCAGGAGTAAACATTGTCTGACCTTTTTGCTCAATTTTCCATTGTTTAAACAAATTGAAATAGAAGCTACGTGAATGTCCTTCTGTTGCCTTTATAGCATTGATTTCTCCTAACACGAAGGAAACACCAGGAAAACTTTGTAATCCTTTATTTGCGCTTACCGCACAAAAGGAAATATTGTCATCCTGTAGATTAATCGGATGACCGCCAATCCCACTGACACTGTCAATGCAGAAAAGCTTGTTGTATTTTTTCGCTAGCATTCCTATTTCGTGAATTGGTGATAATGCCCCTGTTGTTGTTTCATGATGTACTCCATAAATATGAGTAATAGTTGGATCAGCTACTAAAGCTTCTTCTATGCGTTTAACTTCAATTAATTTTAACGGATCAAACTTAATCTCTGTATATGGAATACTATATGTTTCGATAATTTCACGAATTCTATCTGAATATTTACCATTGTTTACAATCAAAACTTTTCCTTGAATTGAAGAAATTATTGCTTCATTACAACCAGTTCCAGACGAAACAAACAAAACTGCATTATGGGACCCTTCTCCGCCGAGTATTTTGACAATATTATTATTAACCCGCTTCAATACCTCTTCAAATTCCGGTTCACGATGACATATGTCCTGTGTTTTCAAAGCATCACGAACAGTATCCGATACATTTGTCGGACCTGGATTGAAAAGCATTTTTTCTCTTCTCATTTTTTCTTCCAATAAATTTTTTTGTCTTTTATATTTTTTTTGCAATTATGTAATTTATATTATATATTCAAAACATTCATAAATCTTTCCAAACTATAGATATTGAATTTTTGTTCTCCTGTTAAACCGTCTATACAATTAGGAATAAACTCATCTCTTTTCGGGCCTTGCCAATTTGCCATCCACAAATCCATCGGTCTTGCCATTGGGATTTTTTCTGGAATATCAAGTGTAGGATACTTTTCTTTATACAGCTCTCTCAAAAGATACTTGGGCTCACCATTTCTAATTCTTGCTAAGTCCAATGGCATTCCCATTTTTAATTTGCTGTATGGATCAATTGCAGGAATATTAAAATAATTGAAAATATCATAATATGCAACACCAGTTGATATATTTAAAATATATTTGATACATCCAATAAAATCTATTCCATCATTTTCAAGTTTATACGGTTCAAACACATAGCCCATATCTACAGGATGTTTTAAAACTTTTTCTGGATCTATGAACATGAACCGTTTTATGAAATCATTATATTTCCAATCTTTTGATAAAAGCAAGTTATATCCACCAAACACTGAATCAGCATCATCTCCAATAATAATAAATTTTGCACCATCATCAATCGCAGCTTTTACTCCGTAGTACAATTGCGGCGTATTCCCGAACACAGGATAACCTGCATCAAGGGATATTTTGTCCATAATATTCAAATAATCTTGCCATGTCACTTCAATTATTTTGTGCTCTAGTTTGTTCAGCTGACAAATTTTTGCAGCACGTGCTACTTCTAAGTCATTCTTTTTTGATTCATTGTGAATTGTGTATGCTTTTGTCCCTTTGGGCATATATGATGCTAGTATTCCAGAATCAATTCCACCACTTAAAAGTAACGCTACATGAGATAAATCACAATCATCTATTATAGATTTTATATTTTTATCAATGTCAGTAACATTATAACAAGGAATACGTCCATCATCTGATGGTAAACGTAAAACGGTTCTTTTTAAACCTTCTTTAAATGTCTTATCCTCATCAAAGATGAATCTCAATGCCAGAAATGAACTCGCACAATAGTTTTTGTCTGCTTTCATTTTCTTTTCCTTTTAATTTATAAATAATCAATAGTTGCTTGATCTTTATATTTAATAACACCTGGATTCCCAAAAACTAGAGAATGATCAGGAACATCAAAATCTACAAAACTGTTTGCAGCTATCAATACATCATTTCCTACATGTATTCCACCACATACAAAGCTGTTCATTCCAAGTACAACATTATCTCCAATTACAGGAACTCCTTTTCTTTTCCCACTACGTACACTACCGATTGTTGTTCCTCCAAAGATTGTGCAATTCTTACCTATTATTGCTTTATTATTTATTATTATATTATGAGCATAACATAAAAGAATACCCCCCCCAATATTCCTACTGTTAAGAGTACATCCATATTTTCTGTATGAAATTAACATCATGAATTTATATAAGCACTTAAAGACTCCTCCATTCTCTGCTCTTCTAGCCCAATATAAGATGCGTATTTCATGATTTTGTATATACCTTAACAATCTTACTGGAAATAAATCAAAATGTTTAAACCGCCTAATATAGTCATCTTTATATTTGCTATTCATTTTATTGTATTTTTGATTTTATTTCATTGATTACAGATGAAAGTGGATCCCAGAAGCGAATATTTTTATACATCCCAACATCTTCTGTTATTACTGGTAATTCTGTACACCCTAGTATGATATTATTCTTTTCAAGCTTTTCACAATAATTAAAAAACTTTTGCTTGCATTCATCTCCTGCGTTCAACTGTTTTGCTTGTTCAATAAACCATCGAATAGATGAATATTCTTCCTTTTTTGGTGATTCTACTTTAATTCCATTTTTCTCAAATCTTTGAGGAAAAATCCGAGAATCAATAGTCCCTTCAGATGCTAGTAGATAAACATTATTTACTTTATTCTTTTTTAAATCTTGTCCTAATGTATCAATGATATGAATTGTTTTATTTTTTGCTTCTGGAACTCTTTCAAAAACTTCATCAAGAAATATATGTACAGTATTGCATATAAAAATTAAATAGTCAACACCTGAGTTGATCAATCCTCTTGCTGAATCTGCTAATGAACTTATAAGATCTTCATGTTCATTTGGATCATTGTACAAAAAGACTCTAACTCGTGATGGTATCGTACATCTATTATCAATTAATATCCTTGGTCGATCCCAATCTTTTTCTGCAGGAAAAGCATCAACCAGTCTTTTAAAAAAATGTACTGTGGCATATGACCCCATCCCTCCAACCACACCAATTACTTGTTTGTATTTTGTATTCATTTTGAAAATAATACTTTCCTTATAATTCCTTCAAACTTTCTCCATCCCTTAATAAACAAGTTTGGATTCATATATTTATTTTGTACTTCTCTAGCGTAATCTGTATCTGCTACAATATATTTTGGGTGCTTAAGTGGAAATTCACAAGGATATAATGGTGAATCAAATAATTGTTGCTCAGCTTTAGGTAATAGGTGTTTTTTACTGACTGCATGAGCACTATCAGGAGTAAGTCCGATATTTGTCATCATATTAACACTTGGGATTAGTATCAGTCTTGAATTTAGCCAACGTTGAAATCCAAATTGACCGGTCCATGCTGAAATATGCCCTCCTTCAACAAGAGTCTGATATCTTTTTGAATTAATTTTAATTATTGTCTTTCCATGATTCTTTGGAAATGGAATATCATTTATACACTTCATCGCGTATTTGTCTTTTACATACTCCATATTAAATTCCATTTTTTCCCAAACTCGTTTCCATGTGCCTACACACCATGTCGCTCCAACATTTGAGAAAAAATAACTATTAGGTGTTGAATTATTCTTACCAAGATGATTAAAACCACAAATATGATTGATACGTTCATCATTTTTATATCTGTCTAATAACTCTTCACAAAATGGGAAAAAATCTTGAGATGGTAATGTATCGTCTTCAACCATCAATAGCCTGTCAACAATCTTAAAACAATTAGTCATTCCTGAATATGTTCTAAGACCACATCCAAGATTGTTTTCTGAATAATCTTTTACTACATCACAATCCCAATCAATATCAGAAACGACTTCTCGACATTTCTTTATATTTTCAATATCATCTTCTCTATTTTCTCTAGGACCATCTTGAACAAGAAATAATTTAGCAGGTCTTGCTTTTTTAATTGACTCAAACACTTTCTTTAAAGGTTCGGGTCTATTAAAAAATAGTAGCATCACAGGAACATTTGATCTTGATGTTAACATTATATGTCTCTTTATTTCAAAAACATTTTATTTATATGATGAGTTATTCTTTCACTCTCGGGGGGAGGAGTCATATAGTTCGGACCATACATAATTGACAAATACTTTTCTGGCTTTTGTATAATTCTAAACTCTCTATCTTCAAATTTTAATTGAGTATATTCATTAAATAATTCAATTGGAATTTTATCCCTTAAACCATCATTAGTCGTAACTCTTACACCTGCAAAATCTTTATTGATATTATTGTATTTTTGAGCAAAATATTCAAGAATATAAAGCCATCTTCTAGGTCCTATAGCTTTAATGATTTTTCTCAATGGATTTAAAAATATATTTTTTATGTTATTCTCACTAGGAATTCTTCTTATTGAAATTCCATAGAATCTTCCAATTAAATTCCTAATATGAAAATCTATTATTGTAAAAATTTTTGAATTTGGGAATTTATCAACTGGAAAAATATCTATATCGATTCCTATTTCACTTCCAACATCTATTCCTTCTTCATTCTTTATGGTTAATGAATCATATACTTTACAAAACCTAAATACAGATTCTTTTTCATAAGGAGATAATATTTTATAACGTTCATCTTTGTCTTTATATTTTGAGATGAACTTTAAATAATCTTCTCTTGGCATCATAATATCTATATCATCATCCCATGGAATAAATCCATGATGTCTATAGGCACCTAGCATTGTTCCATAACAAAGAGAATATTGAATATCATTTTGTTCACAAAAGTCTGCAACACTTTTTAAGATATTTAATTCTATTATTTTTATTTCATCAAATGATAATTCATTCATTTATTTTACCTTATTGCCAAAAGAACTTAAAATTGTCAATTTGTGTTGCTATATTTGGATATGTAATAATAATTGCAAGAATAGAAATGCAATCACATGCAAACATCATTAATTTCTTATGTTGAACAATCGATGTATTTTTAATGGAGTTCACAATACCTATACACATAAACAATTGAAAATAATATGCAAGCCTTCCAATTTGCCCTGCTTTCATACCATAGATTGTAAATATTACAGTTAAGCAGCCAAACAAAAAGAATATATTATTTATGCATATCTTATCATCCTCTTTGGGCTTCTTCCATAAATAAGCCATAACAATTAACATTCCCATATAACACAATAATACAACAGGATTAAATAAAAACATAGATGTAAAGATTTTAAATTTCTCATATCTCGTTGGTTTTATATATTCTATATACGGAGCAAATAAACCTCCAATAAATATAAATGAAAATGAAACTAATAAAATTAACCAAATATTTTTTTTCTTTCGAATTTTGGCAGCAAAAATTATAATAGGATATGCAATAATAAATACAATAGCTGAAAAATGAAATGTATATGCTAGAAAAACAAACAATATAAAAAGAAATATATTATGTTTTATAGCAAATCTAAAAGCTATAATTGTTAGTGCTATTGCTATTGATTGTCTAATACCAGACATACAGAATGGGAATAGTCCTAAAGCAAAATTCATAATAAAGATTGAACATATATTATCACAATATTTATAAAATGCATACATCCATGGAGAAAATATTATGATTGAGCTTATTATAAGATATATTTGCCAATTTAAATTTAACTTCCTCATAAATACCATATAAATTTTAAATCCAAACTCATCTTCTGAAATTATTTCTTTAAATGTTGAGTAATTCTTATATTGATACAAAAATTTATACTGTTTTAAATCAATTCCTACACTAACATCTCTCAGCCCCATAATAATAAAATATAATATTCCTAAAATAAATACATACTTTATTTTATTTTGATCCTCATCTTCTAAAATTATTTTTTTAGAAATTAATGTCTTTTTTGTAGGATCAAAAATCACCGCTATAAATACAATTACAAAGTATATCCACATTTTATATATACTTCTTCATAATAATTTTATATAATATACGATTTCTAATACATTTTAAATATGATATTATATATTTATAATTCAATCTTGAAATATAAAAACTAAGATTCCTAGCCATCTTATTTGATATTTTTTGTAATTCTTCATTTCTAAGATTTGATATCATTCCTCTTTTATTTTGTAATATATTACTTATTTTTTCTATACACATTCCTAACATTTTATCTTTTAATAAAATCCCATTATTATATGAAGATAATGGGATTATTTCATAATTTTCAAGCTTATTTCTAATTATTGATAAAATTATTATATAATTCTCCTGATCAGTTTTAACAATTTCTGGTATTGTTTTTGTTGATGTTTTTTCTAATTTATCAAAACAAAGGTTTCCTAAAGAATATAAAAGAAGTGATTTATTTATTATTTCGTATCCTTGAATCATATGTGGATGATGCCCATGGAGAACATATGCTGATATTGAACAAAGATCATGAAACAATTTTATATGCTCTTCTGCTGGATAATGAACACGCTCAATTCCGAAGTGTGCAGAGATTATTGGAAGACATTCATTGTTAATAGATTTTTTTATAAAATCAATACACGCTTCTGGTGTTAATAAATTTACTTTTCCTTTTCTTTGTCCATAACCAATTGGATTTGTTGACAAACAACAAAAACCATCTAATGCAGCCTTGTCTCCATTTTTTGATTTTAATATCTTAAATCCTTCATTTAATCCAACATATTCAATATTTGCATTATGTAATGTTTCTATTGTATCATTCTTACCTTTCTCTCCATAATCAAGAATATGATTATTTGCTAAATTTACATGTGTAATTCGCATAAATTTTAGTAATTCAACATTTATAGGATCGCTTCTTATATATGCTCCCTTACAGCTCATCGTATTTATTTTTTTTGTTAATGGACTTTCTAAATTTCCTATTACATAATCACAAGATTTAGTTATTTCATGAATTAACTTCAGACGAATATATGCCTCATCTGTCATGTTTAAATTATATTTTCCAATTAAGGCAATATCACCAAGTAATGCAACTTTCATCATTATTTATTTTAAAGTTAACATATCTCCAAATTTCAATTCCCATTCTTCAGGTTTCATTAAATAAAATCCACTAGCTGGGAAAAATGTATATTCACCAAAATAAACATTACCATTAATTTCATAAAGATCTATCCTAACAAAATTTATTCCTTTGCTTAATTGTCTTGCAATATCTTTCATCTGTTCAAATGTTTTTGGTTTATCTATTTCATATTCAACTTGTCTATGAATATATGAAATTGGAAGTCTTTTAAAATTCATATCAAATAATGTATGTGTAACATCTGTCTCTCTATCAGTTGCAACAAACATAAATTTGGGTTCACCATTAAAACAAAAAAATTTATAATCGTTTGGTGTATTTCCCTTCTCATCAACAATATAATCTTCTGCCATTATTCGTCTTGGTACATCTCTATATGGATATTCCCGTCCTAAATTATATGCACTAACTTTAAGTCGATTTGAGAAGAATTTTTTTAATTCGTCAAAATTTATTTTTGTTTTATCTTTTATTATTCTTACACTACCTGAATCATGTGTACATTTCAAAACAAATTGTTTAGGTAATGTCTCAAAATCAATTTCTTCAAATTTATTCCAAACTCCTAATAATGGAAAAGTATACCCCTTCCCTATTCTTTTTTCAACAATTTCTTTCACTGCAATTTTATCTACATAATCAGTATATTCCCAGTGAATATTATTTACTTTCAACCAATTAATTTTTTCATTAAAACCTCTTGGATTTTTTAAATTCAATTTTTTACCTGTTTTTATCCAATAAACAAGTTTCAAATATAGTTTTGTAGGAATAAAACCTAACACATTAATCAATAATAATCTTATATTTCTACTTTTAATAATATTTTTATAATCTATCATAAATACCCCTTTTATTATACATGTATAATATTATCTTTTTATGGCATTTTATATAAAATATCATTAAAAAAAATAACCACTCACAAGTTATATATATAATAATGTGTTTGTCTAAAAAATATATTTATATGTACTAGTACAAAAAACAAGAATTATTACTATTATGCAATAAAATTGTGCATTAAAGTTCTTTTATAGAATCAGAACCCACAAACAGAAGATCTTATATCTTATTTTTGTTCAATTCTATTTGTTGTTCAATCTGTTAAATCAATAAAAATATATTCATTTATAAAATCAATTTCAAATAATCACTCTTTTAATAATGACATATTCATATTATTTTTTTACATATTATAAGCTAATCATTCTTGAATGAACAGGATACTAGTAAGGATTTATATCAAAAATTATATTTGAAAAAATCAACGAATATTATTACATAATTTCATCAAGATATTTATTTACTACTATTTGACGATCAAAATATCGTTCAACTTTCTTTCTGCCATTTAATCCCATTTCTACTTTTTTATTTGAAGGTAAAGAAATAAATTTTTCTATTACATTAATCAATGCCATACTATCTTTAGCTGGTACTATATATCCATTAATATTATCATCAATAACTTCACGACAACCACTACGATTTGTTGTTATTATTGGCCTACCTGTCGCACATGCTTCTAAAAGAACATTACTAATGCCTTCAGGATAATAAGTTGGATGAATAATACAATGCATTTTTTTCATAAAACTACTAACATCTCTTATCATTCCATGATATTGAATATGTTTAGGAGCAACAAAATCTACCAATTTTCCTTTATATTCTTCCTCACAAAATCCACAAATATGAAAATATATATTATGATATCTTTTAATAATTTCCTGTGCTGCATCCAAATATTGATCAATACCTTTTTCTTTCATTATCCGACTAATAAATGCAAATTCTATCTTATCTGTTTGTGGATATGGATAATAATTATATTTTTTTAAGTTTACACCTGAACCTGGTAATAAATCATAATTTACTTTAATAATCTTATTTTTTATGAAAAATTGTTTATTCTCCTCATTTTGGAAAAATACCTTTTGAACATTCTTGAAAGCATATCGGTAAAGATAAATCAATACTTTTTGCTTAAAGCTTGAATCTTCAAGTGCAGTTCCCAATCCTGTAATATTAGCCACAAATGGAACATTATTCTTTCGAGCCGCAATTGCTCCATATATGTTTGGTTTAATTGTAAATCCCAATATGATATCTGGTTTTATTTTATTTATAAGTTTATTGTATTGATTTAATAACTTCAATTCTTGAAGAGGATTGAATCCATGTCGATTAAAGTTTATTTCATGAAATTTTGATCCAATACGCACTAAATCATCTATTCTTTCCCCATATGGAGAAGAAATATGAACCTCATGTCCATCATTTAGTAATCTCTCTACAATTTCCAGACGGAAATTGTAAATCACAACATCATGATTGACTAAAAACAAAACCTTTTTCATTATTAAAATATTTATCTATAATTTAATCATGCTTGCCATAAGATTCTGTTTTTTTATGACAATCTAAACATAATATTTGACAATTTGATGCTTCATCTTTTCCACCTAAAGCTTTTGAGATTATATGATGTGCTTCCCAAGCGCCTCTCTCACCTTCTTTACGATTTTCATAAACTAATTGCTTATTGCAACGGCCATTATGACCACATGAAATACGTATACATTCACAGCGTCCTCCAGAACGTGTCCAGGCTGCATCTATTGTCGCTTGAGAAAATTTTTCTCCATCTTGTTTTTTAATGATTTCTTTTGCTCTTGCAATTATTCTTTTTATCCTTTCTTTATCCATATTTTCCATCATATGCTCTCCCCAATTATCAATTCTTGTGAACTGCTATGAGCCGACATAGTTATTACCCGCTTTTCACAACTTAATGGAACTAACAATGTTCGTGACGTAGTGGACGAGCCTCGCAATTCCATGGGTTGGCACCCATTCTGGGGGTTGGCATACAAGACTGTAATCCTGCCACTGCTATGCAGTTCTGCATGGTGTGTTACGTTACCGTGGGTTGGACCCACGGCTGTGTTCTTTTCACCGCTCTGCGGTTCTAAGAGGCAGATTTCCAATAATTATGAATTATGAATTATAAATTATAAATTTGAATCAAATCACCAACCGCGCAAAAGCATAGCTCTCCCTCCCAATCGGATGGCTATTTACCCACTGACAATCCAATGGAATCCGCAAGCGAGTATTGTCGATACTCAGTCGGATATTGGCTCATCGACTGGTCGTAGGAGAGATTGCCGAAGGCCTTGTTGACCAGTCCCGTGTCGTGGCTCGCCAACTTGAGAAGCCATGTGAGGCATGGAACCAGCAGAAGCTTCCGGCCATTGGCGGCGGCGATCTGACGGACCATGTCGCTGGTGTTGGAATATTCGGCGTTCTGCGGCCAGAAGACGCCCTCTTCTTCATGGTCGACCATCAGCCGGACGAACTCTACGAGATTTCCGATGTAGAGCATCGAGCGCTGGTTGGACACTTTCGGAAAGACCGGCAGCTTGTTTGCAAGCTTCACCAGGAGTGGGAAGTTGCCTTTGCTGCCCTTCCCGTAGATCATCGGCGGGCGGAGGATGACGACCTTGAAACCGTCATCGGCCAGCGGCCGGATGCCGTTCTCCGCCTGGACTTTGCTGTCGCCATAGCAGTTCGCGGGGGAAACGGGCGTGTCCTTCGTGATCATTTTCGGCTGGCCGATTGGGGCGCTGTCGCCATAGACGATGGCGGAGCTCATGAAAATGAACTGCTTCACGCCGTCGGCCTTCGCTTTTTGGGCCGTCTCGACGGTCAGATCCGTGTTGATTTTGTAATAGAGGGCCTTTTTTTCCTCCGTGATTTTCCCAGAATCCGAATGGGCGATGCCCGCCACATGGTAGACTGCGTCATATCCGGCGAACGACGTCTGACGCCATGAGCCATCGATCATGTCGACGGTCGTGACGGCGTATTGGTCCGGCCATTGCCGCAGATAGGCTTCAAAAGACATGCCGATGTAGCTGTTGGCACCGGTAATAAGAATCTTTTTCATTTTTGCTTATTCAGTTCGCCCGTCCCGCCTTCGACCACACCTTTGCGCATCAAGACGGAGAAAATCGTCCAGAGGAAGCAGCGGCAGTCGAAGTTGAAGCTCAGATTCTGGACATATTCGCCGTCAAGTTTTGCCTTGACGGGAATTTCCAGTTCGTCGCGACCGTTGATCTGCGCCCATCCGGTCAGGCCCGGGCGGATGTCGTTGGCGCCGTATTTGTCGCGCTCTTCGATGAGATCCGTCTGGTTCCACAGGGCAGGACGCGGCCCGATGATGCTCATCTGGCCGACGAAGATGTTGAAGATCTGCGGCAGCTCGTCGAGGCTCGTCTTCCGGAGGAAGGCGCCGATCTTCGTGATGTACTGCTCCGGATTCTGCAGGAGATGGGTCGGGACGTCGTGGGGCGTGTCGACCTTCATCGTGCGGTATTTCAGGATGGGGAAGAGCTTCTTGTTCTTCCCGACGCGCTTCTGGCTGAAGAAGATCGGGCCCGGATCGCTGATGACGATGCACAGGCCGATGATGATCCAGAAGGGTATCAGCACGATGATGCCGACGCCGGACAGGACGATGTCGATGAGGCGTTTAAAAAAATGCTTGTACATGATTCAATTCAATTTTCAAAGAACCACGAATGGACACGAATCAACACGAAATTTTTTGAGAAAACCACAGATTACACAGAACAAACAGAAAGCCTCGCCGCCGGGCCGACAATATCCTGTGGATTTTGTTTGTACATAATGAATTCTGAATGCTGAAAAGGTCAACGGCTTCGGCGACTCGGCGGTTGTCATGCCACTTGGCGTGGAGCTATGGCTGCTTCGCAGAATTAATTGCCCGCCGGTTGGCACTCACGGAATAATCCTGCCACCGCTAACGAAGTTCTATATGGTATGTTATGTTACCGTGGGTTCCGCTTACGCTCACCCACGTCTAAATTCCTGTTACCGCTAACGCGGTTCCAAGTGGCATTTGCATTTGAATTTGCTTTAAGCTTTTGGCTTTAGGCTTTTAGCTCCGCAACGCGGCTGGTTCCTGCCACCGCTCACGCGGTTCCGTTTGGTTATTTTGCCTACC
>JAEEGL010667227.1_pt1 | contig 25525 bp, 19 predicted proteins | sample 9134231 | NCBI WGS metagenome assembly JAEEGL01 (sample SAMN16246548, study PRJNA631951) | gut metagenome | biome: gut microbiome; feature: rumen; material: fiber-attached | host: Bos | place: Iran: Karaj | collected 2018-10
GTTAAAACTTCATGTAAATATATTTCTTCTTTAACTACTACTTCAATACTTTCTATATCAATTACTTCAACTAAATATTCTTTTTCGAGATTATTACAACTAACTTTAACAACTGAATTACCAACCTTTTTCGCTACTAGTTTATTATTAGTAACTTCGATTACAGTATTATCAGTTGATGTAATAACTAAATCTTTTATTTCTTCATTATCTGGTTTAACATTAACTGCAACATCAAGTTCATTATTTACAATCATGAAATCATCGATGTTAGAAGTGATATAACTTGGAACATATTCTTTAACTGTTATTTCTTTTGCGAAAGAAACGGTTGCTCCATCATAAGTACCTCTTATAATAAGAAGAGCTTTACCTGCACTAAGTGGATTCACTTTCTTTCCATCAACAGTGAAAATGGTATTATCACTTGATGATACTTCTGGGTTTTCTAGTTCCACATTATCTGGCATTACTAAAACGCTAAATGATAAAGGTTCTTTAGTTGTAATAACATCACTTAGAGATACTTCAAGAACTAATGCTGGAAAAACTTCAAATGATACTACTTCTTCATGGTGTTCACCATTAACAGTAGCACTAATCAAAACTTCAACGTTACCACTTTCAAATGTGGCAATTTCATGATCTTCGGGGTAACAATCCATGATTTCATCATCAAGAGAAGTCATTTCAAATTCATCAACGGTTTCTCCGTCTTTTGTTTCTACTGTGAATATATATGTTTGATTTGCATATAATTTATTAGGTAAAACTACCACAAAGAATCCTGTTTCTTTTTCAGAAACATTGATAATTATTTCTTTACTTAATGTTTTATTATCGACAGTTGCAGTAATAGTGATTTTCGCACTTCCAGCCTTTAATGCCCTTAATTCCGAAGTGCTAGAATCAAATGATAAAACATCATTCCCAGTTTGGAAAAATAATTCAAAACTAGAAATAGCTTTTTCTTCAGAAGATACTTCTACTTTAGTTTTATCACCAACATACATTTCTTCATCACATTTCACTACAAGTTCTTTTGTTTTAATGACATTTACTATATATACTTGTTTAAAGTATGAATCATTTGATGTCGTAATTGTGACTTTTGTTTTTCCTTCTTTTAAAGCTTTAATAGTATTATTACTAAATGATACTACTAAATCATCATCAATCGTTACATCATATTGGTACTTATCATTAAGACTAATTTTCTTTTCATTTCCAACTTCTAATGTAATTTCATAGTTTTCTATTTCTTGTTCTGGAGTATCATTTGGTTTATCTCCACAACTTACAACTACAAAAAATGAAACAAACGCTAAAACAAGAAGAAATAATTTTTTAACTATTTTCATAATAACCTCTTTTTAATATATTCCTAAATTAAAATATTTATCTAAAAATCTCGCTACACCATCATTATCACAGTCATCACACACTACACTAGCGATTCTCTTCACATCATCTTGGCCATTTTCCATCGCCACACCAACACCACTTGCTTCAATCATCCCAATATCTCCATAATCATCACCAAACGCAATCGTGTCTTTTAATTCTTTCTTTTCGATATCCGTGATGTAAAGCATCGCTTTCATCTTTGTGGCATCTATATGACAAAAACGAAACCAAGTACTACCAAAATAATTCTCAAAATCTAAATTGTATTCCTTAGCTAGTTCTTTCCCAACTTTTGGGTCCAGTTCACCAACTAATATCTTTTGAGCATCCATCCCTAAAAAACCATCAAGATTTAGTTTTTCTCTTTTTGGTCTTTCTTTATAATCTACTTCATATAAAATATCATCAGTTTGAATTGATATTATATTAGTGTGCTCTCTTAACTTACTAATTAGTTCTCTACATATTTCTTTTTCAACAACTAATCTTCTAATAACCTTCTTATCTCGATTGATAATTAACGCTCCCGCATTGATTATCGCATAATCTGGTTTAATGATATCAAAGACTTTACTTGTCATATATTCATTACGAGCAGTATCGATAATAATCTTATGACCATTCTTTTGAAGAAGTCTTAAAACTTCTAAAGTTTTATCTGAAACACTCTTATCTTTTCTTAAAAGTGTATCATCCAAATCAAAAAATATTAATTTATAATCCATTTTATTCATATTATAATTATACACCTTTTTCGTCCTTAATTCCATAAAAATTATTCTTGAAAAAAAGGCCTAAAAGTAATATAATACTTTCGTGCCTATAGTTCAACTGGATAGAGCGTCTGACTTCGAATCAGAAAGTTGCGGGTTCGAGTCCTGTTAGGCACGCCATATGAAAGATCCAAAGATGATACAAGAAAAGTATCATCTTTTTTTCTTGAAACCATCAATAATTGTTTTTTTATTCAAGATGTAGTATAATATTAGCAATAATAAAGAAAGATAATATATGGAAAGTACAAAAATAAGAAACAAAAAAATAAAAAGAATTCATATCTCACCATATATTGTTATTATATTTTCATTCCTAATAACAATATTGATTGGATCGATTCTTTTATCATTACCTATAGCAATAAAAGATAATGTCGAGAGTTCTTACCTTGATAGTTTGTTTATCTCTACTTCTGCTTCTTGTGTTACTGGATTATCAGTTTTTCCAAACATCAGTGAAACATATACATTGTTTGGTAAAATAGTCCTCATATTTTTAATGGAAGTTGGTGGAATATCAATCGTAACACTCGCATCATTTGTTCTTTTGATGTTAGGAAAGAGATTTGGCATTGGGCCAAGATTCTTCTTAGCTAACTTATTAAATCAAAATTCCTTAAAAGGGGTTATCGATTTATTAAAAAGAATAATCATTATCTCTTTATCAATTCAGTTCATCTTTGTTATCATTAATTATTTCATTCTTGCCAAATACTATGATAGTTTCTTAGAAACTCTAGGAGTATCAATATTCCATACCGCATCATCATTTAATAATGCTGGATTTGATATCTTTGGTTCTACTAGTATGATTAATTTTAATACTGATGTTCTACTAAACATCTCAACGATGGTGCTTATCATTCTTGGAGGTTTAGGATTTATCGTTTTGGCAGAAATACTTTATTTGCCATTCAAGAGACATCTTTCAATCCATACAAAGATTGTTCTTATTACAACTTTAGTTCTTATCTTACTTCCAACAGTTCTCTTTAGAATTTCAATGAATGTTTCAACTTTAGAAGCATTATTCACTTCTGTAACTGCTCGTACTGCTGGATTTACAACTATTGATTTCAGTGTTGCAATGAAAGAAACACCAGCATATCCAATCATGTTAATCTTGATGTTTATTGGTGCTTCTCCTTGTTCAACGGGAGGTGGAATCAAAACTACTACCTTCTTTATTGTAATTGCGACAATCGTCAATATCATCTTAGGTAAAAAACCGCAAATCTATAAGCGTACAATCGCCCGTGAATCAATCGTTAAAGCAATGCTGCTGGTGATGATTTCCTTAACTTATATAATTATTTTAATTATTTTGTTAAAAGTATTCAATCGAGATATCGCTTATCAAGATTTAGCCTTTGAAGCATTCTCAGCCTTCGGAACTGTTGGTGTATCAATGGGAATTACTCCATCACTTTCAATCGGAGGAAGAATTTTAATAATCATCACTATGTTTGTTGGTCGTCTTGGTCCATTATCATTTATTGGTTTCTGGAGCAATAATTTCATGAAGAACTCGAGTTTAAATGTTCAATATGTAGAAGAAAAAATAATCATCGGATAGGAGAAAAATATGAAAAAGAATTTTGTCGTTATCGGATTAGGTCAATTTGGTACGGGTATCGTTAAGGAATTAGTAGCTTTAAAATGTGACTGTCTTGCGATTGATAAAGATGAAAAAGCTGTTGAAGGAATTAGTCACCTTGTTCCTAACTGTGCCGTTTGTGATTCCACAAAGATAGAAGCTTTGGATGAACTTGATGTTAAATCAATCAACCACGCAATCGTCGCAATTGGTGAAAACATTGAAGAAACAATCCTAACAGTAATCAACTTAAAAGAATTAGGAGTTAAACAAATAACTGTACGTATTAACTCACAAAAATTCTCTGATGTTATGTTAAAGATTGGGGCAACAGAAATCATCATTCCAGAGGAAGCAAGTGCTAAAAGTCTTGCCCATCAAATAATCTCTGATTCAATCCTTGATTATTTGAAAGTTAATGATGAGTTCTCTTTAGCGAAAATCGTAGTTGGTGATGACTTTAAGGAAACTTCATTAAGAGATCTAAATACCATCAAACGTTTTGATATCAACATTTTAGGTATAAATCGTGGAGATGAGTTCATTCAACCAAAAGCGGATGACACAGTTTTACCAGGAGATATCTTAACAGTATTTGGACCTGATAAGAAAATTAATAAATTTGATACATTCTTAAATTAAAAAAATGGCTTTAAAACAGTTCAAAATGTTTTAAAGCCTTATTTTTATTTTATATCATCAATTGTAATAGCTTCTATATTTTTAATAATACATTCATTACCTTTTACAAGCCATGTTTCATAAGAACCACAGTATGGACAACATCTACCATATTTGATTGTTTCGTATTGTTTTTTACAACTATCACAATGCGTAACAGCGGGTATAGTTTCTAGTTCCAAACTTGATTCTTTTAATAAGTCACTTCGAACTTTGAAATAGTTCCAACAATCGGTAAAGAGATCAGTCATAATTCCCGATACTTCGCCTACTTGCAAGATGACTTTACCGATTTTTATTATTCCTTTTTCTTTGGCTGTTTGTTCTAATGTTTTTGCGAGATGCAAAACAATTCCCATTTCATGCATATATTATTTTCTTAGAGCCTCACCATTCTCAGTTAGAGTTTGTGTCTTCTTTTCTTTCTTGAATGGATTCATAATCTTAAATGATCTCTTTAAAGCATATTTCAAAACTTTACCCATCTTTACTTCACATCTAATCATATCAGATGCATGAGGTAAATCACGAGTTAAGTGAATAGCATCGAATTCACATCTTGTTGTACACAAACCACAACCGATACAACGGTTAAGGTCAACGATTGTTGCACCGCAGCTTAGGCAACGACTTGCTTCTGTCTTAATTTGTTCTTCAGTAAATGGAAGACGAGTATCATTAAATGATTTATAGTTTTCTAAATCTTTAGTGCCAGGAACTTGACGTTTAGCGTTGTCATATGATTCAACAAGAATATCTTCTTTATTTAGTTCTTTGAATTCTCTTAAATCACGATTAATTGTTAAACTTTGACCTGGATGAACGAATCTATGCATTGATTCACTAGCTTTCTTACCATCAGCGATAGCATCAATCGCAAAACGAGCACCATGATAAATATCACCACCGACAAAAATATCTTTTTCATCAGTTTGGTAAGTAACAGGATCAGCCACAACTGTTCCATTATGACGAAGTTCAACTTTAGTTCCCGTTAATAGCTTATTCCATACAGCACTTTGACCAACAGCAAGTAATACATTACTACAAGGAACAACTATTGTATCATTTTCATCATATGTTGGATTAAATTTATGTTCTTCATCATAAACAGAAACACACTTCTTAAATTTAACACCAACCACTTTTCCATCTTCGGTTAAGATTTCTTGAGGTCCCCATGAATTATTTACAATAATGCCTTCTTCTTTAGCTTCTTTAACTTCATCAAGGGCAGCTGGCATTTCTTTTTCACTTTCTAGACATAACATAGTGACTTTTCCATCAGTTAAGCGAAGAGCAGTACGAGCAACATCGACCGCAACGTTTCCACCACCAACAACTACAACATCGCCACTAAGTGTCTTTGAGTTATCAAGTGCAACATTCTTTAAGAATTCAACGCCTGATAATACACCTTCAGCTTCTTCTCCATCAACGCCAATTTTTCTTCCACCTTGAAGACCAATAGCAAGATAGAATGCTTTGTATCCTTCCTTACGTAATTCTTCAAATGTTGTGTCTTTACCAACTTCCACACCACACTTGAATTCAACGCCCATTTCTTTTAAGACATCTATTTCCGCATTAAGGATTTCTTTCTCTAATCGGAATGATGGAATACCATATGTCAGCATGCCACCAAGTTTTTCTTCTTTTTCAAAGACGATAACATCGTATCCTCTTACGCGTAAATAATAAGCACAAGATAAACCAGCAGGACCAGAACCGATGATTGCCATCTTATAATCAGGGCCCCACATCTTTCCTTCATCATTTTCACACTTAGGGATAAATCTATTCTTTTGTTCTAGCTCACGATAAGCTAAGAATTTCTTAATTTCATCAATCGCAAGTGGACTATCAATTGTACCTCTTGTACAAGCATCTTCACATCTTCTATTACAAATAGCACCACATACAGCTGGAAGTGGGTTATCTTGTTTAATTAAACGAAGTGCTTCATCATATCGGCCTTCCAAAGCCATCTTGATATAACCTTGAACCGCAATATGGGCAGGACAAGCTGTCTTACAAGGGGCAGTACCACTATCATAAACATTAATCTTGGCATCTTCGCGGTAGTGAGGATTCCATTTTTTATTACTCCACTTATGTTGATCAGGAAGTTGACTTAGAGGATATTCAACTTCTGTGCCATCTTTCTTGCATAATTTTTGTCCAAGTTTTGCGGCACCAACTGGGCAAACTTCAACGCACTTACCACAAGCTACGCACTTTTCTTTATCAACATGAGCACGATATGCTGATCTACTCATATTAGGGGTATTATAAAGTTGGCTTGTTCTTAAGGCATTACATACACCAGGAGCACAGTTACATATAGCAACGATCTTTTCTTCCCCATCAATATTAGTTATTTGATGAACAAATCCGTGATCTTCAGCTCGTTTCAAAACTTCTAAAGCTTCTTCATAAGTGATATAACGACCCATTCCACGGTCAACACAATATTCAGCCATATCACCAACACCCATACAGAATTCACCATTGATTTCTCCAGATCCTTCTCCACGCATAGTTTGTTGCTTACGACAAGTACATTGTCCAACTGAATATTTATCATATTTCTTTAACCAGTGACTGATATGTTCAACATCAACAGATTGATTTTCATGTTCAATAGCTTTTTCAACTGGTATAACATGCATACCAACACCAGCACCACCAAGAGGAATAAGGTTTGTAACTCCTTCTAGTGGCATTTGGGTCATCAAATTGAAGAACGTTGCCATTTCAGGATGTTCTTCTGTTAATTTATCATTCATCATCATGAATTCAGCGGAACCAGGAACGAAGATTGGCACATTGTATTGTTTTTCATGCTCTGGATTTTCCCTAGTCATTTCCAGCATTCCGACCCACAATAAATGATCAACCATCTTTTGGGTATCTTCAACTGACATATTATTCATCTTCGCAAGTTCTCCAACCTTATATGGAACTCTTGTTTTCTTGAAATTAAGTAAGAAAATTATTTCTTCTTTTGTTAATACATGATCAAGTGCCCAATATTCAGGGTCATCCATTTTCATTGATTTAGTATATTTAACTAAATATCTATCAGTTATCATCATACCAAGCTTTAAAACAAGCTTTGCTTTTTCTGGGTCACTTGGTTTGTAATTTTCGACTTGCTTAAAATCTCTTTCATTAGTCATTCGGTTTAATTTATCTTTCATATTAAGCTCCTTGTTTCCATTTTTTAATATTTTCTTTTAACCAGTTAATCCATTCATTAAGTCCTTCTTTAGTTTTACTAGATAAAGGAAAGACCACAATATTAGGATTTAATTTTCTTGCTCGACTAATACATTTATCTAAATCGAAATCAAAATAATCTTTTACATCCATCTTAGAAATAATTAAAACATCACTTTCGCTAAACATCAAAGGATATTTTAGTGGTTTATCATCTCCTTCAGGAGTTGATAATATCATTACCTTGAGTCCAGCACCAGTATCAAATTCCGCTGGACAAATCAGGTTTCCAACATTTTCTAGAAATACAATATCTAACCCCTCATAATCTAATTCTTCTAAACCATGACGAGTCATTCCCGCATCCATATGGCACATGCCACCAGTATGCACTTGAATGGCTTTCGCACCAGCCATTTCTACTCTAATCGCATCAACATCGGAATCAACATCAGCTTCCATAACACCAACCTTATATTCATCTTTCAAAAGATTAATGGTCGCTTCTAAAAGTGTCGTCTTTCCCGCCCCTGGGGATGCCATTAGATTAATAAGAAGGGTTCCTTTCTCTTTCATCTCATTTCTTAATACTTCCGCATCGCGATCATTAGATGCGGTAATTGTTTCTTTCAGTTCGATTATTTTCATTTTTTTCTCCGATATGCATACTTAGATATTTTATTATAACATAAGTAAAACGTTTTCGCAATATCATTAACAATAATAAAAAACGTGATATTAGACAAAATATCACATCTGTTTATTATCTTTTTTAGATGAAAACATAACCTAATGGTGTTAAGACAAAACGAGCCATCTTAAAATATTGTTTACCAAAAGGAATTCCAATAATTGTAATGCAGAATAGTAATCCCGTTAAGATATAACCAAGAGCCATCCATACTCCAGCAAATACTGCCCATAAAACATTAATGACTGTTTTAAAACCAGTTACGCTTTCTTCATGAACTTCTTTTCCAAATGGCCATAAAACAAAACTCGCAAACTTAAACATTTGAAGGCCAACGGGAATACCGATTATCGTAACACACCAAATGATTCCACTCAAGAAAGCGCCAAGGGCCCAGAAAACACCACCAAATACAAACCAAATAACATTTCCAATAGTCTTCATACTTATCCTTTCTTTTTTAAAACTATTAAATATCGATTATCTTCATCAATTGTCTTAACCACATCAAAATGTTTATTAAATAGAGCCCCTTCTTCTCTTGCGGGAAGGAGAGATCTTGAAATATCAGGAATTCCTTTATGATGATTGTCTAGTTCTAAACGCCCTAAACTATGCATAATAACAAGAACTCCATTATCATTTAGGATATCATATGTTTTTAATTCTAATTTCAAAACATCCAAAAAATGTGGGTAACAATTATACATCACAACATAATCAAATTTCTGGTCAAATTTGTAATCATAATAATCACCACAAATAAATACTAGATTATGATTATCTTTATATATATTATTTGCGCCTTCAATCATTTTATCGGCGATATCTATAGCGATTACCTTTTCTTTCGTGATGTCAAAAAGAACATTCGTGATAATCCCTTTCCCGCACCCAACATCAAGAGCATGATCTCCCTTTTTGATGCCTGATTCTTTGATAAGTGACATAATCAAATCTTCTTCATAATCAGGATACCAATTATCACTAATTGAATTAAAAAAATCTTTCACTTTTTCATTCATAATAATTAATGTGCCTCTCTATTTTTATAAGAAAATTCACATCCACAATAATCTTGACGATATAAGTTATATTTCTTCGATAATTCAATTGATCTCTTATATCCATCATTTAGTTTAAAATTCGCGTAAAGGTAAGAAGTATCTGGATACTTCTTATTAACTCTTTCCCCGATTTCATTTATCCATTTAGCGTTTTTATAAGGACTAACCGATAAAGTCGTTGTATAGAAATCATATTTACCATTTGCGCATTTAGCAACTTCATCTAGACGCTCTTCATAACAGATATAACAACGTTTCTCTCCTTCTTTGTCTTCTTCATGTCCTTTAATGATATCAAGATAATCATTATGATTATAAGAAGGAGTAATAATATCAATATCATAACCAAGACTATCAATTATTTTCTTTTGATACTCTAGTCTTTTATCAAATTCTTCCTGCGTATCAATATTGGGATTGAAATAAAATACCGTAATATCAAAATAAGGATATAAGTATTCTAAACAATAACTACTACATGGCCCGCAACAAGAATGGATTAATAATGTTGGTTTCTTTTTTGTCAGTTTAATTTCTTCAAGCTTATTTAAAAATGATTCTTGATTTAATATTATTTTATTAGGAACTAAAACAAAATGATAGAATAAATAATTATCAATTACTAATTCTTCTTGCTTATAACTAAAATGATGACCTTTTTTGAAGTTCTTTTCATAAATAGATTTATCAAGATATAATTCTTTCCCCATTAAATCTAGTTTTTCATATTCATTATTCTTATTAAAGGCAATAATGATATCATCATCTTTATAATAATACTTTTCATATTTAATTAATAATTCTTTTATTTTTTCTATCATTTTCATATTCCTAATTTTAAATTGTTTCGATGAATTTAATTACATCATCGATCGTGCCGTATCTAAAGACACCGCAACACTCAAGAACTTTCACAAACTTCTTACCAACTTCATCATTTAAGTTGATATTTTTTTCTTTCTTAAGTTCTAAATACCAATCTTTATGATTTGGTATTAATTCAATATCACTTTCACTTCTCTTACCTTTTAAGATTTCATCTAAGATCTTTAGTTCTTCTTTTAATCTTGCGGGAAGAATGGCAAGACCCATAACTTCAATTAAGCCAATGTTTTCTTTCTTAATATGGTGAAGGTCTTCGCTTGGGTGATATAATCCATATGGATATTCTTTTGTCGTCTTATTATTTCTTAAAACAAGTTTTAAGATATATTTACCATTATTAAGTCTTGCGATAGGGGTAATAGTATTATGAATACCTTCTTCATCTTTATCGATAATGTTAATGGCTTCATTTCGGTAAGCTCTCCATAAAGAATGAATCCTAAAAGCAATGTTTAGTAATTCTTCACGGTTTTTTGACACTAATTCAATTGTATCAAGTGGCCAGTTCAAATAACGAACTTCAACGTCCCCTATTCTTTTCTCATAACGAACTGTTGCCTTATCAAGTGGAAAAGTGAAACGTCCACCTTGATAATGTTCATGCACAAGGATTGATCCTCCCACAATTGGAATATCCGCATTACTTCCTAAGAAATAATGAGGAAGAAAATCCACGAAATCAAGTAATCTCCTAAACGTATCATCGTTGATCTTCATATCTTCATGTTCACGTTTAAAGACGATACAATGTTCATTATAATAAATATATGGTGAATATTGCATATAAAACTGATCATTATTTAATGTAACTGGTATAAATCTAATATTATTACGAGCTTGTAAATTCATATTACCAGTAAATCCCATATTCTCATAACATAATAAACATTTAGGATATTTAACACCAGTATTTTTAACTAACTTCAATTTCGCAATATCACGTGGGTCTTTTTCTGGTTTTGATAAATTAATTGTAATTAACATCTCACCATAACTAGATTTATATGTAAAACCAATATTTTTCTTAATTCTATTTAAACGTATATAATTAACATTAACCATTAGATTATAAAAATAATCTGTAGCTTTTTCTTTATTTTCTTTATATAGTTCAAAAAATCTTTTCACCACTGTTGATGGATATGGTGTTACTACATCCATTAGCATTGTATCAACTAAATCATGAGATATTGTGCCCTCTTCAAAGATCCCTTTATCTACCCCATAATTAATTAAATCATCTAATATATCATCAATGATTCTTGTTTCTTTTTGTAATGTATAAGGAATTTCTTCTTCAAGTTTTAATATTCCTTCTAAAGTATTGATTACATAAATTGCATCAAGATCTTCAATTAATTCATTATTAATGGCATATGATACAAATTCATTTATTACTTTCTTTATTTCCATACTATATACTCCCAAGCTAAGGCTTTTTATAATTTAGTAATAACACTAGGAGAAGCTTTATAAAAAGATAACTCTAATCCTGTCTTCTCAAAATATTTCTTTTTCACATCACTAAATAGTTTATTAATATCATCTTCACTAACATCTTTGATTAAGGCAATCGCACAACCACCAAAACCAGCTCCCGTCATTCTCGCACCAAGAACTAAATTACTTTCATTTAAGGTGCTAACAATTGTGTCGAGTTCAACGCCAGTTACTTCATAATCATCTTTTAAAGACTGATGACTATCTTTAAGTAGTCTTCCAAGCTTTTCTTCATCTTGGGCGTTTAGGGCATCAATTGCTAGATAGACTCTTTCATTTTCGGTTATGGCATGACGACTTCTTCGATATTCAATATCAGTTAATTCTTCTTTATATTTATTAAGTTCATCTAATTTATAACTACATAATGTTTCTTTAAATAAATGTTTTTGAAGTTTCTTTAGAGCACTTTCACATTCACTTCTTCTTTCATTATATTTCGATTCACTTAAGTTTCTTGATTTATTAGTATTAATAATATAAAGTTTGGATTTTAGATTAACTTCTACGTATTCATAATCTATTGTATTAGTATCAAGTAGTATTGCATCACTACTTTTTGCCATCCCAATCGCAAACTGATCCATGATTCCACAGTTCACTCCAACATATTCGCGTTCAGCTTGTTGGGCATAAAGAACTAAATCAAGATTACTTATACCTAATTTATAATGATCATTTAAAATATGTAAGATTAAAAGTTCTAAAGCGGCAGATGATGATAGTCCTGATGAAGCTGGTAATGTAGAAATCAGGACAATATTAAATCCATTTCTTTTTACTTCCTTATAACCATGTTTAATTAAGATATAAATAACTCCTTTAATATATTTAGTAAAGTCATCACTTCTCTTTTCTAAATCATCTAAATTAAAACTAATTGGTTTAGTATTAAATCCCAGTGATACAGCCTTTACCTCATTTGAATCATTAAAACTATATCCAGCATAGATACCAAGTGATATCGCCATTGGGAAAACTTTACCACCATTATAATCAATATGTTCCCCAATGATATTAACTCTACCAGGTGTAAACATAAATTCACTAGGATGGTTATTAAACACATTATAATAGAAATTATCTAATTCTTTTTTCTTCTCTTTATAATCCATACTAAATCACGCAATTAAAAAGAGTCAAAACCAACTTAAAATAACGTAAGTTTTAACCCTTCCTTTCTTTTATTTATTATACATTTTTTATTATCTTTTGTCAAAACGAAACATTGTTTAATCAATTATCCCTTTACGGTAATTAATATTAAAAGCTTTCGCAATCTCTTTTAAGTTTTCATTAGAGATTGATTGGATGATCTTTTTATCACAAATCTTTAGATAAATCTCCGCTGCTTTTTCAATTGTTTCAATTAAACCAAACACTTCATCAAGAGTCTTTCCGGTACAAAAGATTCCGTGTTGGGCCCAAATTACACTGCGGTATTCCGCCATTAACTCCGCTGTCTTAATGCCAATCTCAACACCACCGCATAAAATCCATGGTAATACAGCCACTCCTTCTGGGAATACGACAATACTTTCTGTCTGCATCTTCCATAAAGTTTCCGTGAAGAATTTGGAATCAAGGGGAGAAATATGGGTCATCGCAATGATGTTTGTAGGATGAGTGTGAATAACAAGACGATGCTTTTCATCTTTCTTCAAACGCTCAATATGACACTTAAGATGAGTTGGTGCTTCACTTGTTGGTTTTCCACCATCACTATAACCCCAAACTAGTCCAAGTGTATTACTATCAATTACTTTTACGATTCCTAAGTTTTCCTCTGGGGATTTTTTCATATTTTTAAAATATGAACCAGTTCCTGTAATAATAAAATATTTACCAATAAGAGGACTCATATCAAAATCATATTTAAATGTCTTAGTAATAACACTTGGTTCACATAATGATTTCACTTCTTCTTCACTTAATAAATAAGATAAGTTTCCACCATTTCTTTCATCCCAGTTATGTTTGTATAATAAATCTAAAATATCTGTTACTTCTCTTATTACATCCATTTTAGTTTCCTCTTTTTAGTAATACTTCTTTTTCATATTGTTCGCAGTCTTTATACCATTTATGTTCACTCTTAACACCACAAGATGCACAATATTCATCCCATACTTCATTCCATGGTAAAGTCTTTATTTCTTCTTGTAAAGCTAGAACTTTCGTATGATTTAGTTCATCTTGAGCTTTCTTGAGTTCATCCCATGGAGTAAGCATCGCCTTAAGCAAAGCTTTTTCCATATTACGGGCACCAATCACTAAAGCCGCAACTCTATTGATGGAAGCATCAAAGAAATCAAGACCAATATAACTCTTATCAATGGCCTTACATTTAACTAGTTCATCCGCTACATCTTGTAAGTCATCATTGAGTTTAAGAACATGATCACTATCCCATCTAACAGGACGTGATACATGGAATGCAATTTTTTCATTAAATAATAACATTGATGAAATCTTATCGGCAACACTTTCGGTTGGATGGAAATGGCCAGTATCAAGTAAACATAATATATTATTTTTAATGGCATAATTCATATAGAATTCATGAGAGCCAGTTGTGTAGGACTCCATACCAATACCAAATACTTTTGATTCTACTGATACATCCATAACATTTTTATCATAATTATATCCATTTAAAATCTTATCTAAAGATTCTTTTAATCTTGCTCGTGGTCCTAAACGATCACTAGGAACATCTTTAAGTCCATCCGGAATCCAAATATTCATTAAAGCTTTTTGTTTTAACTCACGTCCAAAATATTCAGTTACTTTTAAAGAATTAATACAATGAGTAATCCAGTAATCTCTAACTTCTTTAATTGGTGAAGATAAACTCATATTATCTTTTAACATTGGACTTGAGAAAATGGTCGGATTAAAATCTAATCCTAAATGATTTTTCTTTGCAAAATCTACCCAAGGCGCAAATTGATGAGGAGTAATATCCCTTCTATCAACGATATCTTGAGCTTGATAAATGGCATGAAGGTTAATCTTTTTAGATCCTGGAATATATTTAAGGGCAAATTCTAAATCATTACATAATTCTTGAAAATTACGAGCGTGACCGGGGAAGCTTCCAGTAGTTTGAATTCCACCCGATAAATCTCCACTATTTTCAAAGCCCTTTACATCATCAAGTTGCCAGCAGTGTAAACTTATTTTTACTTTCTTTAAGTCTTCCATTACTTTATCAACATCTATATTATAAGACTTATATAATTTTTTAACTTCTTCGCGCATTGTCTGCCTCCATTTGACTTAAAAGATTTCCTATTGCGGTCGCTTCAATCGGTAACGCAATGACTTTCTTTTCGGTATATTTTTCAGTTAACTCATTTAAGTATGTATTTTTAGCACCGCCACCAACAATATATAATGTATCATATTTGGTGTTCATTATTTTCTCTAGTTCATCTATTGCCTCTTTATATGATTTAGCAAGACTATTATATACCGCATTAATAATATCTTCATTATTAAGAGGTGTTTTTAGATTACGAGATGTAAACCACTTCTTTATTTCTTCTTCCATGTTAAGGCTTGATAAGAATACGATATCATTAACATCAAAAGTGGATGTGTAATTTGACCTTTCCGCTAGCTTCACCATAGAACTAAAATCTAAATCCATTTCTTTAGATAATCTTTGAATTATCCATAGACCCATGATATTCTTTTGAAAGCGAATATAGTTTGGTCCATATTCATTGCTGTAATTAGCGTTCATCGCATCCTTATTATTAATCACTTTATCAGTCTTTATTCCAAGAAGACTCCAAGTTCCACTTGATATATAAGGGAAATTTCCTTCCATTGGAATGCCACAAACAGCCGAAGCAGTATCATGAGTAGGACATAACACTACCTTGATGTTCCCTCCAACTTCCTTTTCAACATCAGAAGTAAAACCACCTAACACATAACCTGGTTTATATAATTTAGTAAACAAGCTTTCTTTTAAACCTAGTTTTGAAATAATCAGTTTTGAGTAGTCATTAGTTATACCATCAAGTAGTCCTGTTGTTGAGGCATTAGTGTATTCATGAACCATCGCTCCTGTAAGTTTATACATTAAGTATTCCGGAATATGTAAAAATGAAGTTGCTTCTTCAAGTCTATTATTTACTTTATCACAATATAACTGATATATAGTATTGAACTCTTGGAACTGAGTTCCTGTTATTTTATATAATTCATCAAAACTAATGATGTCATGAACTTTATTTATCACATCTTTAGTTCTTTTATCTCGGTAACAAAAACAAGGCATTATTTCTTTATCACCATTCATTAGGACATAATCAACACCCCAAGTATCAATACTCATTGATTCGATATTTGGATACTTCTTTAAAGCAATCTTAATACCTTCTTTTACATTCTTAAGTATTTCAAATATATCCCAAATTAAGTTACCTTTTTCTTCTTTAACACTATTAGAAAATCGGTATACTTCAACGGTCTTAAGTTTTCCACAGTAATTATAACCTACGATATGACGACCACTTGAAGCTCCAATATCTACTGCTAAAAAGTATTTCAAAATAACACCTTCTTACTATTTATAATAAATTATTTATTAATATCTTTTTGACGAACAATTGACCTATATACTCTAGATGCACTATGAACTAAATCATCACGAGTTAGTTTACCTTCCTTTAATGCTTTCATGATATCTTTATAATCTTTTGGACAACCTGACATTGTGAGGTCATTCCCAGCTAAGATATTATTTGATGCATATGGGGCAGGATAAACACTTGTCTTACAAAAACTTCGGCCTGATGCAATCCAATCAGTCATAACAAGACCATCATAACCCCATTCACACCTTAAGATATCATTAATTAGTTCAAAAGATTCGGATGTATGAATTCCATTAAGTAGATTATAACTTGTCATGATGGCTTTTGGATTTGCTTCTTTAATGCACATTTCAAAGCCCTTAAGATATATTTCTCTTAGTGCTCTTTCGCTAACGTGAGAATTATTGTTATTACGATTAAACTCTTGATTATTGCAGACAAAGTGTTTAATCGTTGTTCCTAGTCCTTCTTCTTTTTCGACACCTTTAATCATCGCTATAGCGATTTTTCCTGATAAATAAGGGTCTTCAGAATAATATTCAAAGTTTCTTCCACATAAAATATTACGATGAATATTTAAGGCTGGAGCGAGCCATAAGTCAACGCCAAAGATCTTCATTTCCTTTGCGACAATATCTCCACAACTATAAACAAAATCATCATTGAAACTTTGGGCAAGAGCCGTTCCAATCGGAATGGCAGTTGTGTATTGATGATATATTTCACCACTACGTTTCTTTGATGGTTTTAAAAATGGATGAGCAATCTTAGGAATAAAATCCATCATCTTTTCCATGATTGGGTCCATTGTAGTTTTATAGATTCCTTTTTTATCGATACCATATTCTTGTAAAATACGAATACCAGCTGGTCCATCAGCCATCGTAAGTGATGATTTAACTTCAGGAATTCTTAAAACTGTCTCACCAGCTCCTCCCACAACATGAGCGCAAGATGAACCAACAAGAGCCGCAAAGCCACTTGTGTGATGACCTAAGCATAAATAAGCTAAATCTTCATCACTTAGTTTTTCTACTAATGGATCTATATATAAATCTTTTTTATATTCGACTTCATTTGGAAAAACATATTTTGTATCAAAAATAAATTCCGGAACTTTTTCGATTTCTTCTTTGTTACGAGGACCAGGAATAAAATCAGTGACACTCTTATCACTACATTTATTAGCAAGTTTTTCTAAAATCAATTCTTCTTTTAGTTTACATTTAGCAACCACTTTTAAGTTAACCGATGAATTACCAACTCTAACTAAGTAATCTCCTTTTGGAAGGAACGTTACCGCCCTAGTCTCATCATAACAACCCAGACTTGCAAAATCTACAACGATAAAGACCAAATCAATATCATTAGGTAAAAGATTCTTGGTTTTCTTATAGCCACATAACTCAACATAAGGATTATCAATTTCTCCATTTGGCTTTGTGACATATGCTTGGACTACTTCTTTTCCTGGATATTTTCCAATGTTAGTGACTTCACACTCAATTGCAAGTTTCATTCTTTCTAAATGGACATTTCGAATTTTGATATCAAAGTCAGTGTATGATAATCCATATCCGAATGGAAAATAAACATTAGTTTTTGTTGTATTGAAATAACGATATCCAACATAAATACCTTCTTTATAATATGTGTCATGAAGATCACCAAATTCCAAAAAGAATGGATAATCTTCAGGACGAGCCCAAGTTGTTGATAATTTACCACTTGGATTCTTCTTACCTAATAATATATCAACAAAAACATCACCCGTCACAACCCCAAGTTGTGATAACAATAATATATTAGATACTTCCATTACTTCGGATAAATCAACTACACCACCAACATTTAATACCAACATAAATTTTTGAAATTTATTATTTAGATATAAAATATCTTCTACTTCTTTATTCGATAATTTAACATCACCTTTGATGTTTCTTCGGTCATTTCCTTCTCCAGAATTACGAGCTAAAACATAAATGCATACATCTCCTTCATAATCACAAGAGATGTTGTAATCTTTTTCTTCCTCAAAGAAACCCATTGAATAAACAATAGAATTAATATGGGCAGCTTTCGCGTTTTTCTTACAATCACTAATGTAGTTACTCTTTGTGCTCTTTTTGAATTCATCATATTCATCAAGCCACTTAGTTGATGTAATAGTAAAACCATTATCGATTAGTGCTTCTTCGATTGTCTTAAAAAAGCGAGACGCAACATCACCAGATCCCGTTCCTCCTTTGATTGTAGCACGGGCGCCACTTCCAACTAGGACAACTGATGTTGGCGTAGTTAGTGGAAATTCATCATTTCGTTTAAGAAATAATGGACATTCACTTCCGTTTTCTTTTAAAAAATCAATATGTTTTTGTTCATAATCTAATAGTTCCATATTAACTCCCAAATTTATTTAATATCTTTCTTAAATATTATATCATAAATAAAGTCGAGTTTTGTTAAACTCGACTATTTTTTTAACTAAATTTTTACTTAATCATCTTGACCTAATGCTTCTAAGCCTTTAACGTTCTTTCCTGTATCTTTAGAATGTGGTGCTTTTACAAAGAAGAATACACATCCAGCAATTGCCATAAGGATACTTGAATAGATTGGAAGTGCTCGCCAAGTAGTATTGATAAAGATGAAACCAATGAAGATTGGTGTTAATGATTGGGCAAGCATTGAAGCCGTATAATATAGTGATGTGAACTTACCTAATTTATCTGATGTACAGTAGTCTGTAACAAGTGGGAATGAACAGATATGAATTAGAGAAGATCCAAAACCAATCATTGGAAGTAATACAAAGAATAACCAAGGAAGACTTGCTGTGAATGGATCAGCAGCGTTAACTTCAGCCTTTGGTATTAATGAATAAATTACATAACATACAGCAACTAAACAGATACCACTGAAGATTGTCCATTTACGTCCAATTTTATCAGCTAAATGACCAGCTAGAATAAATCCAACAACTGATGCAGCGCCACTGACAACTGTCATGATGGCACCACCAGCTGATGATGTATCAAGCCAGAACATTGCATAGTTAGTTTGGAATGTTTCAACAGCGTTAAGCGACATAAACCAGAATACTTCCGCAATTAGAATTAATACTAAATTACGAATGTTGTTCTTTGATAATTTATCAGCTGTTGTAACTTGTTCAGCTGATTCACCCATAGCATCGCCGGCTTTGATTTCTTCATCAAGTTTAGCATGAAGTTCATTTTCTCTTACTTTAATTATTAATAATAATAAAGATAATAATAGGAATACTGTACAAGCGATGAATGGAATTTCTAACATCCATAATGATTTATTAGATCCATCGATATATTTAGTAACTGGAATAACGATAGCCGCAACGGAACCAACAGCACCACCAACGTAACCAACGATATTAATAATACCATTAGCACGACTACGAAGTGGTTTTGGTGTTAAGTCTGGCATTAAAGCAACCGCAGGTGAACGATAACTCATCATGAAGATGATAATAACACACATAGTCGCAATCATTCCAGCAATGAAACCAACTAAAGCGGCATCACTTCCAGCCATTGCTTTGGCGAAGAAGAATGGTACAAGTGGTAATACACAGGCAGTAACAACTGAACCAACGATGATGTAAGGCATTCTCTTACCAAGTTTAGTTCTTGTTTTATCTGATAATGATCCAAATATTGGCATAATGAATAAAGCAGCGATATTATCAAGAGCCATAATAATACCAACTTTCCATTGGATTTGAAGATAATCTTCTTCCATAATAAATCCATGGGCAAGTAAATCTTTCATCGTAACATAACCTAAAGCTTCACCAGCCGCAACTGCTTCTTTATAGTCATGACGAGCAAACATAAATGATAACATTGGTGAACAATATGAGTTATAAAGTTGCCATACAAGTAGAATTCCAAAGAAGGCAAGACCTATCCACATTGTTCTTTTTAAATAATCTTTTGTAAAAACCATAATAGATTCCTTTCTCAAACGATATTATTTTATCATATCCAGAAAAATAAAACAACGTTTTCATTTTATTATTTGCATTTATATAAAATATAATATATAATAATACCGAAAGGGGAAAAAATATAAAACATGAAAAAATTATCTAGTAATACATCCTTAGTCGCTTTTGTATTAGGCGCACTATTGATTCTTTTCGCGTTGTCTTTTATCGCTATCGGCGGTGAAGCTACTGTCATTGGTATATTTGGTTTACTTTCTGGTATAGCGTATGTTCTTGGAGGAATATTCGTTACCCTTAATTTATCGGATAAAGCCATCACTCTAACAAAAGATATAATCTTTATTGCGGCATTTCCATTATTTATTTTTGTATATTATCTAATAATAGTAATTGAAGCAGCAAATGCCTTATCTGTAACTAGTTGGATTCTTGCAATTCTTCTTCTCCTAAGTTCATTATCTGCCATCACTTGTGGAATAATCACTTTAGTTGGAAATAATGATAAGATTAAGAAGATCGCTAACCTTTCGATACTAATTTTTATCGGTATTATGGTTATCCTTCTAGTATTTCCACTTGGAGGTGGTGCTGGAGGTGCAGTTCTTGGTGAGTTATCACTTGTTCAAATATTCTTTATTGCTGGCTACTTCTTGATCACAAAACCATTTGTAGAATTACCAAAATTTGAAAAGAAAGAAGAAAAATCTGAAGAATGTGAAAACAAAGAAGAATGCAAAGAATGTGAAGAAAAACCAGCTGAAGAAAATAGAGAAGAAACAGCAGAACCTACTGTTGAAGAAACAGAAGCATAAAAAAATAAGAATAGTGATTCACTATTCTTTTTTTATTAGTTTTATTACATTATTAATTTCTTCATCAGTAGTCATTATTGATGTTACAAGTCTAATTACTAGATAATCTTTATATTTCTCCCAGACTTCAAATTCCACTTCTTCTTCTAATTTATTATACAGATTATAACTAATCTTGATAAATACTTGATTGGTGTTATTTGGATAAATCAAATAATCTTTTAATTCTTTTCTTAAAGTATTAGCTTTATCAATTTCTTTTCCAGCAAGATTTAAATAGTAATCATTTTCTAACAATTTCTTAAACATAATGCTTCCCACAAATCCTTTTGCAAGTAGTCCGAGTTTATTTTTTAATAAAAATTTAAAATTATTTTTAAGTTCATCCGATACAATAACTAATAACTCGCCATAAGGAAGACCAATCTTGGTACCTCCAAGGTAAAACATATCACATAGTGATGCGATATTTTTTAAACTATATCCTTCACTTTCTAAAGCAACGGGTAGTCTTGCCCCATCTAAAAAGAAATATAAACCCAGTTTCTTACAAATATTAGATATTTCTTTTAATTCTTCTATTGAATATGTCTCACCTAGTTCTGTCGCATTAGATAAATATAAGGCTTTAGGCATAACCATATGATTATCACTATATAACTTATAAGTATCTTCGATTCTTTTGATATCTACTTTTCCTAAGATGTTTGGCGTATAGATGATTTTATGACCGCTACTCTCTAGGGCTCCAGTTTCATGAACATTGATGTGCGATGAGGAAACAGTAATAACTGCTTCATATGGATATTTCAAAATTTGTGATAAACCAATCACATTAGTTGATGTTCCTCCAGGGAGAACATAAGTATCCACATCTTTTCCTACTTTTTCTTTTACGATATTATTGAGTTCTTTTGAGACTTCATCTTCCCCATATCCAACAAATTTATGATCACTATATTTTAATAATTCTTCAATTATTAACTTATCACCAATGATATTGTAATCATTTCTTAGATTAATCATAGTTAGCACTCCCTTTATATTTCCTATATTATACAAAAATATTTATTTTATGTAAATAAAAAAAGACTATTTATGTTTTTCTCATAAATAGTCATTTATTTTAATCCTTATTAATCATCAAGACCAACATAAACATATACATCAGCCTTTGGTTCCGTAGAATAAATATCTGGCTTTTTCTCAATACAGAATATAATACGGTAAACACCACGGATTGATGTATTAACACGTTCTATTGGTTCGAGTTGAGTTGGATCGAATGTATCTGATTCATAATCAGAATAATCATAAATTGAATACTTCACAATACAATTTTCACCAGTAATTAAGGCAGATGGTATTGGTAAATAACGAATATTCGCTCCATCACTACCAACAAAAATCAATTCAAATTGATGAGCAAGAGGAATGAATAGAGAATCAACATCGATAAATATCTCTGTAACATCTTGATCTTTATCTTTCATATTTAAGATATATTCACCTTTTTTGATAACTTCCGCATAAATAGTTAATTCTTCATAAACATCGATATTTGTCTCAATATCATATGATATGATTTCTTTTTCTACTGAAGTTGGATTTTCTTCTGATGATGCAGCAAGTTCAGCGATTACTGTCTTCTTTACCTTATACCAATATAAGAATATTTCATCATCGGCAATATTACATTTAATCTTTGTCTTTCCACCACCACTAATAGTTGTCTCTTCAGTCGTATCAATAGTACCATGAATTGATTTAATTAAAGTAACATCATAAATAGTTGCGTTACCCTCTTCATAAATTGGTTCGATGACTATTGATTTACTAACATCTATTTCTAAAACAATGGTGTTATGACGAATACCATCAACTGTCCATCCACAAACACGATGGCCTTCAAAATCATTCGCATAAGCTATAATGTGGAAGCCACTTTCGTTTGTATAAGTAGAGACATTAGAGGCAATGGTACTACCACCTATATATACCGTAAATGTAGCGCTATTAGCCGTAACAGTTATTCCTTCTTCCACTTCGATATCTTCATAAATTGGTTCAATCGTGCAAATAGTCGTAACTCGTAATTCTAATGTTTCATTTTCACTATATTTATTTCCATCTAAAAGCCAACCAACAACTTTCAAGCCTGCTTTTTCGGTAGCCGTAGCGATAATCGTAAATACATCTTTATTTTCATATTCCGTTAAATTAGATTCAACTAAAGCTCCATCTTTATAAACATCAAATGTGGCATCTTTGGCTGTTACTTGGGATTTATCTTCTTCATAAATTGGTTCAATAACACAGTTCTTATTAACTTTGAACTCTAAAGATCCACCTTTAGTAGCTCTTTCGTTATTGATTAACCAACCACTAACATGGTAACCTTCTTTCTTCAAGGCTGTAGCTTTAATGCTGTACTCATCAGAACTTTCATACTTAACTTGATTTTCTTCAACTTTTGCATCATTTTTATAAACATCAAATGTCGCATACTTAGCGATAACTTGAAGTTTATTTTCAAGTGGAGTGTTATTACTTAGAACATCTAAGTCATCCACAACATCTTCAGGCTTAAGATCTTCTTTATTTACACTGACATTACTATCATTAACATAATCATCCACATTTTCATAATTAGTTACATTAACTTTATCATCATTGTTTTGAACTTTCTCAATAACTTCATTTAATTCTTCGTCTTTTACAACAGAATTACCTTCAACAGTAATATTAACTAATTCCATTGGATTAATATCGAATACTCCAACATTATATCCATCTTCTGTCTTTTTGATGACTTGTAAGCGAATAGCTCCTTCAATTAAAGAATAATTAATATCATAATAATTTCCATTAAACTTAACTTCAACTTTAAATGTCGTACCACGAATGGCCATTGTGGAATTTGGTGTTTCCACATCAAATGTTTCTTCGGCTTTAAGTTTATTCTTAACTTCGGTTACGATTGAGCCTTCCGATACTTTGATTAAAGTCTTTTCACTACTCTTTTCACTAGAAACTAAATCTATTTTTGAGTTTTCACCAACATAAATAAATTTATCACTATCAAGTTTAATCAAAACTGATGAAGAACTATTAACGTTTAAAGTATCGCCATTGCGGAGATTCATGTTTATGTAGACATCTAAATCTTTATCACTTCTTCTTACAACCGCACTACCTTCTAGTTGTTCTACCTTGATACTACGATATCCTTCTTCTAAGTCATTTTCCTTATTACCTTTTAAAATAGGCACTATATATATCGCACCGACAATCGTTGCTAGGGCTAGTGCAAACACTAAACCAAATATAAATCCTTTTCTTTTCATTATTATTCACCTCGATAATGGCAGAAAGCCGATACCAAATCTTTATCAAGTTTGCCCATCTCTCCCATTTCTCTTAAAATGGCTAGAGCTTTCTCATTTGGCATTGGTTTCTTATAAGGACGATCAGCCGCAAGAAGTGAATCATAAATATCACAGATTGTGATAATTCTTACATACTTCGATAGCTTATCAGCCTTATAATGATTAGGGTAACCACTTCCATCTAAATACTCATGGTGTAAAGAGGCGATGTTTTTAACATTCGAATACTTTTTACCAAACCTTAGTTCCGATAAGATTTCATTAGTATAGACAACATGACGCTCTATCTCTTTTCTCTCACTTTCAGTTAGAGTTCCTTTTCGGATATAAGCGCATTCTTCTTCCTCTTTAGAAAGGACCCTAAAAATACCATACTTTGTATTATACTCTTTTTTCTTAATTTTTTCAATATAATCTAAATCTCCTTGGGCTAGAAAAGAACTATTATTGATTCTTTTAATAAAGGATTTTATATCACTAATTAAATCTCTTTCTTCTTTATATACTGAATCACTTAACTCTTTTTGATAATATTTAGTATCTAGTGTGGAACTAATTAAGTCATATCTTAACATCATATTATCAAATAAAGAACCAAAACGAGTGGCTTTATTTAAAATATCGACTTTAATAATCATTTTACCAACATCATGTAACATTGAAGCCATCACTAGTTCTTCTTTATCATCAAGACTGATTTCATCTAATTTATTTTCATTTAGATAATCCACAAAACCTCCGGCATATTTGGCAACATTAATTGTGTGCGAGGCATTATACGGAGTACGTGATTCAATGGCCTTGACCATTGAACTCACAAAAGAATCTAATAAATCTTTTAAATTATCATATAAATTTAAATTATCGAGTAATACTCCAGAAATTGTCGCTAGAGAA
>JAEEGL010333936.1_pt1 | contig 25524 bp, 24 predicted proteins | sample 9134231 | NCBI WGS metagenome assembly JAEEGL01 (sample SAMN16246548, study PRJNA631951) | gut metagenome | biome: gut microbiome; feature: rumen; material: fiber-attached | host: Bos | place: Iran: Karaj | collected 2018-10
GATCTCTGTATCCACCGCCTCCTACTGATTCAATGTGTTGAGACTCTGTACAGTAATCCCACCATAGAATAGATGAAATACGTTCGCCTTCAGAATAAACAATATCAAGAAAGGACTCCCAATCCTTTACTGTAAACATTTTATTGCTAACCTCGTTTCAAAACTGCGTCCTAATTATACCACACAACCAGAACGCAGTCCATGAAAAAACATTTCTCACGAAACCTCAACCACTTCATATACGTCATCCGGCTTAAGCATGATACCATGATTCAAATACTTCTCTACGTCAAATTTAGCGTTTGCGACCATGCCGCGGGCGTGCACTCCGGCATCGGTTCTTCCCGCGCCGATGACCTCCACGGGCTCGCCAACCATCAAAGACAATACGCTCTCAAGCTTCCCCTGGATCGTCAGTTCCTGCCCTGGCTGATGCTCCCAGCCATAATAACGACTTCCGTCATATTGAATGATCATTTTATAATTCACGCTCATGCTCTTCTTCCTCCTCCAGATCAGCGAATGCGGCAAGCTGCAAAAGGGCCTGCTCCCTGGTAAGGCTCCTTACAAAGGTTGCCCTTCCTTCCGTACGTGCCCCGGGCCCATGGCATTGATACTCCCCATAGAGAATGGTTTCCCGGGCCCCCTGCTTTCCCCAATCATGAAAGCCCTGGGGATGAATATGCTCTCCTATCTCACAGTTTAGGAAAACCGTCTTTGCAAAATCCCTCCAGGGTCTCCCGAAATAAACGCTTCCCTTAGGGCATCCTTCGCTAAGAAGCCTGCAATGGTCAAATACGTAGCCTGCGGGGCACCCCTCCGGGGTGGAAGCCGCCGTCACGTATCCCAAGATGCCACTTTCCGGTGCCTGATCCGCCTCCGAAAAAGCATTGCGCGAGTAAACGCTGCAATTTCGAAACAGTGCCATGGCACTGCCAAAAATAAAATCCACGTCCCCCTTTATGATACAATCCTCATAAATCTGCCTTCCCATCCTCCGCTCGTCATGCTCCTTGGGTCCCACAAACCCGTCCGGCGTCATGGGCGCCGGGGGCAAGGGTCCCGTAAAAAGCGTGTCCTGATAGCTTTCCAGATGACAGTTCTTAACGCGGATGCCGTCTCCGTCCGCATAGAGAGCCAGGGCCTGCGCCACCTCGCTCCTTGGGTAAGCCGTATTGCGGATCGTAAGCCCCTCCAAGGAGTTTTGGTCACCGTCCAGCAATAAGACATAGCTGCGAAAGGTACCGCGCTTTTTTCCGTCTGCCATGGGCATGTTCGCGTAATTGCCAAACTGAAGGATCGTCTTTTTCGGTCCCTCCAGTCCCTTGATCTTTACGCGGGGGCGCCTAATCTCCACGACCTCCTCATAGATCCCTGGCTCCACCAAGATCAATGCCTGTTCCGGGTCCTTCGCTTTTTGAACCCCTTGGTCAAGGGCTGCCACTGCCGCCGACAGGCTAGGATAGTATCCCTCTTTATTTTCCTTTGAAACCTTAAGTACGGTCACTTGAACCTCCTACTAATCAATACGCCATTTAGAATGCCTAGGTTACATTATATCGGAGCAAAAAATAAAAAGCAAGGAGAGGCTTATGACCTCTCCCAAATCTCTTGTATATATTTTCTTGACCAGACCGCGTTCTCCGGCGTCGTGTTCTCCAGCGTCATGTGGACGTAGGGCTTGCGCTCCTTGATAAACTTTAAGATTTTCTCATAGTTCATCATTCCGGTGCCGGCGGCAACGGACTCCATCTTTCCATCCTTAATGACAAAGTCCTTGAGATGGATCATGGCTATGTCGGAGCCAAGCACCTCCATGGCCTCCGCAAATATCTCCTCCCTCTGCTCATAATTGCTAAGATCCAACAGGTTTACGGGATCAAAAATAATCTGAAGGTTGGAGGAGGATACGGAATCCAGTACGGCTCTTGCACGTGCCGGATTCCAGACAATATGCTTAAAAACAGGTTCTATGGCCAGGATCACGCCCATGCTCTCCGCCCGTCTGACCACTGGCGTCAAATTTTTGATAAAGAGCTTTAGCGCCTCCTCGGAATGATTTGCCTCTTCGAAGCGATAGGCTTCATTGACCGCCCCGGTCTCCGTGCCCACAACACCTGCACCGCAAAGGGATGCAAAGCGCAGATGCGCATAGTAGCGGTCCTGGTTTCTCTTTAGCGCTTCCTCATTCGGCGTTGCGAGATTCAGATAACATCCAAGCACCGCCATGTCCATGTCATTTTTCTGAAAGACTCTTTTCAGATGGCACGCAAAGCCAGGCGTCAGCGCCCCGTCATCCGTCGGATACTCGCTGATAAGCTTGGAAAGTGCGACGTGAGCACAGGCAAAGCCCTGCTCCTTCGCTATGGCTACCCTCTCTTCGATGGGTGCTTTTTTTACGTCATGAAGTCGGATCCCTAGTTGCACGGCATTCACCTTTCTTCAAGGCGGGAAGGCTTTGACTGAACGCTTAAGCCTTCCGCGTCCTTTTTCTCAACGTTGATTATCTCAGGTTCCCGGATGGCGTCACCCGTCACGGTCACGTTTTTGCAGGTCAAGTTCTTTACGTTCTTCACGAACAGGCTCATTCCCGCCATCTTATCAAAATTATCCATCATGATCGGACGGGTCGGCACGCGCTCTCCCTCAGGCAAAAAGCTGGCCTCAACGTTCTCCAGCGTAATGCTCTCAATGGGTGCTTCCGGCAGTCCGTAGGCGCAGACGAAGCTGGCATTCACGTCCGTGCAGACACAATCCCTGACGGTGAGGTTCCCGATCTTGGGGGTTCGATAATCCACCGGCATGAAATACTGCCCCTGAACGTACTCCGAATGACCGTCCGGGTCACAAAAATAGAACATGTTCGCCGTCACCGGCATGAGCACGCGCTCCATCCTTATGTTCTCAAATACGATGTCAGTGATCACGGATCTTTCGCCGCGTCCCCTTCTGCTCTTGATGCGAACGCCCCTGTCCGTTCCCTTGAAAATACACTGCGAAACGTGCACGTCCTCCACGCCGCCGGCAATCTCCGAGCCCACCGTGACGGAGCCATGCCCTTTCTCGAAAAGGCAGTTGCGGATCCGGATCCCCTTGGTCTTTTTGTAATGATAGGTGGCCGCATAAAGCTTGCCGCTCTTAATGGCAACGCAGTCGTCGCCCACGGAGATCCTGCTGCCGAGAAGCCAAAGATCCTCGCAGCTCTCCGGATCTAATCCGTCCGTATTCGGCGCATCCTCCGGATTCTGGATCTTAAGGCTAAGGAGCCTTACGTGATCACAGTAATAGGGATGGATCGTCCATGAGGGTGAATTCCTGATGGTCAGGGATTGCATGCGAACGTTCTCACAATGGGAGAAGAAAATGGTCCTCGGTCTCCATGCGCCGCGCTTTTCGCGCACGTTCTCCCACCAATCTCCCCGGTCCGCATTACCGTCTATGGTACCGCTCCCAATGACGTCCACGTCGCGTATGCCAATGCCCGTGATCAGTGAGGCGAAGGCCCCCAAAGGATTCCCCTCCCAGGAAGCGATCATGTATTCCTTTTTATTATCCTGCATATGTCTTACGACGCCTGGAAGCTTTGGATAATGCACCCTGGCGGGATCGCCGAGAAGCACTGCCCCCTCACCGATCCAAAACGTCATCCTGCTTTTCATGAACAAGGGTCCGGACAGATAGGTTCCCTTGGGAAGATAGACCGTTCCCTCCTCGGGACACGCGGCGATGGCCGCCTGGATTGCGGCGGTGTCCAACGTATTTCCATCCCCTGCCGCACCAAAATCCCTAACGTTTAAAAGAAAGCTCTCCCACTTTGTGCGAACGCGCTTCGCCGGACCGCCGTCTAAGGCGATCTCATATTCCACGTCAGGAAGCAGGCCCTCTATGGAAATGACGTTGAGGTCAGTCCGAAGCCATTCCTTTCCGTCTACGAAAACCGTGCATTCCTCTTGCGCATAATATCTATGGTCATTTACCCTTTCAATGGTCACACTTCTGCAAAATACGTCCGTGACCGTAAAATCATGACTTAAATCCATGGCAGCATCCTTTCCAGGCCATTTATTTTAAACGCAGCATTTCCGTGTATGCCAAAAGGAAGGGTGCCACGCCCTTTGCCTCATTTTCCACCACGGGCTCGCTGAAATAATATGCCAATGACCCGTCCCTGTGGGTCTTTCCGCCAAGTCCCGCCACCAGGCAGATGCCGGAGAGCTTTAAGGTGCCGTCAGGATTCTCGGACAGATAACGGTCCACAATGCCCTGAAAGGCCCGCTCACCCATCTCGCGGTAGCGCGGCATTAAATATCCAAGTCTCACGGCCTTGAGGATGGCGTAGGCGATCAGCGCCGTTCCTGAGGTCTCAAGATAATTTCCCTCCGCATCCTTCCTATTCACCACCTGATAAAACATGCCACTCTCATCCTGATAAGGGCGGAGGGCATCCACCAGATCTTCCAGAAGCTTTTGGAAATAACGCTTTTCATAATACAGGGTTTCATCCGTCGCCTGGACGGTCTCCACCAGCGCTAAGCTAAACCAGCCCAGGGCACGTAGCCAAAAGTTCGGACTGCAGCCCGTTTCAGGATCAGCCCAGTACATCTCCCTGCTCTCATCATAGCCATGATAATAAAGGCCCGTCTTGGGATCCTTCAAATGCTTCTCCACGTTTTGGAACTGCAAAAGAACGTCGCTGCACTTCTCCATCTTGCAGAACGTGGTCTCATATCTCATGTAAAAGGGCTCCGCCATGTAAAGGCCGTCAAGCCATACCTGATTGGGATAAATGGCCTTATGCCAGAAGCTCCCCTCCTTGGTGCGGGGCATGCCGTCTAACTGCGTCCGCACAAGGTCCAAGGCCTTCTTATACTTCTCTTCCCCTGACTTTTTGTAAAAGAGGAACAGATTGCTGGCCGTGTTCACGTTGTCAAGATTATACTCCTTCACGTCATAGGTACGGATGCTGCCGTCCTCCATGACAAAGGCATCCACGAATTTCTTCGCGAAGTCATAATACCTTTCTTCCCCGGTGATCTCATAGAGGGACAAAATGGCCGTGATCATGCAGCCGTCAATGTAATTCCAGTGATTGCTCTTCCCGCTGCGCACTAGCTCCTTGTTCCACATGGGATGCTCAGCATCGGAATTGCTCAAGAGATATTCAATGTATTCCTGGATCTGCCTGTCAGTTCTCTCCGTCATTCTTATCTTCTCTTCCTTACTCTTCGGAAACTTTTTTCACCCGAGATGCCATGTTCTTACAAAAGGACCGCGCAATATGGTTCCCCTAAATCCCTCAGTCCATTTGCGATCATTCCCGCATAGATGACCGCACCGTAATGCGTAAGGTGCGTATTATCCTTTGGGAAAACGTACATGGTCCTCGACGCGACGTCACCCATGTTCTCCAAATACGCTTCACTCAACGCATTCAGATCGATGCAGGGCACGTTTTCCCTAAGGGCAAGCTCCTTCATGGCCCTGGGATAATCCCCATGGCTTCCGCCAAGAAACGTACCCGTCACGTCAAACCGTCTTCTCGCCACCGGCGTGATCAGCACGGGGTATGCCTCATGGCGCCTGGTCACCCCGATCATTTTGCTTAAATTCTCCTGATATGCACCAAAGGGCGCCGCATAACGCGACGGGTCCTCAGCCTTTTCATCATTATGACCAAATTGTATCAAAAAAAGGTCCCCCTTGGCAAGGAACTCATCAATCTTTTGAAGCCGTCCCTCGTCGATAAAGGACTTCGTGCTCCTGCCGTTGACGCCAAAGCTGCGAAGCCAAATCTCATCCTTCAGATAGAGCGTAAGGCCTTGGGAAAGCCCCGTCTGCGGATAACTGTCAAATTTATTAAATGCGACCGTGCTGTCTCCTGCATAAGCAATGCGCATGTCGGTCCTCCTTGTAAGGGCATGCCTATTCATGCTCCCTTGATAATCGTTTGATCCTGCGAAGCACCGGAAACATGACGATAATGGACGCCACGCCCGTTGCGACGTTGCTGACCATCATGGTGACGCCGGTGGCCTCCGCTCCCATCGTCGTAAATCCTTGCAGGGCCCAAAGCACGGGAACGCGGAACACGAATACCCTTGCCACGTTGAGGATCATGGCAAGCCTCGCGTAGCCATAGCCCAAAAGCAGCGCATTGACCGCAGAATTAATCCCAAGGGTAACGTAGCCCATCATCTCGTATCTGTGGATCTGCACGATCATGTCGCAAAAGATGGGATCGAATTGATTCTTCGAGCGCGCAAAAAGCTCTGCAAGCCACGGAAGGGTTCCGTAAATGCAGATCCATCCGATCACGCCGATACTTACGTCTATGATCATCAGCCACCAAAAAAGCTTTCTCGTCCTCTTATACTCTCCGGCGCCCCTGTTCTGACTGATCAGGGAGGAGGCACCGTCCATGGTCCCGGCGTGCAGGTTTGTGGTAAAGCCGCCGATGTTATTTGAGATGCCAAGTGCCCCTACCGTCAATGCGCCGTAGAGTCCCGACATGGCATTGACGATCACCTTTCCGGCCGCAAACAGGATCTTCTCCGCCGCCACCGGATAGGAAAGCTGCAGCACCGGCGCCACGGTTTTCCTATCGAAGCTGATCTGCGAAAAGGAAAAGCGAAAGGCTCCCTCATCCCCCGGCATGGAGATGAGCACGTAAGCCGTCAGCGCGGCGTGGGAGATCAGACTCGCCACGGAGATCATGATGACGCCCCACTGAAATACATAGACAAAAATAGCCGAAAGTCCCAGCTTGATCACGACGACTGCAAGATTCACGCAAAGAATCTTCTTGGCATGTCCCCTGCTTCTTTCGATGGCAATATAGACCGTGTTAAAGAAGTAAAGAACAAGACTTAAGATCTCAATGCGAAAATATCCAACGCCAACCGCGATCAGCTCCTCCGGCGTTTTTAACAATCTTAAAAAGGGAGTTGCAAAAGGAATCAGGATCGCCGCCACAAGCACCCCGAGAATGACCGTGCCCGCATAAAGCGTGGTGGTGCGGCGCCTTACCATCTCATAATCTCCCTGGCCATAGCTCTCCGAAATGCGTATGCAACCGCCGACGGCCAGTCCGCTTCCCAAGGCTGTCACCATGGCGGTGACCTGCGTCAGGCTGGAGATCGCCGACACGGCGCTGCTGCCAACGTGGGCAGCCATCAGCGTGTCCATGATCTTAAATATCTGTTGCATCGCCTGATACAGCGCCAGGGGACCGCATACCGTAAACAGTACCCGAAGGGGCGATGCGTTTAATACGTACTCACGAAATGATTCATCCTTTGCGGAAGCAATTTTCTCCATTACTTGATAGCCATTTCCGTTTCCCCGTCAAAGAGATACAGGCTCTTATACGGAATCGAAAACTTGGTCTCACTGCCAAGGGTCGCCGCGTCATGGGGATCCACCTTGAGGATCGCCTGCTCATTGCCAACCAAGATATATACGTTAGTCACGTCGCCGAGCATTTCCGTCAGTTCCACGTCGCAGTGCAGGTGATGACAATTCTCCTGCTCTCCCAGGACAATGGCCTCGGGACGGAAGCCCAGGATCAGCTTCTTTCCTTCCCATTCGCCGGCGCGGTCACCAAGCTTTTTCGTCACGTCGATGCTCTGGTCCCCGAAGGCAACCCTTCCCTTTTCCACGGTACCCTTTACAAAGTTCATGGGCGGCTCACCGATAAAGCCTGCGACAAATATGTTGGCGGGATCAAAGTAGAGATCATGGGGCGTACCTACCTGCTGTACGTAGCCGTCCTTCATGACAACGATCCTGTCCGCCATGGTCATGGCCTCCGTCTGGTCATGGGTTACGTAAATGGTGGTGGCACCGATCTCCTTGTGGATCTGGGTGATCTCGGAACGCATGGTCACGCGCTGCTTTGCGTCAAGGTTAGAAAGGGGCTCGTCCATCAGGAAAATGCCCACCTTTCTTATGATGGCGCGGCCCACGGCGACTCTCTGTCTCTGTCCGCCGGAAAGCGCTCTCGGAAGGCGGTCAAGATACTCCGTAAGTCCAAGGATCTTCGCCGTCTTTTCTACCTTCTTTTCGATCACGTCCTCATCCACGCCCTGCAGCGTAAGGCTGAAGGCGAGATTATCATATACCGTCATCTGGGGATACAGCGCATAGCTCTGGAATACCATTGCCACTTCCCTCTGTCTGGGGCCAAGCTCGTTGGCGCGCTTCCCGTTGATCAAAAACTCTCCGCTGCTGATCTCCTCAAGTCCCGCGATCATGCGAAGGGTCGTAGATTTTCCACATCCTGAGGATCCGACAAATACGATAAATTCACCCTTTTCGATCTCGAGGTTGAAATTATGTACGGCATGGAAACCGTTGGGGTAAATCTTATTTAGATTTTTTAACGTAAGGTAAGCCATATTCCCTCTCCTTTGATCCCAATGCAGGCACTTCGCGTTCTACGCCGCCCTGCCTCCAGCCGCTTTTTTCGCGTCCTCCAAAATCTTTTGAAACATCCTTTTCATGCCAAGAAACATTAGGTCGACCGCAAGGCAGAACAGCCCAAACATGATGGGCTCCACCGACAAAAACAAAGTGTCCTCGTTTCCCGTGACCTGCATGGCGGCAAGATTCACCGCGTTATAGATGGTATATACAAAAAAGATGATCACAAAACCATAGAAAACGTTCAGCAAAAAGCTGACGTAATTCTTCTTGTGAAATAGCATCCACGCATCATTTTCCCCTTTGGTCACCTCCATGAAACGGAGCACGTTATTGACCAAAAGATCCGTGGAAAGACCCAAGGCGATACCGACCACGAAAAGCTGATCCAGGAGGCTGCTTACGTATCCGCCAAGACCCCAGACAAAGAAAAAACAGATGGCAGCCGAAAACCAGAACTTGATGAAACAGATCTTCAGCGGTTTCGGAATGGCAAAGCGCTTTGCGCTTCTTCCGGAATACTTTGCGATCTCCTCCCGACTGACCTTTGGGGAGTTGGATGCGTTGGCATTCACCAGGTCATCCACTGCCTTAGTCTTAAGTTTATAATAATCGATGGCACTTTTTTCTTCTTGTTTATTTGACGCCATTGGCTCTCCCGCCCTACTTTTCATCCGCGATCTCGATCTCTCCCATGCCCTCGTTTTCTTCCACGTCGATGGAAGTATTGATCTTTTTAAGGAGCTTGGAGTAAACCGGCAATAATACGACCAGTGCAATGGTCACGATCACGCAGATCACGTGGGTATTCAGCATGTTATATGCCTTGTAGACGTATGCGTTTTTTACAAGCCACGCAACTAAGTCATTCCCCGCAGAGATTTCCGCTGCAATTCTCCACTCGATCTTTGAAAGATAATAATAATCACAGAAAATAATGATCCCCTGCATGATGAAAAAAAGGACCAGCATGGGCACGTTCACCCTTTTCCTGTGTGGGAAGGAATTCAAAAACGTAAGAAGAGACAGCATGGAAAACAGCATCGTGGCAAATCCGGTCAGTCCCATTCCCGTGGTATTGATCTGCGCCGTCGTGTCGGAAACGTTGCGCAGGTTCAGGGAATAAATCAGGAACGTGATCACAAGCACGAGAAATGCAATGGTCTGCGGTTTTCGTTTCAGCGCCACCATTCTTTTACGGAAAAATTCTTTCATAAGTTCCCCCTTATGCCTTCACGATACGGTTCCCCGTCTCTAGGTCAAAGAAATGCATCTTCTGAAAGGCTACCTTGACCACGTCGCCTTTTTTGTAATCACACCAGCCCTTGAACTTACAGGTAATGCGGCTGTCCGCGCCGCCCTCGCCGAGTCTTCCGTGAACCAGCGTGTTCATTCCAAGATTCTCATTGTCACTTACCGTCACGGGGATCGTTCCGTTCTCCGTAACGTTCTCAGGGCGAACGCCCATGGTCACGTGCTTCCCCTGGTAATTTTGCAGGAGCTGCTTTTGCTCCGGCGTCATGGTTGCAGTGAAATGCGCGTTGTAAAGATGGTCTCCGCCAACCTCCACCTGGAAGAAATTCATCGGAGGAAGCCCGATAAAGCTTGCCACGAAGAGATTTGCGGGAGTGTCATAAAGCTCAAGCGGCGTTCCGATCTGCTGCACTCTTCCCATGGACATGCAGACGATCCTGTCCGCCAGCGTCAGTGCCTCCGTCTGGTCATGGGTCACGTAGAGCATGGTCGCCTTCAGCCTTTTATGTAAAAGCAGGATTTCTCTTCTCGTGGAGCTTCTAAGCTTGGCATCCAGATTGGAAAGCGGTTCGTCGAACAAGAAAAGCTTCGGGCTGCGCACGATGGAACGTCCCATGGCCACACGCTGTCTCTGTCCTCCGGAAAGCTGGGAAGGTTTCTTATTCAGCTGTGAGGTGAGGTCCAAGATCTCCGCTGCCGCGAGCACCTTTTTATGAATGACGTTGGGATCCTCCTTGCGAAGCGTTAAGGAGAACGCCATGTTCTCGTATACGGTCATGTGACCATAAAGTGCATAGTTCTGGAACACCATTGCCATGTCCCTGTCCTTGGGGGGCGCCGAAGTGATGTCCTTGCCGTCCAGCAAAAGCTGACCCTTCGTGATGTCCTCAAGACCTGCGATCATGCGAAGCGTCGTCGACTTACCGCAGCCCGAGGGGCCCACCAGGACGATGAACTCGCCGTCCTTTACGTCCATGTCAAAGTCGTATACCGCCTGCACCTTATTGTCATAAATTTTATCTATGTGTCGCAACGATAATTGAGCCATGTATCGTCTTCTCCTTCTCTTGCCTTGAGAACATGCTTACTTCGTCTCCTGCATGGCCTCCAAATGCTTTTTTAGGGCCGTATGCTTTACAATGCCGACCCCTCCTGAAAGAAACAGGCACAGACCGGAAAGTATCAGGAAGATCACCACGCGGATGAACTGTGCCTTCGACATCACGTTCACGACCTCACCCGTCGCCTGCGTCGTTGCCGCATATGCCATTCTAGGGTATACCGCAAGTCTGGCCAGCTGCAAAACGCCCATGAGGATGGCGATCCATGAATACTGCACCTTATAGTTCTTACTGCCCTCAGAGATCAAAAAGACGATCATCATGAAAAGCAGATTGTAAACGATGGAAACACCGATCAGGATGGTATAGTACCAAGTGCCGACGTCAGACCGGTAGATCTCTACAAAAAACAGGGCGTTGAACAAAATTGCGAGGATGGCCAGATTGGAGCTTGCCTTATTCTTTTCATAACGCATTCTGTCAACCTTGACGTAAGCATCATCCGCATTTTCAAGAGCCTTAGAGGCCATTTCACTCATGCCGCTGCCTCCTTTCCCTTGCCGATCAGCTGCTTCTCGCCCTTCATAAGACTCCTCTTCCAAAGAAGATTCGCCAGGAGAAGCACGTCCAAAACAAGAACAATGCCAAAGAGTACGTAGTGCACGTCAAACCAGAAGGTAGACTCCGTGTAAAGCGTATCCCAGGTTTCCGCATGCTCCTTCAATGCAACAAAATCGATCTGCAAAAACTTTGCTTTATAAAATTCAATCTGCGTATGCGCCCAAACGGAAAATCCAATGCCATAGGCAACGTTGAGCAGGATCGCAAAATAATTTCCGACGTAATATTTTCTTCTCACGTTGGTATTCGTAAGAAACAATACCAACGTCACTAAGATCAAACCAATGGCGAGCTTTACAAACAACTGGTTAAAGCCCTGCATCTCATAATACACGTATGAACCCGGCACGGTGGTCTGCGTCAGGTCTTTTTTTCTCATCGTTGAATACAGACTGTCAAACAGATCCGTCATGATCCCAAGGGAGTATAAAAAAACCAGCCCCCCCACGATCAACGTTATTAAACATAAAACTTTTTGAAACACCATCTGCTTTTTGTACATATTCTATTCTCCATATCAGAGACCGCAAATTGTTCTTCTTTTTGTTTTTCTTCTTGAGCGTTAGTGACTACGCCGTTAGAAGTGAATTTAAAACATGGAGTTTGAAGTACCTCGAGGGGAAGCCACCGCGTTCCCGCCTCAGGCCTGTGTGCCAGAGCGAGAATGCGGCGGCTAGCCCCGAGTCCTTCACTCACTTATTTGAAATTTTCTGCTGCGTAGTCCCTAAGGCTCTCCCACGCCTGCTGCTTGATTGCAAGGTACTGCTTGCCATGCCAATCATTCATGATGGTGCTGGCTGCCTGGCTTGCTGCAACGCCGGTAGCGGTATTGTTCTCAGCGGTGGTGCCGCGGATAATCACGTTCAGAAGAACGTTGTTCTCAAGCTTGCTGGTGCTAAAGCTTCCGCTCAGCTCGGTGTAACCCTTCAGGGTATCGTTATCGGTCTCAGAGGTAGGAAGCACGGTGGGAACGATGGTGTACCACATATTGGATTCAAGGCTCAGTTCAGGATGCTTGATCAGGCCATAGGAAATGGCGGTAGTTACGTTCTTTAAGCCTTCCTTACCAACGGCCGTGGTGCACTCCATCTCGAATGCCTGGGTCTTGTTGAAGGAAAGGGTAGAACCAAGGTACTGACGTGCGTAGTTGGTGTAGTTACCCTTTGCCAGCTTCCACAGGTCTTCATAGTTCTTAGCAGAAACGTGAGGCATCTGCTCACCGTAGAAATCAAAGGTGTTTGCATCATCACGGAATGCTGCGGGACCATAGCTCATCAGGATGTGGCCTTCCTCGCTGTATGCATAATCGATGAGCTTCAGTGCTGCGTAGAGCTTATCCTGATCATTGCCAACACCGGGCTTGGAAATTGCCCATCCACCGGGCTTAGCGGATCTCCAGGACTCGGTAAATCTCATGAACTTCTCTCCGGTGCCATCATTCCATCTTGCAACGGGGATCATCACTGCCATGTACTTTTCGCCATCCTGCAGGGTACCATTCTCGTTGAAAATGGTCTGGGTCTGGTTGTAGTCATAGCTCATGAAACCGAAGTCATCCTTCAGGTAGTTGTCACTCTTCGTGTTTACGTCAGTGGAAGAAGCAACGAAATCAGCAGAGATGAGGCCTTCCTTAACCAGATCGTTCATGCGAAGGAGTGCTGCGTAGGTAGCTTCCTCAGTTCTTGCGTCATGAAGCTTGCCATCCTTGTCGAAGTACAGGAAATCCTGGCGGGACTCAAGACCTCTTACGCCAAAGAGAATGCCTGCGATCCTGTAAATGTCTGCACGGCGGGAGTTGTTAGCCTCCTCACGGGAGAACAGGCCCTGTACCTTCGTGCCGTTGCCATTCAGGGTTGCGGAGTTCGCAACTACGCAACGAAGAAGTGCTACCATCTCGTCTGCGTCCCAAGCTGCGTTCTGGCCGATGAACAGGTTAGATCTGTTGGTGCCATAATATCCGTTGTAAGCCTTGTCGATATACTCACGAAGCATGTTAACTGCTTCTACGCCGGTCATGGAACCCTTAGCGTTCATGTTAGCGATAATGTTTCCGGCTGCGTCATAATCCTTGCTGATCTTCTCAACGCCGGATGCGTCAGCCTTAACTACGTCAACGTCAACCTTGCCGCTGGTAGGCATGTAAGGCTGATATACGGGCTTTGCAGTCTTGTCGCTGGAGGCTGCGGTAAACTCTCCGTCGCCGTCAAGCAGGGTTACTACCCAGTCTGCACGCATCAGAGGCATCTTCTCGATGTCATCCAGTCCGTCAAAATAAGGTGAAGCATAAATTGCACCTGCGTCGTCTCCCTCTACGGAACCAGTCAGTGCCATGCGGACAATGGGCTTGTCTGCAAGGAATGCCTTGAGGTTAGGCATCAGGTCAAGATATTCAGCGATGTTAACTACCTGTCCTGCCGCACCGCCCTCCTGAAGCTGAGAGGCACTTCCGGAGAACATGTCAACGGATGCGAGGGTACCTGCGTCTGCAGTCCACTTCGTGTAGTTATCCGTATCCTTATCACCCTCGTACTTATCTTCGATGGTAAATCCAAGGATCTTCTGTACTTCCACCCAAGTCGGCTTGAAGTCGCCGGTGTGATAGGTCACGCCGTCAGCGAGGGTCACGCCATCCTTGGCTACGTCTGCGTCAAAGCGCAGACCCGTCTTTGCATTGTTGTAACCACATGCCATTCTGAGCACGGTGCCTTCCTTGAAGCTAAGGAGCTCAACTTCAGGCTGTCCGGGATCTTCCACCTCAGAGCTGGATGCTACTGCGGAGCTTTCCGCGGAAGATGCCTGATTAGAGCTTTCAGCGCTCTTAATGGCATCGTCGATCGCACTGTTGCCGCAGGCACTCAGCGTGACCAGCGCAGCAGTACAAACTGCCATAAGTCTTTTGAGAACTCGTCTTTTCATAATTTCCTCCTTTAGTTTTTGTTACCCAAAATTGTTACCTTTTTCTATTGTTATCCGGGCTTTCTCTCCTTTTGTCCGGCGAACAACCATTGTTAAAATTTTATTCCTTCACGCCGCCTGAATTGGTACCCTTCGCAAAATACTTTTGGATGAAGGGATAAATGATCAGGATCGGGATCACGGAACATACGATCAAAGCATAGATCACGGAATCGGAGGCGTATGCCTCTCTCCAACCGGCCATCTGCTCGGGATCCTGGAACTCCTCAAGCTTAAGTCTGATGAAAACCTGCAGCGGATGCTCGTTGGAATCCCTGATCATCTGTCTCGCCCAATAATATCCGTTCCATCTGGAGATGGCGAAGAAAAGTGCTACCGTCGCGATGGTGGACTTCGTCATGGGTATGTATACCTTTCCAAGGACCTGAAGCTCCGTTGCGCCGTCCACGATGGCCGCCTCCTCGATCTCCGAAGGAACGCCCTCGAAGGCATTTCTAAGAAGGATCACGTTCATCGCTGCCATACCCATGGCGATCACCACGAGCCATTTGTCATCGTTGATGCCGACCTTGGAAAAGACTCTCTGGGTTGCCAGGTAATTCAGATACTGGGGAACCAGTCCTGCAGAAAACCACATGGTGAATACCAGGAAAAAATTGAAGGTCTTGCGGAACAATAATCTTTTCTTGGAAAGGGCATAACCGCCAAGGATCGCAACGCCAAGTGCCCAAAGTGTTCCGTAGAATGCAAGGAACAGCGTGTTGGAGTAGGAATTCCAAAACAGGTTGTCATTAAACATTCTGGAGAAGGCTTCGAACTGTATGTCCTTTGGGAACAGAACCACCGTACCGTCCATCACCGCGTCATAGCCTGAAAGCGCCGATGAGATCGCATAGACGAACGGGTACAGACATGCCAGTGAGAACACGGCAAGCAGCGTATAGCTGATGATCTTAAAAATCAATTCTGAGATTTCAAGTTTTCTTTTCATTGTTACCCCCAGTATTTTTTACGGAAGGATGCTAATGCCATTTAGTAGAGCGACGTATTGGAGGCCTTGCGGGCAATGGTGTTGGCACCGATCACAAGAAGCATGCCGATCAGATTATTCATCATCTCTGCCGCTGACGCGATTCCCTTATTGTTCGAAAGAATTCCATATCTCTGTGCGAACGTGGAAACAACGTCTGCCGTTACGTACGTATTCAGATTGTAAAGAAGGAGGACCTTCTCGTATCCAACGCTGAGAAGATGTCCGATCCTCGTGATCAACATGATGACCACGGTGGAAAGAATGCTGGGCAGAACCACGTACTTCATCTGGGCCATCTTGCCCGCGCCGTCGATCTGCGCCGCCTCGTAGCTCGTAGGGGAGATCGCGATAATCGCCGCGAAGAAAACGATGCTGTCATATCCTGCTCCCTCCCAGATTCCGGTGATCTGATAGATCGCACGGAAAAGACCGGGCTGATTTAAGAGACCTGCGGCTCCCACGTCATTGCTGATAAGTCCAAGGGAAACCAGTGCCTGGGATACGACGCCCATGCCGTTCATGGAGGATGCGCCCTTGACCAACATGATGGTCAGGGAGGTCATGACAACCGTTGACATGAACTTCGGCAGATACGTCATTACCTGGAACACGCTTCTCGTTACGTCGGAGCGAACCTCGTTGAAGAATAATGCAAGGATGATGGGCATCGGGAAGCCAAAGCAAAGTCCGTAGAAGGAAAGGAGGAACGTGTTTCGAAGTGCCCTCCAGAACTCCAGGGAAAGCTTGTCTCCGCCGACCAGGAGCTGTTTAAAATACGAGAAACCCGTGAAAAGTCTCTCGGATACGGGAAGAATCTCATCATATCGCTTAAAGCATCCGAGCAACTCGTACATGGGGAAATAACGCCAAAACAAGAATACGAGAAGCATCGGCAACAGCATGAGATAAAGGCGCCAATCCTTTATTATGGTCCTGCCTACGTGAAGCCAGTAATGCTTCTCCACGTCATCCCTTACCACTTGCTCGGGATTCTCTTTATATACTTTTGCTTCTTCGTCATAAATCAAATAATCCGCAGCTTTAGAGTTCATTGAATCTCCTCTCTCCCTGCTTCCATCTCGGCATGCAGGCGTGCCAGGTATTCTTTTTGGTCTTCTAAGATTCCATCCTGCCTGCCGGCGATCCAAAGGATCACTGCCGTAAAGACGTAGGACAGGGAATCCGTCGCGTAAAATGCAAGGGCTTCGCGAAGCGTGCCTCCGAAGATCAGGGCCAGGATTGTCCTTCCCGTCTGCATCATCAGCAAGGTCAATGCGCCGTAGACGATGGTCCACACGGCGTTTGTACGTATCTTACCTTCGCCGCATTTTTTCAGGAATAACAGTGCGCCCAGTGAAAACAGATTTCCGATGCAGTAGATCACCCATTGCTTCGGCTCCGCGCCGAGGCCAATGCAGATCGCCACGCCTCCGGTCAAGGCTTGGATCGCGGCGTAGCCCTTCCAGCGAACCATGACGATCGCCGTGATGGCCGCCACCGCCGAAACGGTATATAGCTGGTCAGGAAACCACCTGCTCGCGGCAAAGGTGATGAGAAGCTCCGAGACAAAGGTGATGAGCGCAAGGAAAAACAGATCTATGCCGCGATATTGTTCCACGCTTATGTGCGGTCCCATCCTCCGTCTCCCTTCTTCAAAATCGCTTCCATTTTCTTCGTCGAGTTAATGTTTTTACATTTAATGTAAGCGTTTTCATTCATATCTCAAGAATATCACGTTTCTTTCCCTTTTACAAGAAAAAAACGTGATTTTCAAAAGAATGTTTATGGGGTCTGAAGGTAAATCGATTCACGCATTTTGCCTACTTTTTGTTGCGGCGTGATGGCTGTTTTTAGCCGGGCTGTTTGCCAATGTAAGCAAGGATTCCGCCGTCCACGTAGAGGATGTGTCCGTTTACGGCATCAGACGCGTCAGATGCCAGGAACACTGCAGGACCTTGTAATTCTTCAGTTTTCAGCCATCTGTTCGCAGGCGTCTTTGCGCAGATGAATTGATCGAAGGGATGTCTTGAGCCATCCGGCTGAATCTCGCGAAGAGGTGCCGTCTGGGGCGTTTCAATGTAACCGGGTCCGATTCCGTTACACTGAATGTTGTATTGGCCATACTCAGAACAAATATTGCGTGTAAGCATTTTCAAGCCGCCCTTGGCTGCCGCGTATGCGGACACGGTCTCGCGGCCAAGCTCCGACATCATGGAGCAAATGTTAATGATCTTGCCGTGGCCCTTTTTGATCATGGAGGGCAGCACTGCCTTAGATACGATAAAGGGTGCGTTCAGGTCTACGTCGATGACCTTGCGGAAGTCTTCCGCGCTCATCTCGATCATGGGGATTCTCTTGATAATGCCGGCGTTGTTTACAAGAACGTCGATCACGCCGACCTCTTCCTCAATCTTTGCCACCAAGGCCTGTACCTGCTTTTCATCCGTCACGTCGCAGACGTAGCCATGTGCCTTGATGCCTTTCTCTTCATATGCCGCAAGGCCTTTGTCCACCAGCTCCTGATTGATGTCATTGAAGCAGATGGTTGCGCCGGCCTCCGCATATGCGGATGCGATGGCAAAGCCGATGCCGTAGGATGCGCCCGTCACGAGGGCGATCTTTCCTTCCAGTGAAAACTTGTTTACAAAGCTCATTTTGTGTTCCTCCTTTTATATGTCTCGGGGTTATAGGCAGCCCAGGGAGTTATTCGAAATGGCCCCTCGAGTGTATACGCAGCCCGGGGAGTCATTCGAAATGGCCCCTCTGCTGTTTCGCGGGTTCAACGCAACGCATGTGAGCTATATAGCTTGTTTTGTTGACATGTTGTAGCGTTGGCAACGTAAGATTTCGGTAACCTCGAGGGGGATGTCCGGGAGTCTTTCCTTATCCCTACTCTTACCCTTGGTTACAGGGTCACGCCTTGCTTGAAGATTGCCATGTCGTGGAAGCCGGCCAGCTCGCTGCGAACCTTCTTGCCGGAGGCAACCTCAAGGACATAGTTTAGCAGGTTTGTGCCTTGCTCGGAAAGCTCCGCATCCTCTAACAGGGTACCTGCGTTGAAATCGATCCAGTTCTTTTTTCTTTCCGCCAGATTCGAGTTGCTCGAAATCTTTATGGTGGGGACGGGTGAGGCAAAGGGCGTGCCACGTCCGGTCGTAAACAGGACGATCTGGGCACCGCTTGCCGCGAGGGCCGTGGCCGCCACAAGGTCATTTCCAGGTGCGGAAAGAAGATTCAGTCCGGGCGTGGTAACGCGCTGTCCATATGCCAAAACGCCTTCCACGGGAGCGCTGCCGGATTTCTGCGTACAACCTAATGATTTATCCTCCAGCGTCGAGATACCGCCCTTCTTATTGCCGGGCGAAGGATTCTCATATATGGTCTGATGGTTTTCCTTGTAGTAATTCTTAAAGTCATTGATGAGGCAGACGGTCTGGTCAAAGAGTTCGCGGTTGGCACAGCGGTTCATGAGTATGGTCTCCGCACCAAACATCTCCGGCACCTCCGTGAGGATCGTCGTGCCACCCCTTGCGATCAGAAGATCTGAAAATCTTCCGACAAGAGGGTTTGCCGTAATCCCGGAAAAGCCATCGCTTCCGCCGCACTTCATGCCGATGATCAGCTTGGATGCCGGCAGGGGCTGGCGCTCCAATAAAGCCGCCTGATCGATGAGTTCGCGAAGAAGCTTCTCGCCCTCCTCCATCTCATCTTCCACCTCCTGGCACACCAGGAAGCGCACTCTCTTTTCGTCATATTCCCCGAGATAGGGTTTTAATACGGGAATGTTGCAGTTCTCACATCCGAGGCCCAGCACCAAAACGCCGCCTGCGTTGGGATGATGGATGAGATCCGAGAGAACGTTTCTCGTGTTTTCCTGATCATCTCCCATCTGGGAACAGCCGTAGGGGTGCGGGAAGGCAATGACCTCTTCCACGCTGCCGTGCACGTAAGCGTTTGCTTTCTTCGCCAGGGCCGTCGCCACGTTGTTAACGCAGCCCACGGTGGGAATGATCCAGATCTCGTTGCGAACGCCGACGGTGCCATCCTCACGAAGGAAGCCTTGAAACGTAAGCTCTTCGCCTGCATCCTGGGGCTTCCCGCCCTCTCCGGGCAAATTCGCCACGGGTTCGTAGGCATACTCCAAAAGGTCGCCCAGCGCCGTCTTTAGATTATGTACGTGAACCCATTGTCCGGCCTCGATCGGCTCCGCTGCATTTCCGATGCGTGCGCCATATTTCATGACGTCTCCGCCCTTTTCAATGCTTTGGATGGCCATCTTATGTCCCGCGGGAATCTCCTGCGTGACCTTTACGATCCTGCCATCCTCCAGGCGGATCTCCGTTCCGGGCGCCAGATCCTTCAGGGCAACAACCACGTTATCCCCTTCATGAATCCTAATAAATTCCTTCATTAACCCAGCTCCTCCACTGCCTTTCTCATGCCATTCGTTCTGATCCTGCGCAGATAGTCGGAAACCGCTTTCAATGTGCCGGGAACCTGGGTCAGATCCTGACCCCAGAAGCTTTCATTGGAGAGAACGGCCTTTGCGTACTCGCCTGCTTCCTTTCCGCTGTTGGCAGCAAAAAATTCCAGAACGGCCGCATCGTCCAGGATCTGATATTCCTGATCGCCGCGATGGCCGATCAGAGCCTTGTCACGGATCTCGGAGCCCGTATAGAATGCCAGCAGTGCTGCCAGAGAGAAGGTCAGGTGCTTGGGAAGGCTACCCTTCTTCTCCACATAGCCGAGGAAGCTCGGCATACATCTCGCACGCCATTTGGACACGGAATTTAACGAAATGGAAAGGAGCGCATGCTTTACGTAAGGATTGTTAAATCTTGTGAGCACCGCCTGTGCAAAGGATTCCAGGTCCTCCTTGGGAAGCGTCAGAGTCGGGATCACCTCATCGAAAATGGTTTCCTTAATATAATTTAAGATCATCTCGTCCTTCATGGATTCAAGGACAATGTCATTTCCACAGAGATAGGAAGCAAGGACGAAGGAGGTGTGGGCACCGTTTAAGATCCTTACCTTCCTTTGCTTGTAAGGCTTCTGATTATCCGTGTAGATCACGGGAAGGCCAGCCTTCGGAAGCGGGAGTTCCTCGCTGATGTCCTTTTCGCTCTCGATGACCCAAAGGGCAAAGGGCTCACCGGTAACGATCAGGTCATCCTGATAGCCAAACTCCTCACAGAGCTTCGCAGCCTCGTCCTTGGGATAGCCCGTTACGATGCGGTCCACCAGGGTTGAGGTGAAAATGCAGGCCTGCTCCACCCATCTTCTGAAGTCTGCTCCCAGGTTCCAGTTGCTAACCTGATTCAGCACGCATTCCTTTAAATGAATGCCGTTGTCGTCGATGAGCTCCACGGGCAACATGATAAGGCCCTTGTCCATTGCACCGTTAAATGCCTTATATCTTTCATAGAGGAATTTGCAAAGCTTTCCGGGATAAGACGTGGGGGGACAGTTTTCAAACTTATCCTTCTCGTCATACACGATGCCGGCCTCCGTGGTATTGGAGACAACAAATCTCAGCGTATCGAGCTTTGCGAGTGCGGAATACTTCTCATATTCCGTATAGCAGTCCACTGCGTCAGCAACGCTTTTAACGACACGGTTGATGCGCTTTGCCTCGCCGTCAGCGATGCCGCGAAGCTGAACCGTATACTGGCATTCCTGCTGATGGAAGCGCTCCAGGCTTCCAAATTCAATAGGCTTTACGATCACTACGTCACCGTCAAAATCTCCACTCTCATTCGCAATGTCGATCATGTAATCTACAAATGCGCGAAGGAAATTGCCTTCGCCAAATTGCAATACCTTGATCTCTCTTTCTTTTTTCCCAGTCATTTTTCTGCAAATACGTTCCATTTTCTCTCTCACCTTTCCGCTTCCGTGCGCCATTTTTAGGCTTCTTTTATGTAAGCGTTTACAGCTATTATTTTTACACTTATGTACGCAGAAGTCAATAGGAAAAATTATTATTTTTTTGACTTTGTTTATATTGATTTTCCATGAGGTATGCGTTATAATGATAGCGAGTTTTGTAACTGCTTACAAACAAATGTAAGAAAAAAAGCGTCACATAAGGAGAGCGAAACACTTATGGCACTTACAATTTATGACATTTCAAAAAAAGCAGGCGTATCCATTGCCACCGTTTCCCGCGTTTTAAATGGAAGCGACAGCGTAAAGGCTTCCACTAGGGAAAAAGTTATGAAGGTGATCGAGAAATATGATTACACTCCAAATGCCTATGCCCGCGGCATGGGATTGCACAGTCTTCGCACGGTCGGCATTCTTTGCGCGGATTCCTCCGACCTGTATCTTGCGAAGGCCGTTTATTATTTGGAGCAAGAGCTTCATGCCAATGGCTATGAATCCCTGCTTTGTTGTACGGGATATGATCTTGCAGACCGCCAAAGCTACATCAGACTCATTCTTTCTAAAAAGGTGGACAGTCTGATCCTTGTCGGCTCCCACTACGTATCTAACGTAGATGAGGAAAACGAGATCATCCGGGAAGCTTCCAAGCAGGTTCCCGTCATGTTGTTAAATGCTTCCTATAGTTATCCCAACATATACTGTACGCTCTGCAATGACTACGCTTCCATGTTTGAGGCAACCTCAAGCCTGATCCGCGCCGGCATCGATGACATTCTCTACCTCTACGATTCCAATTCCTACAGCGGTACCAAGAAGCTCAGCGGTTACAAGGCGGCCATGAAGAGCTACAAGCTTGCAGATTATGCTCCCTACGTACATTATTATGACGGTCGCACGGACCAGATCGAAGCCATCACGGACTTCATCCAGGGCATCGCTGACCGCGGCACCCGCTTCCATGGCGTCATCGCCTCTGATGACCCTCTGGCCATCGGTGCGATCAAGTACGCGCAGCAAAACGGTCTCCGGATCCCTGAGGATCTCGCCGTGATCGGATATAACAATTCCATGCTCACCGCATGTTGCATGCCTGAGCTTACCAGTGTCGACAACCGTTTGGAAAACCTGACGCATCAGCTGGTGCAAACGCTCATCGGAGTGCTGTCCGGCCAGGAAATGCCAACGGAATCCGTGTTCTCCGGAAAGCTGATCAAGCGTGCGACGACGCCCTAGAGGTTGAGGGGCTGGGGCATGGAACAATTATGCGTGGGCGTTAAGCATGCTTGGGAGGAATTTACAAGGTCAGAACGATTGAATGTTATAAAAAGCATAAAAGATATTAATAATCTTAAGGAGGAAAAATAAGTGAAGGCTTTTATGGATAAGGATTTTATCCTGTCAAATGAAGTGGCAAGGAAATTGTATTTTGAGTATGCGGCGAACGTGCCCGTATTGGACTATCACTGTCACATCAATCAGAAAGAGATCTGGGAGGATCGCCAGTTTGAAAACATTACGCAGGTTTGGCTTGGCGGCGACCATTACAAATGGCGTTTCATGCGTTCCTGCGGCGTGGACGAGTATTACGTTACCGGCAATGCTCCCGATAAGGAGAAATTCTTAAAGTGGGCGGAATGTCTTGGAAAGGCCATCGGCAATCCCCTCTTCCACTGGAGCCATTTGGAGCTTAGAAAGTATTTTGGTTATCAGGGCGTATTGAACAAGAACACCGCTGAAGAGGTGTGGGAGCTTTGCAACAAAAAGCTTGCGGAGCCTTCCATGAGCGTGCGTAACATCATCCGCTCCTCCGGCGTTACCCTGATCTGCACCACGGACGATCCCATTGATGACCTTGAATGTCATAAGAAGATCGCCGAGGATGAAAGCTTTGAAGTACAGGTGCTTCCGGCATGGAGACCCGACAAGGCCATGAACCTGGAAAAGCCCACCTATCTTGCTTATCTTGCAGGCCTTGAAAAGGTATCCGGCGTGAAGATCGACAGCTTTGCGGCGCTCTGCAAGGCCTTAACGCTCCGCATGGATTTCTTCCAGGAAAGAGGCTGCAGCGTATCCGATCACGGCATTGAATACGTGTACTACTCTCCCGCATCCGCCGAGACGGTGGAGGCCATCTTCGCAAAGAGAGTAAAGGGCGAGACCGTTACCAGACAGGAAGAGCTTCAGTTCAAGACTGCATTCATGTTGTTCGTCGGAAGGGAATATGCAAAGAGAAATTGGGTGATGCAACTTCATTATGGCTGTAAGCGTGACAATAACACTCTCCGCTTTAACGAGCTCGGTCCCGATACCGGATATGACTGCATCAACAATTATGCGCCTGCTGCCGAGATCACGGATTACTTAAATGCGCTGAATGCAACGAATGAGCTTCCAAAGACCATTCTTTACAGCCTGAATCCTAATGACAACCAGACCATCGGCACCATCCTCGGATGCTTCCAGGACAGCACGGCCGTTGCCAAGATCCAGCAGGGTAGCGCTTGGTGGTTTAATGATCATAAGACGGGCATGCAGGACCAGATGATCTCCCTCGCAAATCTTGGAAACCTTTCCGGCTTTGTGGGCATGCTGACGGACTCCAGAAGCTTCCTCTCCTACACTCGTCATGATTACTTCCGCAGGATCCTCTGTAACCTCCTCGGCACTTGGGTGGAAAACGGTGAGTTCCCTGAGGATTATGAGATTCTTGGCGAGATCGTAAAGGACATCAGCTACAATAACGCAGTGAGATACTTTGGTTTTGACTTAAAGACGATTTAAGAAAGATAACCCGGAAAGGAGTACATGACATGGAATTAAGAACTGCTTCATCCCCCAAGGACGTGAAATACTACACCACCGAAAGACTTCGCGAGGAATTCCTGATTGACGATCTCTTTCAGCCTGACGTGATCAAGCTGGTTTACAGCCACATCGACAGGATCATCACCGGCAGCGCCGTGCCCGTAAAGGAGTCTCTGAAGCTGACCGCCGGCGATGAGCTTCGTGCAAAATACTTCTGTGAGCGCCGCGAGCTTGGCGTGATCAACATTGGCGGCGAGGGCACCATCACCATCGACGGAAAGGTATGGAACGTAGGTTACAAGGAAGGCATGTATATCGGCATGGGTTCCCAGGAAATCTCCTTCGCCAGCAAGGATGCCTCCAAGCCCGCTAAATTCTACTTAAACAGCGCGCCCGCCCACAGAACCTGCCCCACCGTTTTGATTAAGCCCAATGGCGTTCCCGAGGAAGGCGTCGTGATCGTAAAGGATTGCAACAAGGTGGAGCTCGGCTCCCTCGAGGCTTCCAATCACCGCACCATCTGTAAGTACATTCTTCCCGGTCAGGTGGAGAGCTGTCAGCTGGAAATGGGCATGACAAAGCTTGAGCCCGGCAGCGTTTGGAATACGATGCCCTGCCATACCCATGACAGACGCATGGAGGTTTATCTGTACTTTGACATACCAGAGGACGCTTTGGTCATGCACTACATGGGCGAGCCTCAGGAGACGAGACATATCATCATGCGCAATGAGCAGGCCGTGATCTCCCCTAGCTGGTCGATCCACTCCGGGTGTGGTACCCAGGCGTACACCTTCATCTGGGGCATGGTTGGGGAAAACCAGGATTTCGACGACATGGATCACTGTGCCATGAAGGATCTGAAATAAACGATTGCATAGAAAAAGAACCATCGGACCTCCGGTGGTTCTTTTTTCGTGCGAAATTTTTAGAAGACGGGGAGTCTTGATTTCTCCGGCACGTAGAAGGGACTTTCAGGATCCACGTCGTAGGTCTCGTAGAACTGGGCAAACTGTGCCAGCACGCAATTGATCCTTCGTAAATATTCTTTTCCCCTCTTCTTTTCCCTACAAGAAACATCTAGAAAATCCCCCCACTAAGCCCACAGATACCCCAATCTCGCCCTTTTTTTGTGGGCAGAATTCCTTAGCATTCCTTCTTCTTTCCCACCCACAATCTCTCCATACAAAAGAAAAGCCCCCAAGGAGATTTCTCCTTGAGGGCTCAATGTTTGTCTTAGAATGATTAGATTACTTCATCTCAGCGATAGCTGCCTGTGCTGCTGCCAATCTTGCGATAGGAACGCGGAAAGGTGAGCAGGATACGTAATCAAGACCGATCTTGTGGCAGAACTCAACGGAAGAAGGATCTCCGCCGTGCTCGCCGCAGATGCCAACGTGCAGGTTGGGATTAGCGGGCTTGCCAAGCTTCATGGTCATCTCCATCAGCTTGCCAACGCCGGTCTGATCCAACTTAGCGAAGGGATCGTTCTCGAAGATCTTGGTGTCATAGTAAGCACCAAGGAAC
>JAEEGL011819833.1_pt1 | contig 25523 bp, 24 predicted proteins | sample 9134231 | NCBI WGS metagenome assembly JAEEGL01 (sample SAMN16246548, study PRJNA631951) | gut metagenome | biome: gut microbiome; feature: rumen; material: fiber-attached | host: Bos | place: Iran: Karaj | collected 2018-10
TGGACTGACAGTGGCAGATACGGCAACCCTGATGCTTATTGCTCGTATGTTTGACGTGGTGACTGACCCCTTGATGGGTTCGTTGGCAGACCGTACGCAGAGTCGCTGGGGTACCTATCGTCCGTGGCTCATCTATGGCGCTATCCCCTTCGGTCTGATTTTTGCGTTGTTGCTCTATACACCAGAGTTGGGACTGACGGGAAAACGCATCTGGGCCTACACATTTTACCTGCTGATGATGGTTATCTATACGGCAGTTAACGTGCCTTACGGCTCGCTACTGGGCGTGATGACTACCGACGATAATGAGAAAAACCAGTTCTCGTCGTTCCGTATGGTGGGCGCCTATGCCATGGGATTCATTACCCTGCTGTCATTCCCTTATCTGCAGAAGTTTGTGGGAGGTTCTGACCAGCACCAGTATGCTGTACTGGGCGCATTCTTCGGTATTCTTGCAGCAGCAGGTACACTGGCCTGCGGACTGCTTACCAAGGAACGCCTGAAACCCATCCGTGCCGAGAAATTCTCGCTGAAGCCCTTTGCCGACTTGTTCCGCAATAAGCCTTGGATCATCTTGACACTCATCGGTGTCTGCATGAATTTCTTCAATGGCTTCCGTTATGCGGTGGCAGGCTATATGTTTGAATACTGTATGAATGGAGAGGTGACCATCAGTGGACTCATCATCAACTATACGGTATTTATGACCTTTGGTGAGGCGACGTGTATGGTATTCGGTGGTGTGTCTCCTATCTTTACCAAATGGGTGGGTTCTAAGCGTAAAGCCTTCATCTGGGCAGGTGTTATCTGCTTGGTGACCTCGGTCATTTACTTCTTTATCCCCATGAACACCTCTTCTATCTGGCTGATGATAGCTGTTGTCATCCTGACCTCTATTGGTATCGGTATCTATTCTCCGCTGCTGTGGTCAATGTATGCCGATGTGTCTGATTATGCTACTGAGAAGAACGGTACTTCTTCAACGGGCCTGATATTCTCGTCAGGAACGATGGCTATGAAGTTTGGTACAGCCATCTCTGGTTCGCTGGTTGCCCTGTTGCTGGGTATCGCCGGATTTATCTCTGGTACCGATGCTACTGGCCAGACTGTCATTACCATTACGGACGAGGCTTCCGTGCAGTCTATGATATGGGCACTATTCTCTATCTTCCCAGCAATCATTGCTGCTATCATGATAGGGCTGTTATATATCTATCCTATTAAGAAATGAACGAGGTTCAGACAATGAAACAAGAAATGCAGGATGTGTTACAGAACAACATCCTACGTTTCTGGCTTGATAAGATGCAAGACCAGGAACATGGAGGCTTCTATGGTCGCATTGACGGCAATGGCGTGTTGCATCCAGAGGCAGAGAAGGGGGCGATACTCAACGCCCGTATCCTATGGTCATTCTCAGCAGCCTATAGGGTTCTGGGTAACCAGGAGTATCTTGAGGTCGCTACACGAGCCAAGGACTATATCATCGACCACTTTGTGGACGAGGAGTACGGCGGCGTGTACTGGAGCGTAGACTACAAAGGCAATCCGCTGGACACCAAAAAGCAGTTCTATGCCATCGGCTTTGTCATCTACGGTCTGACGGAATATGCACGTGCTACGGGCGATAGAGAGGCGCTGGACTATGCGCTGAACCTATACGACTGCGTAGAGGAACACGCTCTTGACCGTGAGCACAACGGCTACATAGAGGCCTGCACACGCGAGTGGGGCGAGATAGCCGATATGCGCTTGTCGGAGCTGGATGCCAACTATCCTAAGTCGCAGAACACACACCTGCACATCATCGAGCCATACACCAATCTCCTCAGGTGTCTGAAAGAGATGCAGGCAAAGGAGTCGTGCGACTATGTGCCAGCCATCGGATCGGTGCTGCCAGTGGGCATAAGTGTGCCCATGGAGACCATCGTAAGTGTGGAGGGTTCGCTTAGAAATCTGATTGATATTTTTACCGACAAGATCCTGAATCCAGAAACGCACCATCTGGACCTGTTCTTTGAAATGGATTGGACACGTGGCGCAGGACGCTTGGAAAGCTATGGGCACGACATTGAGTGTTCGTGGCTTATGCATGAAGCAGCACTGGTGCTGGGTGACCAGAAGGTGTTGGCTAAGGTGGAAAAGATTGTCCGTGAGGTGGCTAAAGCCTCAGAAAAAGGTCTGCGTCCTGATGGTTCGATGATTCATGAGGCAAATCTGGATACTGGACGTGTAGATGATGACCTCCACTGGTGGGTACAGGCTGAGAATGTAGTAGGGTGGTATAACCTCTATCAGCATTTTGGTGACGAAGAGGCGCTGAAGAAAGCAGTCTGTTGTTGGAAATATATCAAGGACAACCTCATCGATTTTGCAAACGGTGAGTGGTTCTGGAGTCGTCATCCTGACGGTTCTCTGAATACTGTTGACGATAAGGCGGGCTTCTGGAAATGTCCATATCACAATAGTCGTATGTGTTTGGAAATTATCGAAAGAAACAGCTGATTTTCCTCTCTAACGGCATATTCGTTGTCATATCTTCAACAATATTGTGCTTTGTTTGTGAAATCTTTGCAATTTTGGTACGTTTGCAAAAAAGAATTCTACAATAATGTGCTGATTTATTGAGATATATTTCATACCTTTGCAGCCAAGAAATCCCAAATGAATAGAAACTAAATCATGACTGCAAAATGAATGTAGGTAAGCACATCGAAGAGATTCTCAGAAAGCAGGGCCGTTCTGCTGCCTGGTTGGCTACACAGATTCCCTGTGAACGTACAAATGTATATAACATCTTCAAGCGTAAGAGTTTGGATGTTCGACTACTGATGAGAATCAGTGAAATATTGGAATACGACTTCTTTAAAGAACTCTCTGAAGAAGCTTTTCCAAGAAAGAAATAATGAAGACCGTTACCTATTAAGGTAGCGGTTTTTTTATGTTGTAGGAATGAAAAATGAATATTTTTCCAAGGGATAGCTAAAAATCTTATAACTCATATGCCATTTCTCGTTTTTTCTTAGTACCTTTGCAAACGCTAAGAAAGCATACAATATTGTAATATATAATTTTTTATGAACTTTACTTTGTTAATTACCGTCTTGTTGACGGCTATTACATTGGTGGTGGCGGCTTACGTAGTAGCCAAGCTGATAGGACCGAGATCCTACGCTAAGGTGAAGGGTGAACCGTATGAGAGTGGTATCCCCACGCGAGGCAGCTCGTGGTTGCCTATTTCTGTGGGATTCTACCTCTTCGCCATCTTGTTCCTCATGTTTGATGTAGAAACGGTGTTTCTGTATCCATGGGCAGTGGTTGTGAAGGAGTTCGGTGCGATGGCATTGCTTAGCATTGGCTTCTTCTTAGTAGTTCTGGTATTAGGCCTTGCATACGCTTGGCGGAAAGGAGATCTGGAATGGAAGTAAGAAACGACGCTTCGACCAAGAGGTCGAAGAATGGTCTTCCCAGACCGCACATCAAGAGTATTCCTTATGAGGAGTGGAATGACAATGCCTCATTGGAGAAGATTATTGACGAGCTCCATGAGGGTGGTGTCAACGTTGTGACGGGAACACTGGATCAGTTGATTAACTGGGGCCGTTCCAACTCGTTGTGGTCGCTGACTTTTGCAACATCTTGTTGTGGTATAGAGTTTATGGCCTGTGGCTGTGCCAGATACGACTTTGCCCGTTTTGGTTTCGAGGTGACTCGTAACTCTCCTCGTCAGGCAGACCTGATTATGTGTGCTGGCACGATTACCCATAAGATGGCACCGGCTTTGAAGCGCCTTTATGATGAAATGGCTGAGCCTAAGTATGTGATTGCTGTAGGCGGCTGTGCAATCAGTGGCGGTCCTTTCAAGTCTAGTTACCATGTGGTAAAGGGCATTGAGGAAATTGTTCCTGTTGATGTGTTCATCCCTGGCTGTCCTCCCCGTCCGGAGGCCATCATGTATGGCATGATGCAGTTGCAGCGTAAGGTGAAGATTGAGAAATTCTTTGGTGGCGTTAACCATAAGCAGACTGCGGAAGAGGCTGCACTTGGAGTTTCTAATGAGGAACTGACATTCCGCTCAAAGCACGGCGATCATCGTCGTGAGGAGAAACCTATTGTGGTGACCGACGTACCCGAGGAGTTTGTAAAGGAAATGAAGTCTGCACAGGTAGAAACTAAAGTAGAGGAGGAGAAGGCATGAAGTTAGAGTTCCTATCATTCGATTTTGATAAGTTCGCTGCCGAGATGCAGGACCTGAGGGATAAGAAAGGCTTTGACTATCTTGTCACTATCGTCGGCGAGGACTTTGGCAGCGAGGAAGGATTAGGTTGTATCTATATTCTTGAGAACACTAAGACGCACGAGCGTTGTTCTGTGAAGATGCTTGCTAAGACTCAGGTTTGCGGTGATGGCATGTCTTCCAATGGTACTGGTGATACTGACGGGAAGCTAATGGCTTATATTCCTACAGTATCGAATATCTGGCGTGTTGCAGACCTGTTGGAACGTGAGGTCTACGACTTCTACGGCATTGTGTTCCTCGGTCATCCCGATATGCGTCGTTTGTTCCTGCGCTCAGACTTTAAGGGCCATCCCTTCCGCAAGGATTGGAAGTTCTGCGATGAATATACGCTGGAGGACGATGTAGAACCAGACTATGGCCTAGAGTATTATCTGGATAAGGATGGTAACCTACAGTCTAAGCAGAACCGCCTCTTTGGCGCTGATGACTATGTGATTAACATCGGTCCTCAGCACCCGGCTACTCACGGTGTGCTCCGCTTGCAAACTGTTCTTGATGGAGAAACTGTCAAACACATTTATCCGCATTTGGGCTATATCCACCGTGCCATTGAGAAGATGTGGGAAGGGATGACTTATCCACAAACTCTTGCTTTAACAGATCGTCTTAACTATCTGGGAGCCATGCAACATCGCCATGCGCTGGTCGGTGTTATAGAGGAAGGATTAGGAGTAGAACTTACAGACCGTATCAAGTATATTCGTACCATCATGGACGAGCTCCAGCGTCTTGACTCCCATCTGCTCTTTACTTCGTGTGTAGCCCAGGACTTGGGTGCATTGACGGGTATGCTTTACGGCATGCGTGACCGTGAGCATGTGTTGAATGTGATGGAGGAGACTACGGGTGGACGACTCATCCAGAACTATTATAGAATAGGTGGTTTGCAGGATGATATTGATCCAAACTTTGTCAAGAACTGCAAGGATCTCGTCAAGTACTTACGTCCGATGATTCAGGAGTATATGGATGTGTTTGGTGATAATGTCATCACTCATAATCGCTTGGAGAATTGTGGTCCGATGAGTCTTGATGATTGTATCAACTATGCAGTAACAGGTCCTGCAGGACGTGCTTCGGGTTGGAAGAACGATGTTCGTAAGAATCATCCCTATGATATGTATGACAAGGTGGAGTGGGAGCAGTGTACGCTCGATACCTGTGATTCTATGGGACGCTATCTTGTTCACATCAATGAGATGTACCAGAGTCTGAATATCATAGAACAGCTCATCGACAATATCCCTGAAGGAGATTTCTATGTGAAGCAGAAGCCCATCATCAAGGTTCCGGAGGGACAATGGTACTACTCTGTAGAAGGTGTAGCCGGTGAGTTTGGCGTCTACCTCGACTCTCGTGGCGATAAGAGTCCTTACCGCATGAAGATGCGTCCAATGGGACTCTCGTTGGTTGGTGCCTTCGATCCGATGCTTCGTGGTCAGAAGATTGCCGATTTGATAGCCACCTGTGCTGCTATTGACGTGGTAATTCCTGATATTGACAGATAGTCGAAGTTAAGAGTTAAGAATTAAGGATTAAGAAAGTATGTTTGATTTCTCAATTGTTACACAATGGTTCGACGGTCTCCTGAGAAATACATTAGGTCTGGGAGATTTCCTGTCGATATTGATTGAGTGCGTGCTGGTTGGCGCAGGCATCCTGGTGGGATATGCGCTGATAGCCATCGTACTGATATTCATGGAGCGTAAGGTATGTGCTTACTTCCAGTGCCGCTTAGGCCCGATGCGAGTAGGTCCATGGGGCTTGCTGCAGGTCTTCGCCGACGTGCTGAAAATGCTCATCAAAGAGATTTTCTTTGTCGATCGTGCAGATAAGCTTTTGTACGCTGTTGCTCCTCTTCTGGTTATTATCGGCTCTGTAGGCGCATTCTCGTTCCTGCCTTGGAACAATGGTGCCACGGTCCTCGACTTCAATGTGGGTGTGTTCCTGCTTACTGCTATTTCTTCGATTGGCGTGGTGGGTATTTTCCTCGCCGGTTGGGGCTCAAATAACAAGTACTCTGTTGTTTCGGCCATGCGTGGCGCTGTTCAGATGATTTCTTATGAGATGTCACTATGCCTGTGCCTGATTACTGCCGTTATCCTGACGGGGACCATGCAGATGAGTGGTATTGTAGAGGCTCAGACTGGCCCTTGGAAATGGCTTATTTTCCAAGGTCATGTTCCTGCCATCATTGCTTTTCTCGTGTTTCTTGTTGCTGGTAATGCCGAGGCTAACCGTGGCCCGTTCGACATGGCAGAGGCTGAGAGTGAGTTGACTGCTGGTCACCACACAGAATATTCTGGTATGGGTTTTGGATTCTTCTATCTGGCAGAATTCCTCAATCTCTTTATCATCGCAGGTATTGCTGCTACCGTATTCTTAGGCGGTTGGGCTCCTGTCAATATTGGTATTGAGGCCTTTGACCAAGTGATGAATTACATCCCTGGCATTGTGTGGTTTATGGGTAAGGCCTTTGCGTTGGTTTGGATTCTGATGTGGATCAAATGGACGTTCCCCCGTCTGCGTATTGACCAGATTCTGAAGCTGGAGTGGAAATATCTGATGCCACTGGCTCTTATCAACCTGGTTATCATGACTGTTGTTGTGGCCCTGGGCCTATATATTAAATAAGGTATAGCAATGGAAGATAATAAAACATATTTCGGAGAACTCGGACATGGCCTTAAGACGTTGGCTGTGGGTATGAAGACGACCTGGAAGGAATACTTCAAGGACTTCTTCACCAACAAGTCGACAGAGCAGTATCCCGAGAACCGCAAGACTACACTGCATGTTGCCAGTCGTCACCGTGGTCGCTTGGTATTCAAGCGTAACGAGGATGGCAGCTATAAGTGTACAGCTTGCACCCTGTGCGAAAAGTCTTGTCCCAACGGAACCATCAAGATTACCAGCCATATGGCTGAGGATCCTGAAACGGGCAAGAAGAAGAAAGTGCTGGACGATTATCAGTACGACCTTGGTGACTGCATGTTCTGCCAGCTCTGTACGAATGCCTGCAACTTTGACGCAATAGAGTTTACAAACGATTTTGAGAATGCGGTATTCGACCGCAATAAGCTGGTACTCCATCTTGACAAGGAGGTTTATAAAGGTGGCTCACTGCCTAACCTCATTGATGGTGGTGCTTCGCTGACAATAGGTAAGTTTAACACTAAAACGAAGTAAGGACTATGGCAAATATGATTATGTTTTGCATTCTTGCGGTTGTCATACTGGGCTCTGCCATTATGTGTGTGACGACCACGAGAATCATGCGAGCCGCAACATTTATGTTGTTTGTGCTCTTTGGCGTGGCAGGTCTTTACTTCCTGCTCGACTACACGTATCTGGGTGCTGCTCAGATATCCGTCTATGCCGGTGGCGTGACAATGATTTATGTCTTTGCCATCCAACTGGTGTCTAAGCGTACTCTGCAAGGTCTGACTGAGCGGATGAAAGGCAGTCGCGTCCTCTGGGGAGGTCTGCTTTCCATCATTGGCTGTGCTACGGTTATCTTGGTGCTGCTGAAGAATCAGTTCATGTATGTTGGTAATGTGGTTCCCGATGTGGAGGTGCCAATGAAGAACATTGGTCAGGCTTTAGTAGGTTCTGGCCGCTATGAGTATGTGCTCGCCTTTGAGTTCATCTCGCTGTTCTTGTTGGCTTGCATCATCGGTGGCTTAGTCGTTTCACGTAAAGAGGAGGAGAAGTAAGCTATGGTACCTGTAGAATGTTATTTCGTGCTTAGTGCATTGTTGTTCTTCATTGGCGTCTTCGGCTTCATCACGCGTCGTAACCTGATTGCAATGCTGATTTCTGTGGAACTTATCCTCAATGCCGTTGACATTAATTTTGCTGCTTTCAACCGCCTGCTTTTCCCTGGCACAATGGAGGGTATGTTCATGACACTCTTCTCCATTGGTGTTTCGGCTGCAGAGTCGGCAGTGGCTATTGCAATTATCATCAATGTCTACCGCAACTTCAAGAGCGATAGCGTTGACAGTATTAAGAATATGAAATGGTAAATCGTTATGGAAACAGTTTATAGTTATTCATTTCTGATCCTTCTGCTGCCTGCACTATCATTTGTGATTCTTGCGCTGGCTGGTATGAAGATGTCGCATAAGACAGCAGGTCTTATCGGCACAACTTCGTTGGGACTGGTTACCGTACTGTCTTATATGACGGCCTTCAGCTATTTCACTGCCGACCGTCTATCCAATGGGACCTTCCCGACACTTGTTCCCTATAACTTCACTTGGCTGCCGCTGGGCAACCTTCACTTTGATATGGGTATCCTGTTGGATCCTATTTCGGTGATGATGCTCATCGTCATTAGCACGGTGTCGTTTATGGTTCATGTCTATTCGTTTGGCTACATGCATGGCGAGAAGGGCTTCCAGCGTTACTACGCTTTCTTGTCGCTGTTTACCATGTCCATGCTTGGATTGGTGTTGGCTACGAATATCTTCCAGATGTACACCTTTTGGGAGTTGGTGGGCGTCAGCTCTTATTTGTTGATTGGATTCTACTATCCGTTAAAACCGGCCATTGCTGCCTCTAAGAAGGCTTTCATTGTGACTCGCTTTGCTGATATGTTCTTCCTGATAGGTATTCTGCTCTTCGGCTATTATACCGATTCATTCAGCTTCTCGTTTGCTGGGGAAATCGTGATGGGCGAAGGCACTACTCCTTTCATTGCCGGTAATGCTGCCAAGGCTATGGCCGCAGGAGCTTTCATCCTGCCAACTGCACTGGTTCTGATGTTTATTGGTGGTGCAGGTAAGTCTGCCATGTTCCCGTTGCACATTTGGTTGCCTGATGCCATGGAAGGTCCTACACCTGTGTCTGCACTGATTCATGCTGCAACCATGGTGGTAGCCGGTGTGTTCCAGATAGCCCGTATGTTCCCCCTTTGGGTTGAGTACGCTCAGCCTCAGATGTCGATTGTAGTATGGGTGGGTGTCTTTACGGCATTCTATGCTGCCGCTGTGGCATGTGCCCAGAGTGATATCAAGCGTGTGCTGGCATTCTCTACCATTTCACAGATTGCCTTCATGATGGTTGCCCTCGGTGTTTCACTGCCGGGTCATCACGGTGTACTCGACAATCACGCACAGCTTGGTTTCATGGCAGGTATGTTCCACCTGTTCACTCATGCTATGTTCAAGGCTTGCTTGTTCTTGGGTGCAGGTTGTATTATCCATGCTGTACATTCTAATGAGATGGCTCTGATGGGTGGCTTACGCAAGTATATGCCTATCACGCACATCACGTTCTTGATTAGCTGTCTGGCTATTGCTGGTATTCCTTTCTTCTCGGGCTTCAGCTCGAAGGATGAGATTATCACAGCCTGCTTTGCCTACAGTCCAGTGGTTGGTTGGATTATGACGGGTATTGCCGCTATGACCGCCTTCTACATGTTCCGTCTGTACTATGGCATTTTCTGGGGAACGGAAAATAAAGAGGCTCACGAGCATCATACTCCCCATGAGGCTCCTGCAACGATGACCATTCCTTTGATTGTGCTCTGTGTCATCACTTGTGGTGTTGGTATCTATACGACCATTGCTGGCTTTGCAGGGTGGGGTGGCAGTTTCGGTCAGTTCGTTTCTGCTGAAGGTACGAACTACACTATCCACTTTGACATGCAGATTGCCACAACCTCGACAATTATAGCCATTTTGAGCATTTGTCTGGCTACCTATATTTATAAAGGTGAGAGCCAGCCTATTGCTGATCGGCTGTATAAGACATTCCCGAAGTTGCATCGTGCTGCCTACAAGCGTTTCTACCAAGATGAGATTTGGCAGTATGTCACCCATCGCGTCATTTTCCGTTGCGTTTCTACACCTATTGCCTGGTTCGACCGTCACGTCGTTGATGGTACCTTCAATTTCATGGCTTGGGGTGCCAATGAAGCTGGTGAGTCCCTGCGTCCTTGGCAAAGTGGCGATGTCCGTCAATATGCTGTATGGTTCCTCACGGGTACTGTGGCATTAACGCTTGTGTTGCTTGCAATTTAGTGTCGTAATAACGATTAACGAAATAACGAAACAACGAAACAATGAGTATATTAACATTATTCGTAGTAATCCCCGCCTTGATGCTCCTCGGCCTTTGGTTGGCTAAGAGCCTTAATCAGGTGCGTGGTGTGATGGTGGTTGGCGCCTCGTGTCTGCTGGCCCTGTCCGTATGGCTGACCATCTACTTTGTTCAGCAGCGTGCAGCAGGTAATACTGACGTGATGCTGTTGACGGCTTCTACTCCTTGGTTTAAGCCATTAAATATTGCTTATTCGGTGGGTGTAGATGGTATTTCTGTCGTCATGTTGCTCCTGTCGAGTATCATCGTCTTCACAGGTACTTTCGCCTCTTGGCAGCTGAAACCTATGACCAAGGAATACTTCCTTTGGTTCACCCTGCTATCTACAGGTGTATATGGCTTCTTCATCTGTACTGATATGTTCACCATGTTCATGTTCTATGAGGTAGCACTGATTCCCATGTACCTTCTGATTGGTGTCTGGGGCTCTGGCAACAAGGAATATGCTGCCATGAAACTGACGCTGATGCTGATGGGAGGCTCGGCCCTGCTGATTATCGGTATTTTGGGTATTTATTACTTCAGCGGGGCAACGACCATGAATGTCAACGAGATTGCCGCTATGCACAATATTCCTGTGGAGACTCAGAAGGTATTCTTCCCCTTCATCTTCATCGGATTTGGTGTGCTGGGTGCCTTGTTCCCCTTCCATACATGGTCTCCTGACGGTCATGCTTCGGCCCCCACGGCAGTGTCTATGCTTCACGCTGGTGTGCTGATGAAACTGGGAGGTTATGGCTGTTTCCGCGTGGCTATGTATCTGTTGCCGGACGCAGCCAATGAACTAGCTTGGATCTTCCTGATTCTCACCACCATCTCCGTTGTCTATGGTGCCTTCTCAGCCTGTGTACAAACTGACCTGAAGTACATCAATGCTTATTCGTCAGTGTCACACTGCGGATTGGTTCTCTTTGCCCTGCTGATGATGACAAAGACCTCTTGCACAGGTGCTATTCTGCAGATGTTGTCTCATGGTTTGATGACAGCACTGTTCTTTGCCCTCATCGGTATGATCTATGGTCGTACCCACACTCGTGACATCCGCTATTTGGACGGCCTGATGAAGATTATGCCGTTCCTCGCAGTGGGCTATGTCATTGCCGGTCTGGCCAACCTTGGTCTGCCGGGTTTCTCTGGTTTCATCGCTGAGATGACTATCTTCGTGGGTTCTTTCGAGAATCCAGACCAGTTCCATCGTGTGGCTACCATCATCGCCTGTACTTCCATTGTTGTTACCGCCGTTTATATTCTGCGTGTGGTCGGCAAGATTCTGTATGGCGAGGTGAAGAATCCACACTATCTGGAACTGACCGATGCTACATGGGACGAGCGTGTGGCTGTTATCTGCCTTATCGCTTGTGTTGCAGGTCTCGGCTTGTTCCCCCTCTGGGCTTCGAACGTCATCTCTGATGCCGTAGGACCAATCTTGGCGAATATAATCTAATAAAGAATTAAGAATGAAGGAAATATGAACTATTCTCAATTTTTAAATATGATTCCGGAGGCCTTCTTGGTGCTCACCTTGATTTTGGTATTCTTTGGAGACTTCTGTCTGATGAAGAGTGAGCGCAAGAACTCAGTGCTCAGCAAAATGACAGCAGCGTTGTTGATTTGTCAGATGTTGCTGATGACAACTGTATCTCCTGCAGAAGCCTTTGGCGGTATGTATGTGGCTGGTCAGGCTGCTAATGTCATGAAGATTGTCCTGACTTTGGGAACTCTCATCGTTGTTGTCATGGCTCAGCCGTGGTTGGAAAACGAGGCTCGCAAGTATGCCGGAGAGTTCTATATGCTGGTAGTCAGCACTTTGTTGGGTATGTATATCATGATGTCCAGCGGCAACTTCCTGCTGTTCTTCCTCGGACTCGAGACCGCCTCAGTGCCTATGGCCTGCTTGGTCGCTTTCGATAAGTTCAAAAAGAATTCTGCAGAAGGTGCTGCCAAGTACATCCTGACTGCGACATTCTCCAGTGGTGTCATGCTTTATGGCTTGTCCTTTATCTATGGTAGCGTGGGGACACTCTACTTTGATGACGTGATGCAGCGTGTAGCCTATTTCGCTCAGTACAAGAGCCAGCTGCCCATGCTGTTGATGGGCCTGGTGTTCTTCTTCAGTGGACTGGGCTTCAAGCTCTCGCTGGTGCCCTTCCATTTTTGGACGGCAGACACTTACGAGGGAGCTCCTACACCTGTCACTGGTTATCTGAGTGTCGTTTCTAAAGGTGCAGCAGCCTTTGCGCTGATGACCATTTTGATGAAGGCTTTTGCACCTTTGACAGAATATTGGGAGTACATGCTCTATATTGTCATCGTGCTCAGTATTACCATTGCAAACCTGTTTGCTATTCGTCAGTCAGAGTTGAAGCGCTTCATGGCCTTTTCGTCTATTTCACAGGCAGGCTATATCATGTTGGCAGTTATCGGCTCGTCACAAATGGGCATGGCTGCACTGATGTATTACGTATTGGTTTATGTAGTAGCTAATATGGCGGTTTTCACGGTCATCTCAACAGTGGAGCAGAACAACAATGGTACAACCCTGATGTCAAGCTACGACGGGCTCTACCAGACCAACCCCAAGCTGGCATTCCTCATGACGCTGGCTCTCTTCTCGTTGGCTGGTATTCCTCCGTTTGCAGGTATGTTCTCTAAGTTCTTCGTGTTCATGGCAGCAGCTCAGCAGGGTTCGTTCTGGGCTTACTTCGTGGTGTTCATTGCCTTGATCAATACAGTAGTAAGTTTGTACTACTATCTGCTTATTGTCAAAGCTATGTATATCAAACAGACCGATAGTCCTTTGCCTACTTTCAATATTGATTGCAGCACTCGTGTCGCTCTTGCAGTCTGCACGGCAGGCATCGTGCTCTTCGGTATCTGTTCTTGCATCTATGATTACCTCTTCGCAGCTTCTGCCATGTAAGAGATAATGGTTGGATAAGAAAATCTCCGATAGCTTAGGTTGCTGTCGGAGATTTTTTTAATGGATGCTTTTGTAAAGTTCCAATAGTTGTGTTGCTGTTCTTTTCCAGGAGAAAAGTTTTGCTCGTTCCAGTCCAACCGCCTGCTTCTCTTGGTAGAAAGCTTCGTCTTTTTCCAGCCGCAGCATCATCTGGGTTATCTCGTCACTGTTTTCTGGGTTAACGAGGATGGCATCAGGACCACCAATCTCTGGCATAGACGAGGTGTTGCTCGTAATAACGGGCACTCCGCAAGCCATTCCCTCTAACAAGGGAATGCCAAAACTTTCGCGCAGAGAAGTATAGAGAAAGGCAAAGGCATTGCTGTAAATGTAGGGTAGATCACTGTTGACGATATATCCTGGCATGACGATGTTTTCACGGATGTTCTCAATCCCGTTCCTTTCAATGATGCCGTTCAAGTACTCATGGTCAAGGTCGGCCATTAGCAACTTACGTTTTACGGATGATTGGTTTAGGTATTTGGAGTATGCTACCAGTGTGCGCTCAGTATTCTTTTTCGGATCAGTATTGCCCAAAAAGAAGAAATAACCCTTTTCTGGGATGTATTTTTTATATATCTCTTGAGTGTCCTCTACAGGGCAAAACCACTCGTTGTAGCCATTATAAATCATGGCCATGCGCTCTCTGGGTATCTGTAGCTTCTTGATGATGTTCTCCATTTCGAAGTTCGATACAGTGATGATGCGACGGCACTTGTCAATGATGCGTGGAACATCCAACCGCCGGTAGAGCCATCCTAGATTCTGGTAGAGTGAGTGGTTCTGTTTGTCACGAGGCTCCAGGAAAATGATGTCGTGTAGTGTCAGCACCAATGGAATGTCGCACCAGATTGGGGCCGTGTTACTGGTACAATGCAAGAGTTCTACGCCATATTGCTTGGCTGCCCTTGGCAATGCCCATTGCTCCCAGAGCGGGTAGGAGGGACAACTCAGTTCTATAATATGCACATTCTCCGAACTTTTCACACAGCGGTCTTCATTAGGTTTCACGAATACATAGTACTCGTTCTCCTTGTCTATCTTTTGCAATTCGCGGATTTCCTGCAGCACCACATAGTCCATGCCGTGCTTGTTTTTGCGGAATATCCTTTGTGCCTCAATTCCAATGATCATATTCAGATATTTTTGATTACTTTTGCCGGTACGCCGCCCACTAGGGTGTGGTCAGGCACATCCTTGGTGACCACGGCTCCTGCAGCTACCACACAATGACGACCAATGGTTACTCCGGGCAGAATGACCGCATTGGCACCAATCCAGACATCATCGCCGATGACCACCGGTTTTGTAGATACTCCTTGTTCGTCAATCCGTCTGGATGAGTCCTTGAAGATGTGGTTCAGTGCTGTTACCGTGATGCCTTGTGCTAAGTTCACATGGTTTCCGATGCAGACAGGACCAATAAGGGTACAGTGAATGCCGATGCGTGTATAGTCACCGATGGTTACATCGCCCACCGCATTGTTGATGCAGCAGTACGATTCTACCACGCTTCGACGTCCCAGCCAAAACCGCCTGTAGGGTGGGGTGTCCATCCTGACACTATGGTAAATCTTAGAGCCGTGTCCCCGATGTTGATACAGCGGAGCCAACAGGCGGACATACCATCGGGGCCTTGCGTCCCGCTGGTTCATGATGATGTAGTCAATCCGTTGCTTCAACTTCGGACTCCCTTTCAGTTTTTGTCTGATGTCATCTTTATTTGTCATATATTAATGCTTTCCATTGGGAAATAATATTTTCGATGCTGAAACGCTGTGCAATCTCGACAGCCTCCTTTGATTTTTCTTGCCAGTCTATCTGTGTAGCCAGTCTCATCTGTTGCGCCAGTCCTTTTATGTCGCCATTGTGAAAATAGATTGCAAAGTCCCCCATGATCTCCTTACTGGTAGGCAAGTCAGACGATATCACAGGCAATCCATGCGCCACGGCCTCTACTAAGACAAGTCCAAATCCTTCCCATCTGGAGCTAAGCACATAGACTTGTGCATTGCTGTAATACTCCTGCACGTGATTGGTAAAGGGATGGATCGTAATTCGCTCCTCCAGTTTATATTCTTTGATGAGTTTATGATACATGGGTTCTTCTATGCCTTCGCCGACGATGTCCAGCGTCCAATCCTTGTTCTCTTCCGCAAAGATGTGGAACGCTTCTATCAACAAGTCAAAGCCCTTGTGCTGATGTGAGAACCGACCAATAGCTAAAAATTTCTTACTTGTTCCTTTTGATGGTTCTCCTGGTGCCAATGTCAGTGGATTATAGATGACTTTTGTCGGAAAATGGTATTTTTCTGCATCGTTCTGGCATAGTACTACCGTTGAGTCAAGTTTTTCTAACTGCCATTCATAGTGCTTACGAAGTTCTGGCCCGATATAGAACGACTTTTTACCGAATAGAGCTTCATACGAGTTGTGAATCCAGCCAATGAGCTTTGTGCTCCCAAGTTGTTTCCTGCAAGCTGCCAGTCTCACGGCAAGTGGCGCATGGACACCGATAATGACATCATAGTTTCCTTGCTGAAGCACTTTCGCCAAGGCATTCCGCTTTTCCGAGGGGAATGAACTATGAGCATACCACTCAGAGGTCTGTTGCGTTTGTGCCAATATTTTTCGATACAGATAGCTATATGCTTTACATAGGTAGTACTTCCAAGTTGGAGTAGGGGGATAGCTGAAGAAACGATAATGGATATTAGATTCGTTCAGACCATACAGTGACGTGTCCTTTGCATCTTCCTTGTCAAAGGTGACAATAGTGACATCATTGTCTTTAGCGAGTTCTTTAGCAATGACTGCCGTAACACGCTGAACCCCTCCATAACTAAATATAGAGTCCATCAGAAAGCAAATCCGTTCGTTCATGTTGCAAAAATACTGATAAATCTTGATTATTCCAAATTTATTTCGTACATTTGTAGCGATAATTTGATAATCATATGATTAATAAGCCTTTGAAATTGGTCTATCTTACCCCAGCACTTTATATGGCTGGTGGTGTAGAGCGTGTACTGACTTTAAAGGCAAACTATTTTGCAGAGCATTTTGGTTACGATGTTACTATCATTTTGACGGAAGGAAAAGGCAAGTCGCCTTTCTACCCTTTGTCAGAACGAATCAAGGTAGTCAATCTCAATATAGGCTTCGAGCAGTTGTGGAATTGTTCGTTCCTCAAGAAGATATTTGTTTATCTGAAAAAGCAACGACAATACAAGAAAGCTTTAACCGCAGAATTGATGAAACTATGTCCAGACATTACAGTTTCGTTGCTTCGTCGTGAGATAAATTTTCTCATTGGAATTAAGGATGGTAGTAAGAAAATAGGTGAATTACATGTCAATCGTCTTAATTACCGCAATTTTGAAGCCAATGATACCAATTTTATTAAACAACTTTTTGCAAAACTTTGGATGTTCAGTCTTGTCAAACAACTTAAGCGTCTTGACCGCTTTGTTGTTTTGACAGAGGAAGATATGCTTGCGTGGCCAGAATTACAAAATGTCAGTGTGATACCAGATCCGCTTTCATTTGTGCCAACAGCCCAAAGTTCTCTAAGTGTGAAGCGTGTCATAGCCGTAGGCCGCTATGTGTATCAAAAGGGTTTTGACCTTTTGTTGCAGGCTTGGGCTAAGATTGAGCGCCAATGTCCAGATTGGATGTTGGTTGTTTATGGTGACGGTGACAGAGCCCCTTATGAGCAGATGATGCGGAATTTAGGTATAGATACATCCCGATGCCTTTTAAATGGTCCTACTACAGACATTCAGCGAGAATATGTCAATAGTTCTTTGTTTGTATTTACTTCGCGCTTCGAGGGTTTTGGTATGGTTTTGGTTGAGGCAATGGCCTGTGGCTTACCAGTTGTTTCATTTGCATGCCCTTGTGGACCAAAAGATATAGTTCGTGACGGAGAAGATGGCTTTTTGGTTGAAAATGGTAACATCGATGAGTTGGTGCAGCAACTTATGAAACTAATGGTTGACCACCGTTTGCGTACAGCGTTTGCCCGTCATGCCCAGCAGAACGCTCAGCGGTTTAATATAGAGCAGACGGCATTACGCTGGAAATCTGTTTTTGAATCATGTACAAAAAATTGAAGAAGTGAGAATTTTGTTCCTTGTATATCATGGTTTCTCTGAACATAGTGGTATCTCAAAGAAGATACACTATCAGGTGAAAGGGCTGCGAGAAAATGGACACGATGTCCGTTTGTGCTATTATGGTTTTGCGGCAGATGGACACCGCTGTCGCTATATCGATGAACAAGTTCTGAAGGACTATGGTACAGGTCTGATGGCGGGACTCCGTCAGCGGGTGGATTATGGAGGCATATATGACTATTGCGTCCGGGAAAATATAGCAATGGTCTATGCCCGTTGTTTCCAAAATGCCAATCCTTGGCTTATCAGTTTTTTCAAAAAACTGAAGAAGTCAGGGATTCGTGCAGTGACTGAAATACCGACCTACCCATACGACCAGGAATTTAAGCATTTCGACAGGAAAACGCGGATGGGACTTAAGATAGATCAACTTTTTCGTCGAAGCCTATACCAACAGATGGATGCACTGGTGACTTTTAGTGACGAAGAGCGCATATTTGGTCAGCGTACCATTCGAATTAGCAATGGTGTTGATTTTGATAGCATTCCATTGCATCAGCCATCAACCATTAACCATCAGCCATCAGAACTTCATTTGATTGGTGTAGCAGAAGTGCATCCTTGGCATGGTTTCGATCGTGTGATGGCCGGTATTGGAGAATATTATAGCCAGCCCCCCACGAGCAGCGGGCAACGGCCTGATGTGTTCTTTCATGTTGTAGGAGGAGTCCATCCGCACCGTATGGCAGCAGATTTCACTCCTGTCATTGAGAAATATGGCATTCAAGATAAGATTGTTTTTCATGGTCAGTTGTTTGGCGACGAACTCACCCAAGTGTTCAATCAGTGTCAGTTTGCCATAGGCTCGTTAGGCCGTCATCGTAGTGGTATCACAATCATCAAGACGCTGAAGAACCGTGAGTATGCTACCCGGGGAATTCCTTTTATCTATAGTGAACAAGATCCTGATTTTGATAACCAACCATATATATTGAAGGCATCAGCTGATGAATCGCCTATTGATGTTCAGTGCATCCTCGACTTCATGGCAGGCTTCACGATGAAACCTAGTGATATTCGGCATACCGTTGAGCATTTGACATGGAAGATTCAGATGCAACGGGTGGTTGATGATATTTTTTAGTTTTTTCTTTGTATTTCAAGATTATTTCGTATCTTTGCAAAAACTTTTTGAGGATATGAGGATTATTACTTCTGAAGAACTAAGAAAAATACAATTGGACCTGTTGCAGAAGACCGCCGATTTTTGTGAGAGTAACGGTCTTCGGTATTTTTTGTGTGGTGGTACACTTATAGGAGCCGTTCGTCATAAAGGATATATTCCCTGGGATGACGATATCGATATTGCTATGCCAAGGTCAGATTATGAGAAATTTATCAGTATTTTTAATCGGCCTCAGAATTATTATCAAGTGATGAGTTTTGAAACTAATCCAGATTACGCATATGCTTTCGCTAAAGTGTATGATAATCGTACAATCTTGAAAGAGTTACATTATAAAGGGACAATTGGGGCATATATTGACGTGTTTCCTGCTGATGCTGTAAAAGATGCGGCACAAATACGTAAGATAATGCTGCTTCATAAGGTCCTGAATACCAAAAGAGCTAACTATTATCATAGGACGTTATCCAAGATGATTATAAATTCATTAGGTAAGTTGTTGTTGTTGCCTTTCTCTGCTCAACAAATAGCAAGATGGATGGATAGTGAGGCACGCAAATATGCTTTTGGAAGTTTGCCAACAGCCGGTGTGATTGTCAATCCTTTGGGGGTAGGAGAAATGGTTGAGAAATCTGTTTTTGATAGTGATACCTATTGTGAGTTCGAGGGACGTAAATATCGAGTCCCTATAGGTTATGACAAGTGGCTCAGGAGTATATATGGTGATTATATGCAACTACCGCCAGTAGAACATAGAGTGACGCACCACACTTTTGAAGCATGGTGGAAAGATGAAATCCTCAATTGATTATTTTTTTTAAATTAGACGTCAATGAATATAGCTCTTGTTATAGCAGGTGGTTCAGGAAACCGTATGGGACAGGATATTCCCAAACAGTTTATGTATGTTGAAAATGCCCCTATCATAATCCATACTCTCAATTGCTTTCAACAGCATCCTGATATTGCTATTATAGCTGTCGTATGTCTGTCAGGATGGGAGACTGTTTTGCAGAGTTATGCAAATCAATATAGAATAACAAAATTGAAGTATATCTTTCCAGGAGGTAGCTCAGGAATGGAGTCTATACATAATGGCATTTTTGGATTGAAGAAGGCTGGTTGTGCTGATGATGATATGGTGTTGATTCATGATGCAGTGCGTCCTCTACTTTCACAGGAAATAATAAGTAGCAATATAGCGATTTGTAAATCATATGGCTATGCAATAACGGGTATTAAATGCCGTGAAGCTATTTTGGAAAGTAAAGATGGCTTTTCGTCTACTACAAGTATTCCCCGTGACATGTTAATTCGAACGCAGACACCACAAACTTTTACATTAAAGAATATAATTGATATTCATGTAGAGGCCGAGACAAAAGGTATTAAAGATTCTGTGGCTTCTTGTACTTTATGTGCAGAATTAGGGAATAGGGAAATGCACATAGTTCCAGGATCAGAAAAGAATATTAAGGTAACAACTATTGAAGATCTCGAAATTTTAAAGGCCTTAATGCACACCTCAAAAGATCAATGGCTAAAATGAATACTTATATTGATGACATCCAACGGATTTTTCATGAGGATTTACCTTGGGAAAAACTTTCGGGCAAAAATATTCTCATAACTGGTGCGACTGGACTTATAGGTAGTACATTGGTTGAGGCTCTTATGGCTAATCCGTGTCGTGATTATGTGGTATATGCTTCAGGAAGAAATTTACAGAGAGTTCAAAAACGCTTTGAGACTTATCTCTCTATGGATTCATTCCATTTCCTAAAACATGATGTGGTGTTGCCTTTTCAAGACGATATTCAATTCGATTTTATTATTCATGCAGCAAGTAATGCGAGTCCTAAAGCCTTTTCCTGTAATCCTGTAGAGATTGTTAAAGCGAATATTTATGGGGTATCCAACTTGATAGAATATGGTATTACACATGGAATGCAGAGATTTTTATATGTTTCTTCAGGTGAGGTATATGGGGAAGGTGATGGACGTATTATTTCAGAAGAATATAGTGGCTATGTTAATTGCCTTAATCCACGTTCATGTTATCCTTCCTCAAAAAGGACTTCAGAAACCTTATGTGCTTCTTATGCATATGAATATGGCGCAGATATTGTTATTGCACGTCCTTGCCATATCTATGGACCTAATTTTACTGAGAATGATAATCGTGTCTACGCACAATTCATTAGGAATATCCTCAAGGGAGAGAATATTGTAATGAAGAGTACTGGCGAGCAACTTCGTTCATGGTGTTATGTTGTTGATTGTGTTTCTGCTCTTTTGTATATTTTGCTAAAAGGCGAGTCAGGGGAGGCTTATAATATTGCAGACCCCAACTCGGTTATAACAATAAAACAGTTAGCTGAGATGCTGGCGACGATTGGAAAATCCAAAGTCATTGTAGATACACCTTCTGGAACGGAGAAGCATGGTTACAATCCAGTTTCCAAATCTGTTTTTTCTGTTGATAAATTGCAGGGACTTGGCTGGAAAGTTTGTGAGAGCATGAATAAGAAAATGACAAGAACAGTTATGCATCTGCAAAAGATTAATTTATGAAGATCTCGGTAATAATACCTGTTTATAATGTTGAAAAATACATACGGCGGTGCTTGCTGTCTGTAAAAGACCAGAAATGCGAGGATTTCAACATTGAATGCTTAATAGTTGATGATTGTTCTCCTGATGGTAGTATGACCATCGTACGCGACTTGATAGAAAAGAATGATGACAAGTCCATCACATTTACGATTATCAGTCATGAGAAGAATAAAGGATTGTCCGAAGCACGCAATTCCGGTATTAAGGCATCAACGGGCGATTATCTGTATTTTATTGATTCAGACGATGATATTCTTGAGAATACTTTCGCACGTTATTATTCATACCTTCATGAATATCCATTTGTCGATGTAATAATGGGTAATTCTTTAGAAATGGAGTGTAATCTCCTAACTAACTCTTCTGTGACAAATGTAAGTCTAATCAGCGATAAACAAACAATAATATACAATCTCCTTTGTCGAAAGATAGATCGCCATGCTTGGAATAAACTTATTCGCCGATCGTTTATTGTAGATAATAATCTATTTTTTGATACAGGACTCCTTTATGAGGATGTTACATGGACCTATCGATTGTTCACCACAGTATCATCTGTACTAATAGTTCCTGAATTAACTTATATGTATGAGTACAATCCGTCTTCAATTGTGCATACACATGCGAAACGATCTAGTAAGATCTTATGGAGTTTCGTGTTCATCTCAGATTACATATTCAATAATCCTCCCAAAATTAATGGCAAGAAAGTGTTCTATACCGAGCATAGTCTCTTTGTGAATCATTGGCTGCTCTATGCTATCGACAATTTTATGAGATATGAGGCAGAGAAGAGTATTCGTATTAAATTGAACTCACTTAAAAGAAAAATGTTTTGGTCTGCGGTTTGTCATCTTCGGCCAGCATTGGCATCATATTTTCTCATCATGTTCAAACCTTTATGCTGGCTGTTGAAAGTACGAGTCTTTCGTGCCAATATTGATCGGATTATTCGAGTTGTTTATAAATTGTCTTAATCTTTGAACTTGCCTTTATTTCATTCAGTGAACTGCTAACTTCTTTCTAATTATCGTGTGACAATATTTCAGCCAAACTAAAGTATGCGGAACCTTCTGATATAAGAGAGAATACAGTTTCTGTTTCAGTCCGTTATTGAATCTCATATCAGGAGCTAATGACTTCATGTAATCCATGGCTTGTATCATTTGCGAAAATCCTTTTATATGTCCGTAGGTTATTTTCCATGTGAATGAATGGAAATAGCGAAACACGATGTCCTTTTGTCTGACTCTTGTAGACGATGCTAGACTGGGCATCTCTGAAAGTTTCCAGATGCTTGCAATGGATACACACAAATCTTTCGCCTTCTTAAGCGTATAGGTCGAAAAGGTCGTCGAAACATGCCCACATCTGTAGATAATCATCGTCAGATTAATTCTGACACATCTTTTTGCCTTTAAGAGACATTCATTCGTGAAGGCAACATCTTGCGTCGTGATACCTGGAATAAATGAGATGTTATTCGTTTCAAGAAATGATTTTTTATAGAGATTTCTCCAATAATAACGGCATAAGCTCTCGTCAAGCAATTTAATTCCACTGGTTTCCTCTATTCTGACTTCCGTTTGATAAGAGTGAGGTTGGTTAGACACGAATTTTACTATCTCGTCGTCATTCATTTGCAGAAAGTCTGCTATCACTATGTCAGTTTTCGTATTCAGGGCTGTTTCAAGCGGTAGTTTTAGCCTGCCCTCAATTAGCAAGTCATCTGAGTCAAGCATGTAAACGTATTCACCTTTGGCTATAGCTAGTCCGTTGTTGAGTGCCACCGAGAGTCCCTGGTTCTCTTGATTGATAATGGTGATGTTTTGGTGTTGCTCTAAAATGTCAGCAATAACCTCCATGCTCTTGTCTTGAGTGCCGTCATTAACAATAATCACTTCAAAGTTGGCATCATCAAGACTTTGCATGAAAATGCTTTCAATACAAGAACGGATATACTTTTCTACATTGTATACAGGTACTATAATTGATAGGTCTATCATAGGAATGTGTTAAAATCTATTAAATTATTGTGGCAAAAGGGAATTGAAGAGTTCCTTCCACAGATTCATAATGTTATCCACATTGTACTTGCGTGATTTCATCAAGGCTTCTTTTGCAAACCTTTTCCTGACTTGTTGATTATCTATTAAATAATTGAGTCTTTCTGCAAATTGGTTAATATTGTCATTCTCAATGACGTATCCACATTTGTTATCATCAATAAGTTCTTTAGGCCCAAATGGACAATCAAATGTTACACAGGGCAATCCGTGTCGCATGGCCTCTAAAAGAACTAGTGAGAAACCTTCGAATCGGGAGGTTAGAACGCAAATGGAACTTGATGCGTATTCTTGACTGATATTATGAGTGAAAGGGTGAATTGTGACATTAATAAGCCCTGCTTCGTTAATCCTTTTTTTAAGATCAGCTTCCAAAGATCCTTCTCCATATATGTCTAATTGCCAATCAGAGTGTGTGGGGGATACTAATTTCCAAATATCTATTAATTTGTCATACCCCTTCTGCCATTCTAATCGGCCTATTGCAATTACTCTTTTTGATTCGCCGTTGCTTAGATTGCTAATTGGCATAATCGAAAAGTTAGGTATGATTTCAACTCGTTTGGCATTTTTCCACTCTAAGGCATCACCTTTGGTAAGTGTTACTACAGCATCAGCTCTTTTCTCTACGATATTCAGATATATCTTTCTATTTAGTATAGCATATATGGTGGAGAATAGGGATGTGTTTTTGTGCAAGAGGGGGGATTGCGTGTACATACGAGCTTCATGTGACTCGATTATTTTTGCTGCATGACATTTTATACTGCAAACAACATCAGCTAAAGTATATCCGACTCCAATTAAAATATCAGGATTGATAGAATTGACAGTTTGTTGTAACTCGATTTGAAGTTGGCGATAAAACCCCCATTTGAGACATAAGCGCTTGGGATAACTATATCTATATTGCTGATAAAAGGGTATGCTTAAATTAATTTGTTTTACTTTACAAGACAAAGGATAGGTGTTGGGCTCATGGAATTGATAGTATGTGATAACTGATACGTCATAGTTGTAAATTGTTGCCAAATAATTCATCTTTTCAGTGATAATTCTTTCGGCTCCACCCTTTAAGGCTAAAGAATCTATGATGTATACAATTTTCATACTTTATGTAATTGTCTTTTTTATCTCATCTGACAATTTACCTGCAAAAATACGCAGAAAAGTTGATAATTCCAAATTATTTCTTTATTTTTGCAGGAAAATAGTAAAAATGTCAAACTGGTACGATAAATACTTGACCATCTATGGCAAACCATTTGGCGAGGTTTCCCAGGAGGTAATCGAAGGGACAAGGGAACGGTTGGCTCGTTTGCAGAGTTCTGAGCCATTGGTTAGCGTTGTAGTCATTGCCTATAACGAGGAGTGCCGTTTAACTGCTTGCTTGTGGTCGCTGAGCGAACTGCAGACCCAGTATCCCATAGAGATAATAGGGGTGAATAACAACTCGAAAGACGGAACGGAGAAAGTCTATCAATCATTATGTATGCCTTATTATAATGAGAGTCGTCAGAGCCCGGGCTTTGCCCGTCAATGTGGGCTTCAGCATGCTCGTGGTAAGTATCATTTTTTCATTGATGCAGATACGTTCTATCCATCATGCTATGTAGACAAGATGATGGGGAAACTCTCAAAACCGGGAGTGTCGTGTGTAGGAACTTTCTGGAGTTTCTATCCCGATGACAAGCATTCTGCATGGGGCTTGTTCTGGTTTGAACTGATTCGTGACACTTTTCTTTGGCTTCAGCATTTTAAGCGCCCTGAACTGTGTATCAGGGGAATGACATTTGCGTTCAATGCAGACTATGCCCGACAAGTTGAAATAAGGACAGATATCCGAAGAGGTGAAGACGGCTCCCTGGCTTTGTCTCTCAAAAAGTATGGCAAGATAGACTTCCTTTATGACCGGCAAGCTCGTCCAGTAACTGGGTATGGAACCTTGAATGAAGGTTCTTTGCTGCAAAGTCTTTGGAATAGAGCAAGATTTCAGTTGAAGGGCATTACCCGTATCTTCCATAAGACAGACCATTACGAAGATAGTGAGGACAATTTGGTGAAGAATAAATCATGAGCTCTTACCAACACGCTGCAAATACACTTGTAACTGTCGTAGAATGAATCTTTTTTCAGTAAATAGAATCCTGGTCAAGATTAGAAAGCTCAA
>JAEEGL017346712.1_pt1 | contig 25523 bp, 15 predicted proteins | sample 9134231 | NCBI WGS metagenome assembly JAEEGL01 (sample SAMN16246548, study PRJNA631951) | gut metagenome | biome: gut microbiome; feature: rumen; material: fiber-attached | host: Bos | place: Iran: Karaj | collected 2018-10
AAGGCATCAGCGTTTTGTACCGCTGGTCTACGAGGAGAACAGCCCTATACATTTCCCTTATTCGGCCAGGCGGGGAACTGCCTTCATAGTTTTCTCCCGCCGGGACGTGCATGCTGCGGCTGCGGAGCTTCAGAGAAGAGGTTTCAGCTGCAGCGTCATCTACGGAGCCCTTCCCTATGATGTAAGGAGAAACGAAGTCCGCCGCTATATGAACGGCGAGACCGACATAGTCGTGGCGACTGATGCCATAGGCATGGGGCTTAACCTTCCCATAGAGCGCATAGTGTTTCTTCGGACTTCAAAATTCGACGGGATGCAGCTCAGACCGCTCAAAAACACGGAAATCAAGCAGATCGCAGGAAGAGCAGGGCGCTACGGCATGTTCAACAAAGGGTTTGTGAACTCCGTGGACGATGAGGAGCTGGTCCGCAATGCCCTGAATGCAAAAATCCCGCAGATAAAATATGCAAGAATAGGCTTCCCTTATTCTCTGCTGGGCCTTGAAGGCAGCGTTTCCGAACTCATGACCAAATGGTGCGAGATCGAGGCCAAGCCGGGCTTTATGGTTTCAGATATGAAACGAGAGATAGCCCTTGCGGAAGAACTGGAGGAGGAGACCGACGACAAACAGCTGGTGTACCGCTTTGTAATGTTCCCCTTCGATGAGACTGACAGGGATCTTAAGGAGATCTGGCTTGACCTTTTCCGCTGCGAGAACCTGCAGGAGGAAAGGTATTTCATGGAGTTTCTGCCAAAGGCGCCGGACGAGGAGGACAGTCTCGATTATCTCGAAAAGGCCTTCAGGATCTGCGATCTTCTGTATCACTATGCTGACAGCTTCATAGGAAGCGGCGGCACTGAGCTTTATGATATATCCGCAAGAAAGAATCAAATCTCAGCGGTCATCATGGAGAAGCTCTCCAGCGAGCGGCTGAGTCTCAGACGATGCAGGCGCTGCGGAAGAGTGCTGCCATTTGCCAGCAGATCGGACCTCTGCAACCGCTGCAGAAGCTTTACCCAGGGAAAATAAAAGACAGGAACATGTCCGCAATATCCGGACATGTTTTTGATTTAGATGCTTGACGCTGTGTCAGCTGCATGTTATTCTTTTATTGACACTGTGTCAAACCGATGAAAGGATATAGGTATATAATGAGCATTACAGTTAATATCAGATATAAAGGCGCTCCGGGAGCTGCTGAAGCCTTCGCGAAGGAAATGATCGCGAGCGGTACCGTTGCAGATATACAAGCTGAAGAGGGAAACTTAAGATACGAGTATTATCTTTCCTTGGAGGACCCGGATATGCTGCTTCTCATAGACAGCTGGACCGGCCAGGAGGCCATCGATAAACATCACGCAAGCCCGATGATGGCCGTGATAGCTCAGCTTCGCGAAAAATATGACCTTCACATGACAGTGGAGCGTTTTACGGAGGCAGAGGAAAGCGCGCCGGCTTCCGATCATCAGTTTATACGCAGATAGTAAAACTGCAGGGAGAATCAGAATGGCTATAGTTTCGACAGAGCTTACCCAGTCCAGAAGAGAAGAGATAATCGATGCCTGCGAAAAGCTGTACAGAATGCAGAGCTTTAAAGAGATCACCATAAAGGACATAGCGCAGCAGACCAGCTTCAGCAGGGCATCAGTATACAATTACTTCGAGACTAAAGAAGAGGTTTTTACAGCTCTTATGCAGCGGGAATACGAACGCTGGACGGATGTACTGAACAGCAGGATCGATGAACAGAAAAGCTTCAGCCCTGAACAGGCGGCGGATATCCTGGCAGAGACCCTCTCCGGCAGAATGCAGCTTCTTAAGCTTCTGTCCATGAATCACTACGATATGGAGGAGCACACCCGCCTGGGACTGCTCATCCATTTCAAGGAAGCGTTTTACGGATCAATAAAAGCCGTACAGAAGCTGGTAAGCTGCATCGATGCCTGCAAAAAACCGGACCCCCAGCAGTTTTCCTATTTTTTCTTCCCGGCTATGTTTGGCTTTTATCCCTATTGCGTGGCAACAGAAAAGCAGAAGGACGCAATGAAAGCTGCCGGTATGTCAGGCAAAGAGCGGGATCTTAAGGGCATGATCTATGATTATGCGGTCACACTTCTGAATGCAGCAGCAGATAAGTGAACGAGTCCGGATGAGAAGGGATAATTATATGACTAAAGAAGAATACCAGAAAACAGTCATCTTCCCTGTGGGAGAGCACGACCCGCAATGGGACAGATATTTTACCGGAAAAACATATGTTGCCAATATCTCTGATCAGCAGGTACACATAGGCAATGTCACATTTGAACCCGGATGCAGAAACCACTGGCATATCCACACTGCAAAAAGCGGCGGCGGACAGTTGCTGATATGCGTAGGCGGAAGAGGTTATTATCAGGAATGGGGCAAGGCACCTGTGGAGATGAATCCGGGAGATGTTATACATGTTCCGGCCGACGTAAAACACTGGCATGGAGCGGCTCCGGGCAGCTGGTTTTCCCATTTGAACGTTGAGATCGAGGCCGAGGATCCGTGTTCCGTATGGTTTGGTCCATCAGATCAGGCAGAATATGAAAAACTGAAATAGTCAGCAATTGATCCAGGAAGGATCATATCAATACATGAAGTAAAGGAGAAAGTTATGCAGTACAAAGATTTTAAAGACGGAATCAGGCTTTCCTGCCTGGGAATGGGCAATATGCGTCTTCCGGTCCACGATGACGAAAACAAGACCATCGATTATGAACTGGGTCAGAAGATCATCGATGCATGCTACGAGGCAGGGATCAATTACTATGATACCGCTTATGTATATCATGGCGGCAAGTCCGAGGTCTTCCTGGGCGAAGCCCTCAAGAAGTATCCGAGGGACAGCTTCTATGTGGCGGACAAGTTCAATTACGGCGCCAATCCGGACTTCAAGGCTCAGTTTGCAGAACAGCTTCAGCGCCTTCAGATGGACCGCATCGATTTTTATCTGATGCACGCCATCATGGACAGCAACATCGACAATTACCTGAACTGCGGCTGCGTTGAATATTTCGACCAGATGAAGGCTGAGGGCAAGATCAAGTACTTCGGCTTCTCTTTCCACGGCTCTGTGGAAGCACTGAAGAGAATGGTCGCCGTCCGCAAGTGGGATTTCGTTCAGATCCAGTTCAATTACTACGACTGGTATTGCGGCATTGCGGATCAGCTCTATAAGATACTGGAGGATGCGGGCATTCCTATCATGGTGATGGAGCCCGTACATGGCGGCATGCTGGCAAAGCTTGATGACGACATCAAGGCTATCCTTGGCGCTGATACCGATACAGAGCAGGCCGAATGGGCTATGAGATGGGTGCTGTCTCATCCTCAGATCCAGGTGGTGCTCAGCGGCATGGGCTCCATGGCAATGGCGGAAGGTAACATAAAGACATTTACTGAGTACAAGGCTCTTAGCGCAGAAGAAGAGGCTCTGGTGGAGAAAGCTGCAAAGACGATGTACGCCAAGATAGCAGTTCCCTGCACTGTATGCAGATACTGCACTCCCAACTGTCCTATGGGTCTGGACATTCCCGAGATCCTTCGTTTCTACAATGAATATAAACTGAGCGGTCCATGGAGACTTAATGCCATGAGGGGCTGGGCATCCGAGAAGCTGCCCTCTGCCTGCATAGGCTGCGGTACCTGCACCCAGCACTGCCCGCAGAGCTTTGACATTCCGAAGTATATGGCTGAACTGGCTGAACAGCTGGAGAAGATGGGTATAAAATAGGAGGAAAAAATGGCTGTAAATTTCAGACTAGCCCATGTGGGCATCAACTGTGACAACGAAGAAGAGGCCAAGAAGATCGCGGATCTGCTCTGTCTGGTGTTCAATCTGGATATCAGAGAGACTCCGAAGGCTTTCTTTGCCGGCGACTATTACGAGGTGATGAAGGATATCGGAGCAGGGCGCTTCGGCCACATCGCCATGGAGGTCGACGATATTCATGAAGCGATCAAGGAACTGGAGAGCAAGGGCTTTAAGTGCGATATCGACGGCGGAATGAGAAGGGCCGACGGCAGTCTCCGCCTGGTCTATATTAAGGAAGATTTCGCAGGCTTTGCGATCCATATCACCGAAAAAGACAAGAAGCCTCAGTTGATCTATAAGTAATAAGCTTTTTATTGACTATACTGTCTGTAAAAGAATTAAAATGCCTCCCGTGAACCGAAGCTCGGGAGGTGTTTTAGCTTTTTACAGAGAAGAGGGCGATGTGAACAGATTCGAACTGTTTCCCCAATCTTTTGTCAATAGACCGCAGTCATAATTAATAACTGAAAAATAACCCTAAACTTTTAACAGTAAACATTGACAAGGTAAGATCCAAGGCTTGTGCTCTCTTCAGTGACGGAAAACTGCGGTGCTAAAGCTCCACAGTTATCTTTTTAGTGCTGTTGACGCTGTCCAGGGCCAGCTGAGCTTTTGTCAGCACCTCCGACACCTTCTGATAGTCTTCCTCAGCCTTTGCAATATCGTAATTAGCATAGCTGTAGTCAATGATATTGCTTGTGAAGGAATTCCTGCGCTCCTTCGGCAGACGTGAGCGCATGGCATCAAGCTTGGATTTTCTTGCTGTAAGCTGCGGAATATAGATGAGCATCTGGTCTATGGTCATGTCAAAGCCCGGGACCTTGGTCTCTATATTGAACTTGTTTATTGCATGCTTAAGTGTGCGTATGGCCTTTTCCTTCTCCGCCAGTTCCCTCTGGACTGCCTCGTAGTCGTAAGCAGGCCTGTTGCTTTCAGGGTCCTCTGTGGAAGCGGCAGCGAACTCCCTTTTCTGAGTTTCAAGATAGATGATGCTGTTTATATCGTTCTGAATGGTCTTGAGAAGCTTTCCTGCTTCTGCAGATGTGATTTTCATAGCTTAACCTCCGTTTTTGATCCTGCTAATAATATCACGAAGCACACTGCATGCAATTACAGTACGGTTACATAAAGGTTTCAGTTTTGTTATATTCTGCGGCGCAGCAAGTGCGCTTAAGGCCGCGCTTTTTAATCTCACAGCGGCCTCCGGGGTCAGCCGCTGCTCAATTAAGCGCTAGCCCACGGCCTTTCGCCGTACTTGCTGCGCTGCGGTATTTTTTCTATATTTGCATCGCTGTATACAACAATTCTCGCATTCAATATTATATAAATCACTTCACAAAATCTTCACGCAAATTGTTAGCACTCACTATTGACGAGTGCTAACAACAGTGGTATAACATAATTGTCCAAAGGAAAAGGGAACAAAAGCCCCGGAGCCAAGGACCTGAAACAGTTAATAAATCAGGGCTTAAGCCCTAAGACATAGGAGGCAAAATTATGTTATATCCAAGCATTTTCGGTGAAAAACTTTTCGATGATTTCTTTGACGACATGTTCAAGCCGGCAAAAAGACTGACAGCAGTAAATCAGGTTCCTACAGTGATGAGGACCGATATCAAAGAAAAGGACGACGCTTTTGATCTTCACATCGAGCTGCCCGGTTACACCAAGGAAGACGTCAAGGCTCAGCTGAAGGATGGTTACCTTACCATCAGCGCTCAGACAAAGCAGGACAACGATCAGAAGGATGAGAACGGCAAGTTCATCAGACGCGAACGTTACTATGGTTCCTGCAGCAGAAGCTTTTATGTAGGCGAAGAGCTGAAGGAAGAGGATATCAAGGCTAAATTCGAGAACGGAATACTTACAATAAGCATTCCGAAGAAGGAAGCGAAGGCTGAGGAGATAGAAACCCCTAAGTATATCGCCATCGAAGGCTAAAATCGAGTAGAAAAAGGGCCCGCAGACAGCCTGCGGGTCCTTTTCTTCATCATTTTTTGGATTATTATTCACAGTTTTTTCATGATAATTTATTGTCATTGGTTGAAAATACTGTTACAATCAAATTAGTTTATTGGAAAGACTATCATTCATGATTCATCGGAGGTGATTGATATGAGTGAAAATTACAAAATCTACAAGATCCAGAGAGGCGACAATCTGACAAAGATCGCCAAGGAATTCGGAACCACAATTGACGAGCTGGTAAAGCTGAACAATATCAAGGATCCTAACCTTATCTATGCAGGCGCCGATCTGAAGATCCCCACCAATGAAGAGGAAAAGCAGGCTGAAGAAGCTGCTAACAAGGCTGCTGAGGCTGCAAAGGCTGCTCAGGAAGCTCTCGCAAAGAGAAGAGCTGAGGAAGCTGCTCAGAAGGCTAAGGAAGAGGCTGAAGCAAGAGCAAAGGCTGCTGCTGAAGCTGCAAAGGCTGCTGCTGAGAAGGCTGCCGCTGCTGCTAAGGAAGCTGCTGCAGAGACCAAGGAAGCCGTTAAGGATACCAAGGAGAGTCTTGGCCAGAAGCTGAGTGGACTCTTCAAGAAGAAGGATTCCTAAAGTAACTCAAGTTTAACAATAAGCTGGATCAAGGAGCACCTGAAAAGGGGCTCCTTTTTCTTATACCTGCAGTCCGTGTTATCATTTTTTTATAAGCTCATTCACATTGATTTAAATAGAAGCCTGTCATATAATTTATTTTAATTCTGCATTTAGACAGGGAGCCTGACATGCCGGAAACGGATGAGAAAATCTATTACCGTTTTTTGCTGGCGGGAGACAGCAGGGATCTCTCCGTTCTTTTAGCGCGTCACAGAGAAGCACTGACGCTGTTCATCAATTCATATGTCCACAATATGGAGGACGCTGAGGAGCTGATGATAGATGCCTTTGCTGTCGTGGCAGTGAAAAAGAATCCATTCCTTGGTCAGAGCAGCTTCAGGACCTGGCTGTTTTCCATAGGCAAACGGCTGGCTCTGCAGAGCCTGAAGAAGAAAAGACACAGCTTGGATGAGCTGGATGAAAACCTTCCGGGCGGAAGCACTCCCGATATGGAGCTTCTTAAGGATGAGCGGAAGAGCCAGCTTTACGAAGCACTCAGCCGCATCAATCCTGAGTACCGGCAAATACTGATACTTTTATATTTTGACCAGATGTCCTATGAAGAAGCGGGCAGAGTAATGAAAAAGGCCCGCCGCCAGATGTACAATCTGGCTGAGCGCGGAAAAAAAGCCCTGAAGGAAGAGCTTCAGCGTATGGGTTGCGATCTATGAATGATTTGCTGTATTTCAATATCCTGAACATAGTTTACATGTGCGTGATGCTGTTTGTGATCATCAGGTCCTACAGAATGATAGAAGCAGGAAATAAACAACTGATGCTGGCAGTGTTCTTTACCTTTGCCACAGCAAGTCTTTTTGTTGAGAATATTTACTGGATAGCCTATGATTTTCTGCGGCCTGAAGCCCGTATGCCAATAGCTGCCAACGAAATAGCTGAGGATGCTGCTTTTCTTATGCTGTCCGCAGTTCTCGTAAACGCTATAGGAGGCGGAATAAAAGGAGCAGTTCAGGAACTGATAGGGGCGGCTGTTTTTGCTGTGGCCAGCATAGCTTTATGGATAGCCTGGTCAGGAGAATGGCTGCAGGATATAATCGGCGGAGCCGCTTTCGGCTATCTTATCTGCAGATGTGTCTGGGCACTGAAGCTTTCCGGAGCAGTTTTACCCTGGGAATGGCGCGGTCTTGGCTTTGGCGCAATGCTCCTGATAGCCTTGGAAACATATATTTTTGCAGCACCTCAGGCCCTGCAGACAATACTGAACAACATCTGTTATGGAATACTGTTTGCCATACTCATCTTCCTGATCGTCAAGATGCTGAAAGAACTGAAAGACCGTACAGATCCAAAGATCCTGCTTTCCCTGTCTTTCAGCTGTTACACCTGGAGCCTCAGCAGCATGTATATGAGCGAAGAGCCCCCTTATCTGATTTTTTATATTTCATCGATGGCTGTATTTCCTTTAATGATGCTGGCTGTTGAAAGGATGGTGCATGAGGAATGATATATGCTGAAAACATTTTTCTGTGCATAGCCATACCTATGGTGTTTTCGCTGCTTTTCGTAAGAGGTCGGACCCGTCGCTTTGTCGTTTCCTTTCTTACCGGCATGCTTACCTGTCTTCTCTCAGCATATATCAGCGGATTTATGATCACAGTAAGCGGAATGGGGCCGGAAGATACTGCGATTTTTATATCGCCGATAGTGGAGGAAATCAATAAATTCCTTCCGCTGGTCTTCTTCATGTTCATGTTCGACACGAATGACAACGACATCTCCATGACCGCTGTAGGTATAGGCACCGGGTTTGCGACCTTTGAGAACTGCTGCTACATACTTGGCGCCGGAGCAGACAGACTGAGTTATGTAATGATCCGCGGTATGTCCGTAGGCGTTATGCACATAGTAAGCATGATGGCTCTGACCTTCGGTCTGGTAGTATCACGAAGATATAACGTTCTGTCATTTTCAGGCCTTCTGGGAGCGCTGTCTTTTTCAACCTGTTTCCACGCTCTTTACAATCTGCTGGTTTCAGAACCCGGAGTCCCATCTGCCATAGGATATGCTCTTCCTGTGCTGACTTCCATTATTCTGTTTTTCCCATACAGGAAACTGCAGGAGGAACAGCCGTAAATTATTTTTATTTTTACTGAGTAAAATCGAAAAATGACCCCTACAAATAATCAGACGGGTCATTTTTTTATTGATCAAAAGGAGTTGAAGCAAATGAAGTATGATCAGGATGAAGCCCTGAAGGAGGTCCTGCATCGCAGGGACAGACTTCTGATAAGGCAGACAAAAAAGACGATCCGAAATCTGTCATACGCTTCATTAGCGGTCACAGCAATGCTTGTGGCAGCAATAGTGCAGTTCACGGATGTGGGGGGAGCGCAGACCGGCCTTTCGGTCTACGGTTCTTTTCTGCTGTCCAATGAAGCCGGAGCTTATGTAATGGTCGGAGTCCTGGCCTTTGTGCTGGGCGTCGTCTTTACGCTTCTATGCATTCAGAGCAGAAAGCTCAAGATGCAAAAGGAAACCGAAAAAACAGAAGAAGTGGAGGAGAGGCAATGAAACCGAAACGAGTTTTAGCTGTCTTGCTCGCCGCGTGTCTGATGGTCGGTATGATGCCATCTATCGCGCTGGCGGATGAAACAACTACAACGCCCCCGGATCCCTATTACCAGAGGATGGGCACACCCGAGGTAACGTTGTTCAACAAATTTACAGCGGAGGATTCTGACTATTACAAAAAGAATCAGAATTCATCCACGTATAATGCTGTAGAAAAAGGTTATTTCAAATATCTTAAGGATACCAGCACGCTTCTTGATTACGATCATAAGGAAGGCAATAACAGAACATATGGCTGGACTAACTTCTATAACACCAAGCTGGCTTATCTGTACGATCAGTACGATGAACTTCAGATAGGCTATTCTGTTACTACCATCAACAATCCCCATACTCACAGCTGGGGCTTTTTGGGCTGGTATTCTCAGGATGTTACCAGTCAGATGGATACCTATATGTATTTCAGCAATGATGGTGGTTCCGGTAAAAACAGTTATTACAACTGGGTCGTCGACTACAGCAGCTATTCCAAGAGCGGCAAGAAAAACCGTCGTGGTAACGGAAAATTCTATACTATACCCGATCCGGTCAATGGTTCTCAGACGATCTGGAGATATTCGTCAAGTCTTTATCCTGATCCGACTCAGATAAAGAGGGGCATATATCTGGAGTTTGTCAACAGGGACTATTACTACGATGGAGGCAATAAGACCTGTACGCACGGTGGCTGGGCAGAAGGAAATACTGTTGTCTTCGCCGATAAGGTAGATCCTGCTGTAAAATCCGTTGAGGTCAGGAAAAACGGAAGCTCCTGCACTGACTTCAAAGCAGGAGATACTGTACAGGTAGTACTTAAGATGTCAGAACCTGTGCGTTTTGCAGACGACAGCAAAGTCGGCAAGGGCAATGTATATATAGCTCTTCAGGTAGAAGGCAAGGCAACCCCGTTCTATGCACATCTTACACGCCTCGAATCTAATGGACTGGTGTACCCGGACCGCATTAACGAGCTGACCTTCGAATTCGATGTCGACTCTGTGACTCCTGATGTCTACACCATTACCGGAATAGACTTTACGAAAGCTCCTGCAGATGGTGAACCTCTGATTCATTCGAGTGCAGATGTTCCTCTTAAAACTCTGAGGAACAACATAGGAAGGCCCGACAGCACTTTTACTGCGAATAAGACTGATTCCAGCAAGAAACAGGAAGGTTTTGACGTGGCAAGGAGCGTAGTTGTGGATATGGCAGGCAATTCAATTGTCAATAGTTCCCCGTACTGCCATTTCTACATCGATTGTGAAGACCCCTTTGTTGCAAGTATCAATGTTAAGGCCTTAACCAAGAATGAAGATGTAAAGAGCATACTGAATAAAACTGATATGGATCCGGCTGATCCGCTCTACGCAGACGAAAGCGATCTGTTCCTTGGCGTCTGGGATCAGTTCCAGCTTTCCTTTATTCTCAATGAATGGGTGGACAACAGCACAGGCACCATCACTGCCACTACAAACATAAAGGATATAAACGGGAATTACTTAAGCATAACATCGTACGATTACGGCCCAAATGTTGCTGCCAATACTATAGGCACCCAGTACGGAAAAGGTGCTTCCTTAGGTCTGGTCAGCGTGCGCAATACGCCGTATATAACTATATCTGATGGAATGACGGTCGATGCTGAAGACGGAAAGATAAAAATTACCAGCATAAGCTTCAACGGCATTCTGGATAAGTCCCTGAATACTGCTTCTGTAGAGACGAGTATACTTAAGCTCGACAAGGCTTATTCTCTCGATACAAAAGGACCTTCTCCTGTTGTATCCGCAGCTGTTCAGGTGGACGGCATCAACGGAAGATTCTATGTGCCGTTTAAAGTCACTGATACTGCATCCGGTGTACGTCAGCTTCCCGCGCAGTTCAAACTGACCGATCCTGACAGAATGACACCGGCTATCGAATACGCTGTTACAGGCAACACTTCCGAGCCTGAAAGCTGGACTACCGGTGCATCCATAGGGTCCTGGTACTACTTTACTCAGACCGGAGATCAGCAGTATCTGCATATAAAGCCTTTGGACGGCGAGTCATACAATATAAACGGAAATCTGGAGCTGGACTTCATACTGAGTGACTACGCAGGTAACTCGGGTCTGGCAAGCACAACGCTCGGCGGTGTGGCTCTTGACACCACGATTCCTACTGCTGTCAGCCATACAGGCACAACAAGCTACGATAACAGCACCAATATTGGTACTCTTACCGCCGAAATAGTTGCGAAAGATGCCGGCGGTATCTTATCAGTTGAGTATCAGTGGGCTGCTGAAAATGCGGTCCTTACAGCCGACAGCGAAGGCTGGGATGATGCCGTAGGATCACTCGCCGGATATCCTGCTGAAGCAGCAATGTCCGTAAGTGTAGACGTAGCTTCAGGAGATGAATTCTCGGGACAGCTCTGGACTAAGGTGACAGACCAGGCCGGAAACGTTCTGGTAAAGAAGCTTCGTAAGTACAGCTACAGTCTTAAGGGAATTCATTACGATCTGGAATACTCCACTGAAGTTAAATCGTCGCCTAAGCTGGTCATCAAGGATATAGACTTGGACGGCATGCTTGTGTTCGACATTATTAAGGATGAGACTCACTATGTAAAGACCATAAGCGGCTATAATGTTCTTACTAACGAGAGCGCAAGCAGGGGAGTAGTATTCTCCGCGGGAACTGATGTATGGAACACGGCGGAAAAAGATACAAGTGATGGAATCCACTTTATCTATACCGGAACGGAAACCAATCCATTCAAAGATTACTCCGGAAAGATAAATATAACAGTTTATTCCGGCAATGGTGAGACCATAAGCTGGGATGCGACCGGCGCCGCTATCAACTCCAACGCTCAGACAGCGGAGGTAGTTCTGCGCGTGGCCGCTGTTGACCTGAAATTCGACGGCGCGTTTACGGGGGATAAAGAAAACTGCATTACGATTCCGGATGAAGCATTAGTGATCATTAAGACCTTCCCATGGTATTACAGAGAATCAAAAAATACCTGCAGCACGCTTGAAGGGCTTCAGGTAAGCTTCGATATTGGTGAAGACAGGCTTGGCTTTGATTATGAAGACATAGACTGGGATCATTCCTATCTGGCGCTTGATGGCGTGACTGAAGCCCATAAGATCGTCAGCATAGGCCGGGGCCCTGTGCAGACAATAACCCTGCCTTCTTCTGATCTGTATACAAGCGGAACTCATGTGCTGAATCTGGTACTTAAACGCAATTCAACAGACGCGATCTCCTACTTTGCAGATGTAAAAGATATTTTCATAGATGCTACCGAGCCGGGAGAGGTGGAGCTTGGCGTTCTTATGAAGAATTCTACGAATTCTGATCTGACGGGACATTATAATGGCTCCGCATGGTTCAGCAGTTACGGCAAGTATGAAGAGATCATTTATGATCCGGATGCGACTGTCTACATTCCCACAGAGAACTATGAAGTCGTGCTGTCTGTTGATGTGACAGATGCGGATGGCAATCCGGTAGATTATGATTGCCAGGATAATGTAGGAATGTTTGATGTGGTAGCCTGGAATACCGCAGTTCCGTCAGAGAAAATAAGCTTGCGTCTGGAGCACTTCGCTAAGGATACCGACGGCAAAGTAGTGATGGATAAGGACTTCAACGATTCCTATTATCGTGATGGAAAACGTTCACTGCTTCTCAGCAATTACAGTGACGTTGACTGGGAAGGCTGGCCTACCGGAGTCCTGGGGCTTACATATGACGAGGATAACACCATTGCTCTTCAGGCAGTCTATACCAACGGAAAGACAGGTCCGGTCAGATATCTGACTATTCATCCCGTAACTCTGAAGGTTTCGGGTACCGTAAAGACCAGTCCCGAGCTGGATGAAAGCACATATGGACCCTTCAGCAAAATCGGCCACACCGGAACGATCTCGGTGGATCCCGGTACTGCAAGTGTCATCTTTATTCCTTCTGAAGAAACGAACACAGCAGGACTCAGGTTCTTCTGCCAGGAAGGATATCAGTATACCGAATTCTCAGACTATACCATGTATGAAGAATATGGAGCTGAGATAGGAGAGATGACTCCGCAGGCTGACGGCACTTATGTTTACAAGGTGCCTGATGCAAATTTAAAGGAGTACATCCGGGAATTTGCGCCTTACTGCGAGGATCCGGACAACAATCCCAGACCGGACAGATTCCACGGCCGCTACGTGCCTTTGGAGATCGATCCGGGCACCGGAAATATAACGTGGGGTGATAACGGAACAGGCGGAATCCCTGTAGGAAGTTATATAGTTTATGCCAAAGATGTATATGGCAATGTGAGCATTGCCGGCATAACAAGAAACTCCATTGTTGCGGATGCATCCGAACCAATAATAAGAACGGGCGCAGCATATTGGGATGATGAAACTTCTTCAAATATTGCCTATTTTGACATAGATGATGACAGTTTATTCAGCTTCTACAGAAAGTATGATGGGAATGCCAATGATATCCTGATCTCAAGGCCGATGACATTAAGTATCAGCTTTGACGAAGCTTATTCTGAACTAATCGGAGCTGCGGGTCAGAGTCTTACCCTTACTGTGGATCCTTCCGAGTTCACTGAAGACGAATATGGATATCTGTCCTATCAGTGGAACGCAGAAGAACCTAATAAACTTGGCATCACTAAAGTGATTGCATATCTCAATGCTTATGAAATGGATGGCAATGGAGGCTGTGTATACAACTTCAATGACAGTGACTCTATTTCATTGGGAGTGGATGTCGAATATCAGATCTACCCGAAGGTGACCACGCCAACTGATGTTACTGTGAACCTGGTCGCAACAGATGCTCACGGAAACAGGTCTGAGCAGGCAAGCGTAGTCCTTAAAGATGCTGTTGGAATTGTTCCTGCAATAGTTCCCCAAAAGGAAAAGGACTATGAGACCGGTCAGTATGTCGATAAAAACGGACTTCTGGACGGTGCCCCCTGGGATCTTGGAGATAAATATCCTGCGCTCAGCGGTGTCAGCGATCTGGCGCTGAAGCTGATGTTCAACACCTATGTACAGCCTGAAGCTAGCTGGATCTGTCCTGATCCCCAGGGCTTCAGCACTGAATGGTACGACGGCTTCCCGATCACCAGCGACGGAACCTGGACCATCTGCTTTACCGATATATTCGGTACAAAATACAGTCAGGAAATCGTTCTTGATGATGTATATGGTGATCTCGGTATAGACCTGAGCATTTCAACTCTGGGCTATGTTCCTGCAAAAGATGGCGTGACCATTACTGCAACAGGCAACCTCAAGCCCGATAACCAAGACCTGTACTACGTCTGGAATGAGAACGGCGAACAGGAATTCTTTGGGAGATATGAGGACGTAGTATACATATATGCAATTGGTGCATGGCGGAAGAGCAATAATTTCAGCGACGACTGGAGCTGTGGAGAGACGACTGATCCCGCTACAGGAGAGAAGATCTTTATTATAAGTGAAAACGAAGTTGTTAAGGGCTCCATTACTTATACGGATCTTGTTGAGAACTATATGCACCTGCCTGATGGATGGAGCATGGAAGCGACTCCATGGCTCTCCGCTACAGCGCTGGCCGGATCAAAGATCCCCTCAAGCTCATACGGATGGCCGGATGACAAGGCTGCTCCTGCTGTAAATATACAGGCGACTGAAAACGGTGACTATGTGATCTTCAACTGGGGCTATCTGGATGAATATGAATTCGATCTATGCAGCATGGATCAGAACATTAACAACCAGATGCTATGGGACGTTCTCATCATTCACCTTGACAATATAGTTGAAGGAGGCCCGGAAGAAAAGCTTACTTTCTACTTCGATGAATTCAAGGAGGAGTTTAAGACCGATCCGGATCCGAAACTGTATGATGGTTATAAGGGCTCAACTATCGGAAATGTGACAGTAAGCTATGAGACCAGCCGCAAGACCACACCAATAGGCGATATCAGCAAGACCTTCAAGGCAGAAGATGATGACAGCTTCAGCTTCACGTATCACGATGATGCTACGAATATCGATTACACCATCAGCGGAGTTCTCAGCGATTACGGCATCACCCTTGATGCTCCTCCTGAACCATATAAGGATACCGAGGATCCTCTGATCGAGATGATCCATGTATGGACTGAGAAGGGCAGCAGCTTCAGCAGAGTCGAAGGCTTCTCCGGAAATGCTTCAGATTCAGATGTTGCAGCAGTGCTCTCTGCTGTGGGACACGCTCAGAGCTACGATTTCGTAGTGACAGCTTCTGACTACTCCAACTGGAAGGTTGTCGCAAAGAGCTCTGCGCCTGCTGATATAAGCTTTGCTACAGCGGAAAACGATGATATCGACGGAGTAACGGTAAGCGGAAACAATGTATTCGTCACCGAAGAAGCTACGGAGGACTTCTATATCGTAGTCGTGGACAACGCTATGGAGGATTCTGCAGCGACCGCGGCAGATGGAGACAACTTCAGCTATGTAAAGATACCTGCAGGACACTACAAATTCGATACCAAGGCTCCTGTGTTCGATTGCAAGACTGTCTCCACCACACTGTATCAGAAGACTGTATACATCAATGTGACAGACCTCGATAACAAAGACAATATCACTTCCGATGCTGCTATAACTGTAATAGGTGAGGGCGTGGTCGAAAACAACGATCCGGGATTTAAGAATTATCAGTACAAGCTTTTGTTCACCGATAATGAATCTGAGGTGGTTGTGATCGCTTACGATGAAGCAAAGAACTCAGCCACAACAACTCTTAAGGTCACCGGCATCGATACCACAGCTCCTGTGTTAAACGTCACCTGGGCTCCGGGCTTCACCGATGCAAGCACAGGAAAGATCGACAGGAACAATCCTACCGCAGGACCTGTAAACAGAGATGTGGTGGCTGTGATCACCAGCGACAAGGAGATCACTTCTGCCTGGATAGATGATTTCGACACCGGAAAGACGCTCAGGATCAGTCCTGATGTCCGGTCCATGAGCTATCCTTGGGGTCATGTGGACTACGAGCCGAAGCGCATCACGGTACACTTCGAAAAAACGGATATTCAGTACGCATTTGCGAACAGAATCGAATTAACGATTATGGTCAATGCGCCTAACGGTAAGGGCAAAAAGACTACCCTTACTCTGGGTGAAGGTGTTATCGATAAGGAATCCCCGACTGTAACAGATGACTTTATCGAAAGAAAGCTCAGAGACGGGGCTACTGTGCCTTACGAGGAGATCCATCACATAGACTTCAGCGAGGAAGTCTACTGCATGGACGCCGGTACTCCCGGAACTATCTATCACAGCGCTATGGAGTTCAACAGCTTCGATATCAGCCTTGCGGCCGGCCAGTCCGAGACACTGCGCTTCTCCGATAAGGCAGGCAATCTTATGAGCTATACAGTAACAGCCGGCGGAAGCATAGACAGCTATCCTCCGCTGCTGGATATAGCTTATACGGACAAGGATGCCACCAGCGAAGCAGTTGATATCACAGTGATCACCGATGAAGACTGCGTACTCAGCGCAGTACCTGCAAATGGCCTGACCATAGGCACTCTGACTCAGGGCGCAGATCCCGAAGGCAATCCGATCTGGACCGGTACTGTAAAAGCCAATGAAAACGGAACCTACAGGCTGAATGCAACGGACGCCGCAGGTAATTCTACCAGAGTGGTATTCACCATCAACAGTATCGACAGGACACTGCCCACCATAAGCTTCGATGTTTCCACCGTAAGCCTGCGTCAGGACAGCGATCCGGCAGAACTTACAGCTCTGCTTGATGCAGGGATCCACACCTGGGATAACCTGAGTCTTAAGGACGGAACTCTTGTATACGATGCATCCGGAGTGGATCTTACAAAGGCCGGAGCATATGCGGTCACCTACAATGTTGAGGATATCGCAGGAAATATCGGCGAGTCCGTAAGATATGTGAAGATTATCGACAAGAATCTGCCGGTGATCACCATCGACGGCGAACTCACTGAAGAAAACGGTACTTCTACATTCAGGACCGGCGAGCACAAAGTAATGGTGAGCGGCCTGAGAGAAAGCGGAGAACCCTACAAGCTGAAGCTGGCAAAGGGCCTCTACTCCATAGGACAGATGAAGAGGGTCGACGGAAGCATCGAGGTAGATGCGGACGGAAACTTCACCATCGAGACCCCCGGCTTCTACACATTATTTATCACTACACAGTCAAGGCAGACCTACAGAACGCTGCTCTATGTTGAAAAGTAAGGAGGCAACACAATGACACTGTCAAAACGATTATTGTCAATTCTGCTTTGCTTCGCCTTGCTCCTGCCGCTGTTCCCTGCACAGGCATTCGCGGCGGAAGAGGATGATGTGCTGACTCTTGACAACGGATACATAGAGGTCAGCGTATCTAAGAAGAACGGCGGTTTCCACGTGAAGACTGTCGAGGGCAATCTGCTCAAGAAATCCGATAATAACAAGAATCTGCTGTATCACAGCGGCGAATACGATACCTCGTTTGTCTCCTTCCGCGTGGGGGAGGGGACAAACGCAAAGGATTATCTGTTCGGCGGAAAATACGCAGGAGCTGGCAGCGTAAGCGTTACACAGGCCAGCCCGGATGCGGACATCATAGCATCCTGGACTGTGGATGGCATTACCTTTACCCAGACCATCAATCTGGTCAACACAGAGGCTTACGAGCACGGCATGGTATCCGTTTCCCTTGCAGCCCGCAACAGCTCCGGGGCTGACGTCCCCGTACAGGCGCGTATACTTTATGATACCTGCCTGGGCGACAGGGACTACGCTCACTACCAGATAGCAGGGGGCACTCAGGATACGGAGCAGGTGATTACCGATACCGATTCCCTGAAGACCTTCTATGCGGTGGACGATATCGCAGATCCGCAGATCGCGGGCTACATGGTATCCACTCCGGACAAGGCGGCCATCGGCCACTGGAACAATCTGGCTGCAACGCTGTTCGAGTTCGCGCCGGATACCAACATGAACTTCACCAATTCCGTGAACGATTATCTGACCGCAGACAGCGCTGTTGCACTGTTCTACGATCTTGGGACCGTTGGCAACGGACAGTCGAAGAACATAGTCAGCTATTACGGTGTTTACTCAAACCATAAGGTCGACCTGGCCAACAGAGTGGCCATAAATACCGTTGCTCCCTTAAGGCTGTCTCTTACAAAAGACAAGAGCGCCTATGTAAGAGAAACCAGCGTGGGCGTTGCTGACTTTGCAGTCGAGGTCAATGCCGAAAACTACAAGAGCGGCGATTCAGAGGACCTTGGAAAGGTAATTCTCGCTGTAAAGAGTACAGGAAATATCCGTTCTCTGAATGACGAGGGCGAAGTAGACAATAACTATGATTATGACACCGTCGATCCTCTTGAGATAACATACTCCAAGATGGATCAGGGCGAGACCATAGTCAAGACGCTCTACTTCCAGGCCAGACCTCTGGTGAGCGCCAGCTATGAGCGCATCACCATAGGAATGTACGCAAATGAAGTCACTAATGAGAACCTGCTGGGCGAAAAGATCGTCTACCTTCTGCTCCCGGGCAGCGACGGAAACATTCCCCAGGTGAATTTCCTCTCCATGACACCGGCAACGGTCTATTCCGCAGGAACACGCCACCTGTATCTGGCAATAACCAATGAGACCATACTTGGCGATTCTCTCAAGAGCGGCAACTGCAAGTTCAGAGCTTACAGCTCCGACGGAAAGAACTTCGTTGACATTCCCTCCGGCAATATCGTCATAAACGATGGCATTGCCGACATAGCCATCACCGATGACATCAAGATGGCTGTAGGCAGCTGGTATCTGCAGCTGGAGTGGACCGATGCAGCGGTTGCTAAGAATATTGTAACCGAGGAGTTCCAGAACCAGACATCATCCATTTGCCAGTTCAAGGTCTCCGACGAGATCAAATACAAGAACGACACCTATGGTGTACTGGCAGCAGTCAAGTATGGAAAGGGTACTACAGATTATCCTTACTATTACAGGCTGGAGAGCTTCAAGGACGAGAAGACCTTTAATGCATTCGCTTCCCAGAAGGGAGACGAAAAGAAGTGGAATGCCATACTTCTGGTATTCCGCGGCGAGTTCACCGGTGACAAGCGTTTCCCGATAAAGGACGAATACGGCACCATACTCGGCTACACTTACTACACCGCAGTAAGCAAGAAGACTGTGGATCCCAAAACCAGGGAAAACATAGTCGAAAACTGTGTAACCATCAATAACTGCGTGGACTTCGAGGGCGGCACAATGTCCGTCTACTACGAAAACTACGACTGCAGAGGCGGGTCCGTTGACTTCGCTTACAGTTCACCCATACTCTGCGAGTTTGAAGGTGACCTGTACACCAGTGACGAGCGCAGCTCCATCTGGACAGGCGAGGGCATACTTACCAAGCTGCAGCAGGGCGGCGATTATGCGCTGATCCAGTACGACAAGAACGGCAAGAGAAAGCAGAGCGACTCCACACCTATAACTCTGGTATGGCCTAACATCTACGGCTATGCTCAGACTCTGGCAGGCTGCGCATTCAAGCTGGCCTATGGTCAGTTCGGCGTTATGTACGACGGCAGCACTGAGCTGGGACGCACCATCGCATTCTCCGCCAGCCTTTCCCTCAAGTTCATGAAGGGACCCGCTGATGACGACAGAGACCAGGGAACCATAAGCTACTTCGGACGCATGAAGGAACTCTGGACTGACTGGAGACCCGGCCAGACCAGCCTTTACCAGTACGCTTATCACGGCGCAAGATACGAGAAGCTTGTTGACATCAATATGAACGATGAAAACCATAAGGGAGACAAGGACAAGGGCGTACAGGCTTCCGTAATGGTACCCGACATCCTGTTCGGCTGCGGCAACGGCTTTATCGGTCTGAACTTCACGGTGGACATTACTGTCAAGAACATGATAGATTCTCTGCCCAAGCTTCAGGGATCCCTGTCCATCAACACCATCAATGACTGGTCCTTCGGACTGGCAGGCTCCTGCAAGCTTATCAACAACATGAAGGTTGAAGCCAAGCTGGCATTCAAGAGCTATAACGATATTCCCGTACCTGATGAGATGTACTTCTACATCGGCGGATTCAAGCCCGGCCTGAATATCGACGGCGCAGGCGTAGTCTGGCTGACTGGCGGCGGCGGCGGATTCTCCAATCTGTACGACACCATATTCTGTACCAGCGGTCTGCCTCCTCTCAAGCTGATACTGACTGCAAGCTTCAGCATAGTGCAGATACTTGACGGTACAGCCAAGCTGACTATAGCTCTGTCCGGATTAGACCTGACAGCAAGCGATCTTAAGATAGCCGGGGAGATCGAGGTAATCAAGAAGGTCCAGCTGGGCTTCCATTGGTATCCCGATCTGAAGCTGCAGGCGGGCATCTACGTAAGCATGTTCGAAAAGTGCATAGAAGGCCAGGGATACATCATCCTGATCGGCAAGGAATACACCGACTGGTTCTTCGAGATGTTCATCAGAGCAGCTCTCAAGATCCCCGAATCTGTACCTGTTGTGGGCGGCATGGCGCTGCTGGCCATCGACCTTGGTGTAAGCACCAAAAAGATCTGGGGCGCATTTGAAGCTCTTGGCATAGGCGTAGGTGTTACCTACTACTGGGGCGAGAGCGGCGTAGACTTCGGAACGGCTAAGCAGAAGGCTAAACCCACTTATCCGAACCTGCTGCTGGAGGCTTATACCGGCGAGGCTGAGGACTTCCCGATAGCCTACGACGAAGAAACAGGCAGGACTCTCTACGCGCACTTCGGTACCAACTTCGAGGCACCCAGAACAGCTCAGACTATGAGCGAGGGCGATCTGGTGCTGATGGATGTTGCAGGCGTATGGTCTGACGAAAACAGAACTACTCACAAGTTCAATCTGGGCGCATATGCAGCAGACAGCAATCAGGCAACTGCTGTACAGCTGAATTACCAGGCTGAAAGCCTCGAGGAGGCTAAGGCCCTGGCTCAGAGCTTCACTGTCAACGATGCAAAGGACGGCACAGGCGAAGACTTCGGCATCGAGTTCTACACCAGAAATGTGAACGATCCTAATGACGAAGGCAACCGCGCAACAGCAAACGCCAACGTAAGCTGGAACGATGAGACCAAGACTGCCACCTTCGCATTCACGGTTACAAAGAATGAACAGTTCAACAAGAACTGGTTCATCAACACCGGCAGCACCATGTGCGATATAGTGCTCTACAATGTACTGCCTCTGCCTGAGCTCACCGGCGTAAGCGCATCCGGAGCTCTCAGCGCAGGAAGCAGCGCAGCTGTAAGCTGGGAGGGCACAGGTCTTGACGAGCTTGACAGCATCAGCTTCTTCCTTGCTGAGACCACCGATCCCGAAAACGATCCCGGTTACTCCATCGGAAGCATCACCAGCGGAGCAGCCATCACTGCGAAGACTGCAAACATCGATATCCCCGCAGAGCTTCCCGCAGGCGACTACTACCTGAGAGCGGTATACTCAAAGGATGAGCAGCTGAACGGAGTTATCTACAGCACTGCACAGTACAGTGTTACCAACAACAACATGCCTGAGGACATCGGCACAGCTGCCATTGTTCCTGCAGGCGATCTGAAGTATTCCGTTACCATCCCTGAGACCGTTGATGTAAACACCACCGGTTATCAGATGACCATCTATAACGAGGACGGAACGGAAACAGATATCACAAATCTGACCTATGACAGGCCGACAAGCGGCGCAGCCATCTACGAGATCGGCGGAAGCTACATCTCTCCTGTCAGAACAGACAGCTCCGATCCTGACTCCGCAGCCAGCGGAAGCGTGGTGGCAGGTCTTACCGGAGGAAAGAAGTATGTTATAAGCATCACCCCGTATAAGACCATGGATGTGGACGGCGACGGCGAGGATGACACTCTGGTCTACGGACCTGAGTACAGAAGCTCCGCGATTGCGCTGCCCGTAGCCAAAGCTCCCACCATCGAGCTTACAGCGAACGGCAAAACACTGTCGCCTGTTGACGGAAAGCATGACAACAGCTTAGTCAAGACTCCTGTATTCACAGAGAACGATCTTGAGTTTGATGCAAGCTTCTCCGAAGCAGTGACCGGCACATGGTCTCTGGACAGCAGTCAGATCTGGAACAAGGCTGAGGATGATGCATCGGTGACATCCGGAACCTTCACCAGCGCTTCGAGCAAGAAGATCAGCCTGCCTGACCTTACTGAGGGCACGCACGTGATCGAATTCAGAGGCCAGGCTGCAGATGGAGACGGATTCTCTTACAGCTACGTCTTCGATGTTGATACCACAGCTCCGAGACTGATACTCAGTTCTCCGCTTAACGGCAGCCCCTTCAACAAGGATGGCACGGTTACTATCTCCGGCGTAACGGACTATGATGCAGCTATCTATGTGAGCCTGGACGGTGAAGCAGCTGCAAAGCTGAGCTTCAGCACTGACAGCGAAGGCCTGTTCTCAACAGATCTGGCCATTCCGGGCTACAATGCAGCCGCAGAACACAAGGTAAACATCTACGCAGTGGATGCCAACGGCAACCGCACTGAAACAAAGGAAGTGACGGTCGTCAACCCGAATCTGGGCGACGTTAAGGATATTATCCTGATGGCAGACGGCGTAGCTCCTCAGAACGGCACACTCATCACTGATGTGGGAGCTACCAATGTAGTACTTACTGTAATGGGTGTAAACAGCAATGGCAGCAGCTTCGCTCTGGATCCCTCCAAGGTATTCTGGAACAGCTATACTGCTGAAGGAAGCATAAGCGTTGACGGAAACGGTATCATGGAATACAGCGCTTACGCCAAGGGCTTCGTCGAAGCAAAGGTAGAGGTCAGCGAGGGCGCTTACAGAACAGCAGTTCTGGCGCTCAGCTCCGATATACCCAGCAATGTGGTGGCAGTATCCGCCATGGTCGGCGGAAGCATCACAGGCGGCGGCGAATACAATGAAGGCGACAATGTAACCGTAAGCGCAGAACCTGATGAGGGCTATCTCTTCGACCTCTGGGTACCTGAAGGACTCGAAGGACTCGACTTCAAGACTTCGACCCTGAACTTCAAGATGCCCGGAAACAGAGTATCCCTGACAGCCCGCTTCCTCTCAGATGCTCTGGTGGCAGATTACACCGGTGACGGAAAGATCGATATTCTCGACCTGATACGCCTGAAGAAATACGTACTGGGTGAAAATGTCGACCTGAACGGCAGGAGCGGAGATACGAACGGCGACGGCGATATCAACGGTCTGGACCTCGTCCATCTGCTGAGATATCTGCTGGGCGAAGCAGTGGAACTCCACTAGCAGAGAAAACGGCTCTGTCCAGAAAGGAAGACCTGAAATGAAATCTGTAAAACACATACTGGCGCTGACGCTTGCGATGATACTTGTTCTTGCTTCTATCCCTTCCGCAGTTTTTGCGGAAGGGGAAGGGGCAGCAGTGCCAAAGCTGAGCCTGTCCGACGAAAGCGCCAAGCCCGGAGAACGCGTTTCCGTATCTGTAGATCTGTCCGATAATCCGGGACTGATGGAGATGTTATTTACCGCCGATTACGACAGCGGAAAGCTGTCTCTCATCGGAGTATCCTCCGGAGGTCTCAGCGGCTGGGATACCAGCGGAGACAGCATGCTCTGGTTGGGCAATGAAAATACCGATTTTACCGGAACTATAGTCAAACTCAATTTCCTCGTCCTGAAGACGGCAGATCCCGGGAAAGTGCCTGTTACACTTATCTGCAAGCCCGGCAACATGGGTGACCACGATGAGAACGCTTATGTGCCTGAAATCAGCGCAGGAAGCATCACTATCAAGCCGGCTCCCGAATCCGACGATTCAGATGACGATGACAGCGAAGCCGAGATCCCGCTCTCGCAGCTGGAGATTCCCTTTGAGGATGTTCCGAGAGATGCCTATTACTACATCCCCGTAGTCTGGGCTTATCATCACAAGCCTCAGATAACCGATGGCAAGAGCCCCACCAGATTCGATCCTATGGGCACTTGTACCAGAGGCGAAGTAGTGACCTTCCTGTGGCGCGCTGCAGGATGTCCCGAACCGGAGACCAAGGTCAACCAGTTTACGGATGTCAATGAAACTGACTACTTCTATAAACCTGTGCTCTGGGCTGTGGAGAACGGCATAACCGAAGGAACAAATGCGGAAAAGACGCATTTCTCTCCATGGATGACATGCTCTACGGCTCACATTATCACCTTCCTCTACCGTTCTCTCGGAATAGGACCCGACGGATGGTATCAGGAAGCAGGGGACTGGGCTAACAGTATCAGTCTGCTGAGAGATACGGGACTGCTTTGCGATCCCTTTGAAAACTGTCCGCGTGCGGCAGTCGTGACCTTCCTCTACAGATGGTCGCTGTATCACTAATATGATAGGCAGTTTGGCAGTTTAAGCTGAAATAAAAAGTCCGGACCGTCAGGTCCGGACTTTTTATTTTGGGAAGTTCTTATCACTATTAAAGGAAATTCTGTTTCGGAAATGTTTCCGTATCTCGTTCTGCAGACTCATAATACTGTTCAATTGTAAAGCTATCATGAAGCGGGGGAGAAGCCTTTGTAAAGTCACTATTTAATTATCTAAATGGATCTGTCCTGAATTCGTTCACAATATTGACAGAAAAATATCAATTGAAATAATGCCACAACAAAAATTATTACGAAAATGTTCATATAAATCAGGCTTATACTAAAAAACACTTGCAAAATAAACAATTAATGGTACAATACAAAAGTGTTTTTGAGGGATTTTTGCGCCCTCAAAGGCCAATTAATAAAGTATGTGAAGTAGCATAAACTTTAAAAAAATCTAAAATGAGAGGAGTTTAAACATGAATTTTAGAAAGATTTTATGCTTAGTTCTCTCTCTTGCAATGGTTCTTTCCCTTGCCGCTTGCGGTAAGCAGGAAGCTCAGCAGCCCGACGAACCGGAAGTTGTTGAAGTAACCTACGTAAGAGGAGACGAAGAAGAAGCTTACGAGGCATCCCTCGGCGGATACGAGAGCCTCGTAGAGAAGGCAAAAGCAGCCAAGACCATCGACGAGAGATTCGTCCTGTTCGCTCAGGCTGAAGCTTACCTGCTGGATTCCGCAGTAATGCTGCCCACCACCACCCAGGGCGGTGCTTACACCATCTCCAGAATCGCCTACAGAACCGTTCCCTATGTAAACTGGGGAAATGACGACGACAGATGGAAGGGCATCATCATCTCTGACGAGTTCATCAGCAAGGAAGAAAGAGCTGAGCTCATCGAAATGTGGAACAAGGCAGTTCTCGGCGAAGCTGAGTATGATCCTGCTGCTTATCTTGAAGGCAAGGGTCACACCATCGTTAAGGACTACAAGACCACCTTCTCCACCGCTCCCGTTACTCTGGATACCCTGAACACATCCAGCCAGTCCGATACCGAGATCCTGGTAAACTGCACCGATAACCTGGTACAGTACAACAA
>JAEEGL013101399.1_pt1 | contig 25522 bp, 13 predicted proteins | sample 9134231 | NCBI WGS metagenome assembly JAEEGL01 (sample SAMN16246548, study PRJNA631951) | gut metagenome | biome: gut microbiome; feature: rumen; material: fiber-attached | host: Bos | place: Iran: Karaj | collected 2018-10
AAATTCCATTACTTGAAAAAAAAATAAAAGTTCAAAAATTAGAATTAGATAAATTAAATTATTATAAAAATCAATGTCGTTCATTTAGTAAAAAAATAGAAAAATATGAAAAAGAAAGTTATTTAAAATCAGCAAGAAATACAAATTCAACTTATTCAAATTTTACAATATTAAAACCAAAAAATAAAATAAATAATAAAAGTAGAACAAAAAATAATACAAATATTATTAATTCTACAATAAATAATAATAATACAAATAGTTTATTAACAACAAATATTCATTCTCCTTCATTTATTACAATGACTCAAAGAACTGGATATAATAGTTTAGATGAAGAAAATGATAAAACTTCAGTTTTTATTTCTTCAAATAAAAGAGATGTAAGTCCAATTTCTTTAACTAAGAAAGTAAAATGTGTTTCTGCAATAAAAAAAAGCCCAACTAAGAAATTTATAAGTAATAAAAGTAAAAATAAAAATATTTATACTAATCGTAATAATTTTAATAAAGGGAAAAATTATATTAAAAATATTCCAAAAAGTCCTTTAGATTTAAAAGATAATTTAAATAAAAATAATTATAAATATAATAACCAAAGTAAAGAAAGAAATAGTATTTTGAAAGATTTAAATAAAACAATTTCTGATATTGATAAAGTTCCCTTTGTTAATTATATTAATATTTATTCAAATATTAATTCAAATAATTCAAATTTTACAAATAATATACCTAAAAAAGAAAATAATAATGCCATTAGAAATTATTTATTAAATAAAATTAATAATTTGACTCAACAAAAATCTATTATATCAAAAAGAGAAAGTTCTCATTCAAAATCATTTTTAGAGAATAATTAAGGAAAAATTTAAGTAAGTGATTTGAAAAGATTAATATTTTAATATAACTTTATACTTATTAAATAGTTTATTATATATTTTAAACTATTTTTTTTTGAAAAACTATAAATTATTAATTAAGAGTATATGCATTTTTTATTTTTTTAAATTTATTCTTTGAAGAAAAGAAATTATAAATATCTTTAGTATTTTTTTTGATAAAAACATAATTTTTTCAAATAAAAAATCTATTATAAGTATTATATATATTTATTTATAAATAATAGTTATTTTGAAATTCTCATAAAAAAATTATATAATTATTCCAAAAATACTAATAATACTAAATTACTTTAATTAAATAAACCCACTTAAATCCATTCTCTTTTTAAAAGAAGTAACTTTATCATTAAAATCAGATTTATTAATTGTATTATCCATTGTAACATCGAAAAATGAATTTTTATCTATACTATAAAAACAAACTTTATTAAAAGCTTCATTTTGTTTTTTGTATCTTGAATCCATTTTTTTTTGGAATTCATTTTGACTTTCGAATATTGAAATATCTTCTTTTGTTTTTTCAATTAATTTACTATTTAAAAAAGTTTTACTTTGAGAATAGTTATTATTATTACTTTTATATTTATTTTTTAAAATATTATTAAAAAGATTATCTTTCTTCGAAAAAGAATTATGAGGAATATTTTTACTGAAATTTTTTAATAATATTTTATTTAAATTCTTTTGAAAAATAGAAACTTTTGGATTTGTAACTTTTAAATTTGTCATTGAATTTGATTTTTTAAAAGAATTCCTTAATAAATTATTTTTATTATCTATTGATAATGATTCTCTAAAATAATTTAATTTCAAATGAATTCTTGATAAATTGTCATTAGGAATTATAAATATTGAATTATTCTTTAATGGAGATGTTGAAGAATTTTTTAATGAGTTTTCAGAGGAACAATTGTTTATTTTTGTTTTTTTTGGAGTAAATAATTTAACGTTATTTATAAAATTTGTAATATCAGATTTTGTATTGTTATAATCAATTATTTCTTTTTTTCTAAAAGTTTCTGAATATAAATCAATTATTTTGTCATAGAATTTTTTTTCTTTTTTTTCATGTTCATTTGTATTTGAAAAATAAGATTGAAAAAATTTTGGTAAGTCTTTTTTTTTTAAAAGTTTTTTAAAAATAATATCTCTTTTTAAATTTGAAAAATAATTTATTTCTTTTCCTTCTTTTGAATTAATAGATAAAAGAACTTCATTTATTAATTTTTGGAAGTTACTTGATTTATTTTTTTCTTCCATATTTTCTCTAATCTTTCAATAATATATAATATATTATGATTATTTAAAAAAAATAAAATAATTCAGTTAATTTAACTAATATGAATAAAAAAAAATAAAATAATAATTTTTATAAAATTAAATTCTAAAGAAATTTAAAAATGATAAATGAAATACAAATAGGGAAAATTTTTGATATTAAAAAGATTTTTTTTTGTGAAGATGATGAAATTGAAATGTTAAAAAATATTTATTTTGCTTTAAATGAATATCAAAATATTGAAGGTGAATATACAATTACACTTAATAGAATTTATTCATTTATTAAAATTAATGATAATTCAAATTCTTTAATAAATTCAATTTTAATTAAAATAAAAGAATTGTTTAAAAATAAATTAACTCATCATCTTGAATTATATAATTCTCTACAAAAAGAAATATGTCCAATATTAGGAACTTTATTATCAAATGAATCATTAAATTTTGAAAAAATTAAATTAAATTTTCTTCAAATATTTGAAGAATGGAAATTAAATAAAGAGAATCTTAATATAAAAAAAGAAGATTATACAAAATATGGAATAGAATATATTAATTTACTTTTAGAAAGAGTAAAAAATTTAATAAATAATAAAAAAATAAAAATAACAGAAAAAAAATTTTTAGAAAAATTAAATCAATATTATGAAAAAAATTTAAAAAATTCAAGTCAAAAAATAGTAAGAGAATATATAAATGCTTTAAATAATTATAATAGTATCGTTGACAAACTTATATTATGTTCAAATGAATCATTAAATGAATTTAAAATAATAAGAGAAAAATATATGAATAATTTTATATCAACTATAAATACATTTATTGAAAAAGAAAAAAAAGAAGGAGACACAATATTAAATTCAATTTTAGAAATAGATACATTATTAAAAAATATTAAAATAGAAGATGAATTAAATGAATTTATTAATAATCATATCAGTTATATTGAAAAACCAAAAAAAGAAAATTTTATATCATTTACTACTTTAAGTACATTTTATTATAATTATGATGATATCAAAAAAGAATTTAATGAAGGAAATCAAATAATTCATATAATAAAAAATTATATTTCTCAAGAATTTCCATATATTTCACCTTATTTATATCATGAAAATGAAGAAATTAAAAAAAAATATAATAACTTACAAAATTATATTATTCAAGCTTATGAGGGAAAAATTGGGAATGATTTTGAAAAATTAAAAAAATATTTTAAAGACCAAAAATGTGAAGAATATATATTATTTTTTTTATCATATTTAAATAAAATTAGAAATAAATTAGTAAATTTAACTACAATTGGATATGAAAATATAAAAGTTATTTTTTTTATAATATTAGATTATATAAATAAAGAAAAAAATTATGAACTATTAGAATTAGTAATTATTTTATCACAAACATTTTATAGAACTGAAGAAGGTGTTTCAAAAATTTTATTACAAGAAGATATTAAAAATCATCCTATATTTAAAGATAAAAATGGATGGATTAAAAATATTGAAAATAAATTAAATAAAGAATTAAATTTAATTAATTCACAGAATCAAAAAGAAAATATAATCTTTTCTACTTTAGTTACTTATAAATTTAATTTAGCTAATTTTGGATTTGATGATAATGAAATTAATGATATATTAAAAAGTATTTTTGAAAAATTTGATATTAAAGAAGAAGGCAAAGTTTTACTTAATTTAAAAGTAAAATAAGAAGAAATAAAAAAAGAAAAAAAAATGAAGAAAAAAATGAATAAATGATAAATGTAAATTATTTAAAAATATTTTAAAATAAATATGTATATTTATAATAATTGTTTTTTAATTATTTTCTTTTTTTACTTCTTTACCATTTTTATTATTATCAATGATATTTTTTAAATTTTGATAATTTTTTAAATAATTTAATTTCTGATTATTGAAATCTTTTGAATTATCATTAATTTTTTGTATTAATTTTTTTTTCTTATTTTTAATATTTGTTTCAGTTTTACTATTGATAATAAAAATATTACCATAACTATTTAATTTTTCAACTTTAGAATTAATATTACTATAAGTAGAAGAAGGAAATAATAATCCACTTATTTTATTTCTACTTAAAGTATTTCCTTCAGTGATTTTAGATTTTTGTTTTACTGATGAGGAATAATTTTTCTTTTTTTTAATTGTATAATTAATACATTCTTTTTTTTTATATTTAAACAATAAATCTTTTGTATTTATTCTTTGAGTATAAATTTTATTATCAATAAATGATTCTTTTTTATTTATATTTTTTTTCTTTTTATCTAATGAAAATGAAGGATTTTTATTTTTATTTTGTTTATTTGAATATGTTATTAATTTTTCTGAATCATTATTCATATAACTTTTATTAATTTCATTATCTTCCAAATTTGAATTTTCAAATTTAAAAGTTATAATAGAATTATCTTTTATTAAAGATAAAGGAATATCATCATTTACTTTTGATGAATTATTACTATATTTATTATAATTTAATAATCCTTTTTTAACATTATTTTTAAATTCATCTTTTTCAATAAACGAATTATTATTTATTTCATCTATAATATTTATTAATCTTCTTTTAAAACTTTCATGATTAATATTTATTAAATTATTTATTAAATTTATTTTATATTCATAATCATCTTCTTGATTTAAAATTACTTGATTTATTTGATAAATTAAAGTTAATTCTAATGATTGTAATGACATTATTTTTGAAATAATTTTTCTAACTTAAATATTATATATTAATTTACTATGAATATCCTTTTCTAAATAATTTTCAATTATTATTTCATTTTCTATTTTATTGAGCATTCTTGATATTCTTATCATATAATCAAATTTATCTATAATTTCATTTCCTGTTGAAAAACTTTTAGAATGAGACATTAATTAGATAGAATTAATTATAAAAAAAATTTAAAAAATAACTTATATTATTATTAAAAATAAATATATTTTAATTATTAACTATATAAGATATCTTTCATCTTTTCTTTAATTATTTTTTATTTAATTCCTTTTTTTTTAATTGATTATATATTCCAAGTAAATTTTTTTTATCTTTATTTCCTTCATTATCAATAAAAGAAGAGGGAATTAAATTTTGATTATTATAAATATTATTATTTATATTATTTAAATTTATATTATTATTATTAACAGGAATTTGAAAAACAGGTGAAAATTGATTATTATTATTATAATTAATAGAATAATTATTGTTTAATATTCCATAAACTTTATTATTATTATTTCTAAAAACATTATCAAGTAAATGATTATTTTGATTTTGAACTTGATTATTATTATTATCATTTAATTTTATTTCAGAAAAATTGTCAAATTTATTACTAAATATAGGAGGACTATTTAAATTAAAAAAATCTAAATTGTTTTCATAAACATTATTTAAACTTAAACCACTTTGAAAAAAATTATGATTTGAATGATTTAAAAAATTTTTTAAATTGTCTTCATCATTTTCTAAAGTATGAAAAGATTGTAAAGATTTTCTTGCTATATTACTCATATTTAAATCAATTAAAGAAGGATTTTTTATTTGAATATTCCCACTTAAAGATTGTTGACTCTGATTATTTTGAGGAATTAAATAATTATACGAACAATCATTTTTCTTTTCATGAGAATTTGAATAAAAATTAAATCCTTGAAAATATGGATTTATCATATTTATTGAATTATTATTATTATTTATATTTTGAGTTTGTAAATTGTTTATATTTAAATTTAATATTTCTTCTGTATTTATTTTTTTTGACATATCATTATAATTAAATTGAACTATATTTTCATTTATTTTTTTTTCTAAATTTTTATTACATGAATTATTTACATTTGATATTTCTGATATTGGATTATCAGTTATATTAGGCATTTTTTTTATTTGAAAATTTATTTTTTTTTGTTTTTTATTTACTATTTTTTTTCCTTCTTCAACAGAAATAATATCTTCATTTTCTTTATGTTTATTTTCATTATAAGGTAAACTCATTTTTAAAATTTTTTCAACTATATTATTATAATCAATAAAATTATTTTGACAATAAATATTAAAAGGTTTTTTTAAAAGTTTAAATCTTTTATTCACTTCACTATATGTAAAATTACTATGATTTTTAATTTTATCATTATAAATTTTTTTCCAATTAGAATATTTATCATTAATAGAATTATCTATTTTTTTAATATAATCAAAAATAATTAATCCATCATCACTTGATAATTTTTTTACAAAAAATCCAACAAACATTAAATAATCATTTAATGAAAAATTAATATTTGACCAACCAAATTCATCTAATAACATTGAAAAAATTGTTAATTCATATTCATTCATCATTAATTGCTTTGTTAAAGATAATAAAATTTTATGAATTTCATTATTATTTTTTATATCAGAATTTAATGATTCTGAATTTGAAATTATTCTATTTATAAATACTATACATAAAGGAGAAAATTCTTCATTTATATAATGTTTATATATTGATGAATAGTTTTTTTCTTTTTGTTCATTATTTTGAATAAAATTATTCATATCTGGAGATATGTTATTTTTAATTTCATCATTTATTTTTTGTTTAAATTTTAGCATATCTAATTCTTTTGTGAGTCTGATTTTATCTTTTTTTTTTTTTGTAATAGCCTCATTATTGATATGACTTTTATTTTGGATTTTATTAGTTTTACCCATTTTCTGATTGTTAAAATTATTATGATATATTAATAAATAATATGAAGCTTTTTTTTAATTTTAGTATAATATTTAATAAGTATTATTTAAAAAATTATTTTTGTAAATTTTTTTTTTAATTTATTTTGATATTAAAATATATAACAATATATTTTTTCTTATTTTAACATTTTTTCAAAAAAATGTTGATGTCTTCGCACAAAATCAAATTTTCTAAAAGTTTTTAATGTTTGTAATGTACCATCAATTAAATAAATTTTTTTTAAAATAATAAAATATTTTTCCATATCTTTATGTTTATTATAAGTAACTTGAAGATCATTATATTTAATATAACCATAATTTACAAAACAAAAAATAGAATTTGCTATAATATCACTAATAAAATTATTAGTAGTTATATAATTACCAATTTGACTTAAGCATTGGTGTATTGTTTTTTTAGTATTTTTTTTCTCATTTTCATTTACAATTTTAGAATAATAAAGAATAATTTCTGAAATATAAGAATTTGCATAAGATAAAATCGTTTTATTGTTAACAATATTTAAACAAGCATTAATATAAGACATAAAAATTGTGGGAATTTCTATTCTTTTTATATTATATAAATCTGTTATTATTTTCCATTCATATTGTTCTATTTTTGAACCACTATCCAAAAATGAAATATATAATTCTAAATCTTCAATTATTAAATCATCTAAATCTTTTTCTAAATTTTGTTGATTTTTTGAATTTGTTTGATTAAGATATGATAAAGTAGAAATTTCATTCTTGTTTTGTTTTAATTGTTCAATTCTATTATTTTTATTGTTTGAAGTATTTAAAACTATATTGGAAATATTATTATTGTTATTAATAGTATTATTATTAATATTATTGTTTGAATTATTACTATTATTATTAATATTAATATTATTATTTGTATTATTGATATTATTATTGTTACTCATATTATTATTTAGATTATAAATATTATTATTTGTATTATAAATATTATTATTTGGATTAAAAATATTATTATTAGGATTGATATAACTATTTGTATTAAAATTATTATTATTAGGACTTATATAACTATTGAATCCAGTATTGATTATATTATTATTTGGGATAATATTTTTATTTGAATTTAAAATTATATTGTTATTATTATTTATTATATTATTATTATTTGGAAATATTGTACTATTATTTATCATAGAATTAGAATTAATAGGATTATTTTTATTATTTATTACAGAATTAGGATTAACTGACAAAATATTCATAATTTGAAGTTTTTTATTTGGGTTAGGAATAGAATTATTGGTCATTATATTATTATTTTGATTTAAAAGAGATTGATTATAATTTTTTTCTAATATTTCAAATAAATTTTTTTTTAAAATTAACAAATTCTTAATTTCAATTTGAATATTAAAACCTGCAGTTTGAACTTTATTAATATTTAACAAACTTTTAATAGCAGCTTCAATTTTTGTTTTAGATCTATTAAATTCTTTACTATATTTTACATTATCATATTTATTTTGACAAATAATAAAAGATTTTGTTGCAATAATAAAAATCATAATTAAAATTTCATATTCTTCTTTTTTAGAATTATTTCTAATTAAAGTTAATATTTTTCTTAAAAAAGTACTAAATCTATTTCTAAAATAAAAAAGAATTTTTGAACATTCTGCAATAAATTTACCAGTACCAAGAAAGCAATTTTCATAATCTTTAATATTATTAAAAGTAAATTTAATCCATTTATTAACCCAAAAACCATCATTAAGTGCTAAAATAATAACATTATCATTTCCTTTTTTATTTGGTTTAGCTGGAATTTTTTTATAATTATTTGATAAATATTTTATTAAATCAATATTTAATGAAATATAATTATCATCATTTTTCATATTTTTTGCTAATATTTCATAAAATAATGATAACATATGAAAAGTATTAAATTGATTTAATTTATCTAAAAATTGTTTGAATATTGTATTACTATTTTCTTTATTCATTTCATTAAATAATTTATTAAAATATACTTCATCTGAATTATTTATTACTGTGTTTTTATCATTATTATTTTCTTCAATTTTTGAATTTTCTTCTTCACTTTCTGAACTTTCTTTTTCATTATCAGATTTTGAATTTAATATTTGAAAGTCATTATTATACTTTTTATTTTTTCCTTGATTACTTGTAATTTGAAAAGAAATTCCTTTTATTACTCTTAATATAAAAGTATTTTCTTGTGGCGTTAATCCAGATTGTATTTTAATTTTTAAATTTTCTAATTTTAAATCTGCATTTTCTTCTTTTAATTTTTTATATGATTCATATAATGAATTAAACATTGTATCAAAATATGCATCTGATAAAGATAATGGAATTTTTATCTCATTTAAATATTTATTTGGTTGAAATGATAATATCATTTGTTCATTATTATCCATTAAATTGAAATTGTTTTCATTAAATTTTTCTGATAAAAAAAGAAAAATATTTTTTATTGTTTCAAATGAATAAAAAAAATTGTCTAATTTTCTAAATTCATTAAGTGAGAAATTATCTTTATATATTTTTTTAGGAGATGAATTATTATCATCAACTCTAAATGATATTTTTGAATTAACATAAACCATATTTAATAAATATTGTTTTTCACCTAATTTAAAAACGAATTTTTCGTCTAAATGCTCATTCATTTTATTTAAAAAAAATTATATTTATTTTTTTATTTTATATTAATTACATAATTTTTTTTTTTATTTGACTAATAATAAAAATATTTAATAAACTATAAAAAACAAACTCATATTATAAAATGTTTCATTAGATAAATATATTCCTAAATATCTCATTGATGTAATAATCAAAGTTGAAAAAAAAGAATAAATTTCTAATAAAATTACAGTAAATACACCACTTAAAATAAAGTCCAATTGACTATTTTTAAATATAAAACTAAAAGGGGTTAAGAATAGATAACTTATTATTAATATTATAAAATTAATAATTATTATTACATAATTCCCTCTTTTAAAAGATATATATAATAATAAAGTTTCATCATTTAAATTATTTTTTGAATCTTTGTTAAAATAATACATTCTAAATAATTTTTTTGGATTTTTAATCGAATTAATAATAATAAATAATATTATCTCAATAAAACAACATAATAATACTCTTTTATATGAATTATGTAAAAAAAATGTAAAGTCATTTTCTTCATTTGATTTAAATCTATCTGAAATATATTTTTTTGAATATAAAAGTCCATTTAATAAAAATGCCAAAGTAATCTTTAAAAAATATAAATTTAATTTCATTGAAAATGGATCAAAAGGATTTTTTGTAATAAATGTATAAATAAACATTTGATTTACTTTTAAAAAATAACAATAAAATTGATAAAATGTTCTTTTATCATATTTTTCAACATTAATTAAAGTTAAATCATCATAATCAATTATTTTATCAGATAAATCATTAGGTTTTAATTTTTCATTTGTAACTAAATTATTATTTTGAATAGTTTTTAATTTATTTTTTGAATTTATTTCAAAAGTACTACTACTACCATTTTCTTCTTTTAAAGACAATTGATAATTATTTCTATTTTTATTTGCTTTTTTTTTCTTTGGAGGATTTCCAATTATAAATCGACTAACTTTACTTAAATCAAGTAAAATATAAATTACAGTAGAAGATAATTGAACAATTGCACATGAAGAAACTAAAATACTACTTTTATTTTCTAAAAAATTTGAAAACAGACTATTTTTCATACATTTCATTACATTAAATATTGAATCACTATCTTTATTTTTTAAAATATTTTCATCATATTGAATATCATTTGTATTATTAATTGAAAAAGTAAAATAATTATGACAATTACATTCATAAATTGAATTTTCTAAATCAACTTTACTATAATTACATCCTTCATCACATAATGAAATATTTTGATAATAATATAATACTCTATCATTTAAAATTACATCTTTACCATTTTCACTATAAGTATTACATATATCATTAAAAAAAGGATCACTTATATTAAATACATCAATCCCTTTATTTTTCATTTCTTTTGCCTTTTCCAAATTTATATTATTTTCTTTTTCATTTATATTTATTTCAACTTTAATTGAATTATCTTCATTACAAATAAAAGGATCTAATAATTTTGAATTTTGACTATTATATATTGAAAAAGTTATTTTATTTGGTTTATTATTTCCTCTTTCAAAATTCATTAATGCAACAGTTAATGGAATATTTTTTGGAATTGAATATTTTTCTCTTAATAAATTTTGACATATAGTTAAATTTAATTTGACAATTTTTTTATCTAATATTTTATTTGCACATTCTTCATTTTTATATAAAATTAAATTAAAATTTTCATTTTTATTTTTAATTGTTTTAATATGAGAATTACTAATTGAATATTCTTCATTATATTTTTCAACTATTTTTTTTAATTCATAATAAATTAATTCACTATTAAATTCAGTATATTCATTATTAATTGAACATTTATTATTATCTTCACAAATATAAATATTATTACCTAATATTGAAGTTCCATTTGGACATTTTTTATAACATTGATAATTATAAATATAAGGATAATCAGTTAATAAACAATTATTTACACATTGATTTTTTTCCCTTATTAAATAATTATAATTACCTTGACAAGGATACATACAATGATAATTATCATTTGAATCAATATAATGATAATATTCACAAGAACATTGACTTTTATCATCTCTATCAATTATAAATTCATCTTTACATTCATTAAGATTACAATTATGTTTACTTGAATTACCACCAATAGTACAATTATTACAAGCAGAATAACATTTTTTATATAATTTAGAAGGATAATCAAAATACCAATCTCTTTCTTTAGTTTGATTATTAAAACAATTAAAATAAAGATTATTAACTTCATCTTCAAAAGTAAAATAAAATGTATTATTATTACAATGTAAACATTTATTACCTTCACTAACAGATTCTTCACTACAATCAATACAATAATCAGGACATTTTAACATTGAATTAGAAGTATGATTATAATAATATCCTAAAAATTGGCTTTCTCCAGTAATACAACTAGTAACATCAATAGGATGAGTAAAATAACCTTGACTATCATCACATTGAATACATTTAGGATCATCAATACTTCTTCCAGCAGTATAACAAGTTTTACAAATAGGATAACAAGGTTTATAAGATTTATCATTTGAATCAATATAATAACCAGTACCTCTTTGAACACATTTTTTACTTGAAGGTGAATTATCCCAATAATATCCATTTTCATTATCACATTCTATACAATTGTGATTATCACCACTTTTTGCACCAGTACATGTTTTACATCCTATGTAACATACTGTTATTGTGAATGAACATTGTGTTGAATAAGTATATAATGCTCCTGGAATTAAATCTTTTGTTCTATATGTGAATGTATCTGTTGTACTAGTATCAGATATATAATATAAGGAATTAATATATAATATATTAGTTGTTAATCCTAATGTAAAACATATATCTATATCTTGTTGATCACATAATTTACCTTTTTTTCCTGGTGAAGATATTATTTCCATTATTGTTGAACCTTGAAATGATTCATCTGCAAATAAGGAACTTATTAAATATTTTTCCATTGTTTTTAATATTATTGTTGTGTTAACTGATAGGCAATATGGCCAATAATATTTATAATAATGATAATTATAATTGTCTAAATGTTTAATGAAACCTATTATTAATAAACTAGGTGATATTACTGTGAAATCTGTATATTCTATTAAATCTGGGTTGTTAAATATAATTGATGTTGATGCTGTTCTTGTAAAATTATCATAATTATATTCTTCTAAAACAAAATTTTTTCCAATACATGCAATTAAAAATAAATTTGTGGTATTATCTCTTGTATATAAGGAAAATGCATTAATTTGTGAATCACATTGTTTTAATAATTGCATTGTTGGAAAACCTTTTTTTGGTGAAATTGAATTAGTACTTCTATATTGAAATGAAAAACAATAAATACTTTTATAATCTCTTATACTTAAATAACAGGTTAAAAAAAAATCATCTTTTATTTCAATTGATTGAAAATAAATAGGTGAATTATCATCTGAACATTCATTCAAAGTAACAGTATTTGATAAAGTATTATAACTTCTAAAATCGTTATGAATAATTCTTAAATATATAGTAAATTTTGTACTTGGAAAACGATACATATCATAAAGAATAATATTACCATTTTTCAGAGGTAAAATAAATCCTTTAGATTTTTGTTTATGAGCATAACTTCGACCACCATCAATGTCATTTTCTTGTGATGGAATAATTATTTCCTTATAATAATCATTTTTTTTATAAATATAAATTCTTTGATTAACTTTCCAGGGATATTTCCATATATCACATCTATCACCACAACAATAGGAGCTACGATTGCTATAATAACATGTTTCATTACAATTATCTTTTACAATATGATAACAATAAGTGGCATTATAATAATGTCTTACTACTCCATATATAAATTGTGAATTTTCATTCATAGAGAAACTAATTGGAAGATAATTAGTATTATTTGACAAATTTAGATTTGATGAACTATTATTTTCATAATTATAAAATCTTACATAAAAAGAATTAGTTGGAGTTTTGGATACATAATATATTGGTTGAGTTTTGTCTTCTATTGCTGATATTCTAATTTGGGGATATAAGGAACCCATGAATGTTCCTTCTTCAAGGTTTATTCTTTTGAATTCATCATCTGGTTTTGGAATTGTTTTGAAATCAAAAATTACTTCTTGAAAAACATTTGAAATATAAATTGAGGTTTCATTAATTTTTCTTATTATAAACCCTTTGAATTCAGAAGTAGAGTTCAATGGTAAAATCATTTCTTCAAATGTTTGTTTAGAAAAATGGAATTTTGAAACTATTGTTATTAGAAATAAGACAATATTATTATACATTTATATTAAAATTCTTTATTTTTAGATTTTATTTTAAAAAAATATAAAAAAAAATATTGTTATATATAATTAATATTATATATAAAAAATTACTTCAGCAAATATATAAAAAATTTATAAATATAAATTATTATAATCATTTTAACTCATTTAATTATATTTAAATTAAATAATTATTTCCTTTAATGAAATATTATTTTAAATTAAAAATAGGAATGAGCAAACTTTTTAAATAATTATTTCTATCATATTTAAAAATTATTAAATATTACTAATATTATCTGTAAAAGGTGATATATTTTGTTAAATTGATTAAATTTGGAACTTTAATATATTTTATATTTACTTAATGATTTATTAAATTATTAATTTTTTGTTAATTTTTTATATTCATCATTTTATAATATAACTTTTTTTTTTTATATATTATATATATTTTATTTTATTATTTAATATTATATTTTCATCAAAATGATGTTTTATTGATTTTCTTATTTTAATTCGATAAAATTATTTGGTTATTTTATAAATTATATTTTTATATAATTATTATTAACCTCTTTAATATTTATATTCTTTTCATCAATATAAAAAGCTTATATTATAATAATAATCATTTATTGAATATTATCCATTGATTTTATTATGATAATTTATAATAAATTTTATTCATAAATTTGATAATTATAATATTAATAAAATTTATATATTAAAATGGAAAAATCATAATAAATTGTATAAATTTTAAAATTATAAATTTTTATAATTTTTACTTTTTAATAAAACTTAAATTTAATAAATTCTAATTATTAAACTTTTAAGAAAACTAATTTTGTAAAATTTGAAGTGTTTTTGATAATTATTATATAATAAGTTTTAAAATTATAAATATAAATATAAATAAAATTTAAATTAGTAATTAATTTAATTATTATTATTATTTTTGCAATTAAACCTTTTTTTGAAAAATAAGTTTAAAATATATAAAAAGAGTAAATATATTTTATTTTCCAAATAATTTTCTATGCATTTCTTCACAAAATGTTAAAAAATCTTGTTGATTATTTTTTTCATAATTTAAATCATTTTTATTTATATTACAAGTTAAATAATTATTTTTAATATTATTTTTACATAAATAATTTCTTCCAAAATAGACATTATCATAATTAACATTATTAGTTAAATTATAACAAATATCATTTAATTGTTTTTTTGAATTTTGAAATCTTCTTGTATCAGTATCATCAGAATAAGTAAAAGATATATTTTGATTATCAAAAGAAGAATTATAAGAATTATTTTTAAAACTTTTTTTACTTGTAGATTTATTTTGATAATTACTACTATTTTTACTATTAAAAATACTTTCTTCTGTAATAATATAACCATCATCTTCTGTATTATTTTTATTTTGAAAATGTAATGAATTTCCTTTTAAAGAATTAAATTTATTATAAATTTTATTTTTAATTTTTCGAAAAGATTCTTTTGTTAATTTACAATTCAATTTTGTTAAATTTGAATTATTTATATTTATATTTTTAAAATTTCTTTTACTTGTTGTTGCAGTTGTTGTTGTTTCTGCTGAATTTTTATTATCATTTAATTCTGTCATATAATGATGAGTACAATCAATTATTTTTTGATTTCTTAATTTTCTTTTCGATATTAAAGTTTTATTTCTTGAATGCTTATTTTGATTTGAAAGTTTTGTTATGAAAATAGAATTAAGTTTTTTTTGTAAATTTATTGAAAAAGAAGTATTTTCTTTTATTAATGATATATTTCTCTTTTTTGAATTTTTTATTATTTTCATTTTGAAATTTTTAAAAAAAGATGATGTTAAATTTTGAGATGTATTGATAGAAAAATTTGGATAAAATAATTTTTTTGTATTTGGTTTTAATTTTAATTTTTGACTTGATAACATTTTTCTTTTTAACAATAGAAATAAAAAAATAAATTTTATATTTTTTTTTTATTAGGATAATATTTTTTAATATTTACGAACTTTTAATTTTTAATGCATAATTTAATAAATAATAATGTCCAAATACTATTATTATGATTATATAAATTAATTTGAAAATTTTAATTATTTAATTTTTTAAAACACTCATCTTAAATTTTTTAAGTCAAAAATTTAATGTTTTAATATTTATATTTTTTTAAATAATTTATTATTAATAAATATCTTTTCTGTTTTTCAAATATATTAATTTTATAATATATTATTGAATATTGGGAAAATATTAATTTTGCTATTGTAAACTAAAATAATACTAAGAAGAAGTATTATTTTCCAGATAATAGCTAACTAATATTAAATTTAGATATTTAAGTTAATATTATTAAAAAAATTTTTTTGGTTTAATATGAATTAATAAATATATTAAATTATATTATAAATGAATTATTTTATTTTACAAAATAATAATATTATTATCTAAGATGTTATTAAAAAGATATATTTTATAAAAAATTTTATTTTTTAGTTTTAATAATCAATATCAAAGAAATTTTAATAATATAATAATGTTATAAGTTTCTTTATTAAATGAATATTATATATAATCCAAATACAATTTCATAAATTATAATAATTTTGTTTGATATAAGTTAATTTATTTTTTTGAAAAAATATGATATAAAAGTATAAAAATTAATTTAAATGATTATCAATTTCTTTATTAAATTCCTTAATAATATAATTAAAATCACTTTCAGTAATATTAGACTCAATATCTACATTACTAGTATTTGCTTCCATAGATTCACTATTATTTTCTTTTTTATTATTATTATTAGTAATTACAGTTTTATCTTTTGTTGAAGAAGAAAGTTGTAAATTATTTCTTAATTTAATACATTGTTGTTTTAACATTGAAACTAATTTCTTTAAATGTCTATTTTTTTTCTTTAATCTAATTAATTTATTCTTAAATAATTTTATTTGAAATTTTAACTTATCAATATATTCATCACAAGATCTATTTGTTTCTTTTATTCCTTCTACAACTTCAATAGATTTAAGTGGAGTGTATTTATTTAATAATTTAGAAAAATCTAATTTAGGAACATTATATTCACTTATTTCAGTTGATAAATATTTAGTTTGTTTTATTTTTTCTGGAAATTTAATTAAAGGAGATTCTAAAGTACAAAAAGAACTTCCTTTTTCAGAATAATTTTCTGATTCATCACTTGTTAATATATAATTAAACATTTGAATATTTTCTATATTTTCTTTTACTCTTTTCTTTTTTTTTATATTTTGTAATTTTTGTTTTAATTTATTAATTTGTTCTTCTTGTTCTACTGCTTTTCTTTTTTCTAAATGAAGTAATTTTGAAAATTTATGTATTAATTCTCTTGTTTCTATTAATTCATTATTCATTTCTAAAATAATTTTATCTGGTTGTCCAATAATAATTTCTTTTGTTGAATTACAATCATCTTTATAATATTTATTTAATTCTCTTTTTAATTGTTTTATTATGCTCTCTTTTTCTTGAATTATATTTTGGTATTTAAAAACATTTGTTTTTTCAAAATCATCATTTTCTTGTCTTTCAACAATTATATTCTCTAATTCTTTTTGAGTATTAAATAATTTTTTCTCTAGTATAAATTTATCTTGATATAATTCATCTAATTTTTTTGATAATCTATCATTTTCTTCTTTTAATTTGTTTAATATTATTTGATTTTTTTCATTTATTTGTTCATTTAAATTTTTATATAATAATTCTTTATTTATTCCTAATGTTGTTTTAGCATCATTTAATTCATTTCTTAATAATTGATTTTCTTTCATATAATAGTTTACTTTTTCTGCATATGAAGATAATAATTTTTTTGCTGTTTGAATGTCAAATTTTTTTTGCATTTTTTTTTTAAAATTATAAAAAAAATATTTTTTTTAACTTCTTCATATTTAAAAATCTTTATATAAAGAAAATTTTTTTATAAATATTTAGAAATATTTTTCAATAATTAAAAATATATAATAATTAAAAAATAAATTTGAATTTCTAAAAATCTTTTTGTAAAAAAATAATTTAAGAAAATAATAATTATATAATTTTTATAATTTATTTAAATTATTTACTATTATTTTATAATCATCATCTGTATCTATATTTATATATGATTTTTTAATTGAACTAGTAGAATTTGTATATGAATTAATTGTTGATATATTTTTTTCAATATTATTTTTATTTATGTTAGTTAAAAGTGTTTCTAAATTATTGTTGTTCATATTATTTTCATCTAATGCTAAATCATAATAAAAAACATTTTTTTTTTCATTTTTGTTTTGAAAATGATTATTATTTTGAGAAATAATTTTATTATTTAAAGGTTTTTTTAAAAACGAATTATTTTTTTTCAAATAATTGTTAAATAAAGAAATACCGTTATTATTATAATTACCTTCAATATTTTCTTTAATTTTATTTATATTTCTCCAAATTTTAGAATTATTTCTTTTTATATTTCTATTTTTATTATCCGTAATAAAAATAAGTTGATTTAATGATGAACTTTTTTTAAAAGAATTCATAGAACTATTTCTTATTATTTTATTTTTATTTATTGAAGATTTGGAATAATTGTCAAATAAATTATATTTATTTGTAAAAGTATTAATATTATTTAAATTTGATTTATATAAAGAAAAAGGTTTTATTTTGATTTTATTATGGATTTCTATTTCAAATTCATTTTGTAATTCTATTAATTTTTTCATTGATTTACTTTTAATTGAATTATTTGATAATTCTTTTAAATGAGAAAAATGAGTATTTGAATAAAGAGAATCTTTTGTTTTTTTAATATTTTTCAAAAAACTTTTTCTTAATCTATTCTGTGATAAAAAAAATTCTAAATCATTGAAATTTCTATATTTATGATTATCTAAAAACTAAAAATTTATATAAAACATTTACATTTTGAAACTTTTTTTTCATTTTGAGCATAATTAATTTATATAATTAAAAAATTCATAATTTAAAAAAAATAATTTAAAAAAAAATAAAAAAATAAAAAATAAAAAAAAGAATAATAAAAAAAATAAAAAAAATATAAAAAAACCTAAAAAACCCAAAAAAAAAAATAAAAAATGGGAACACAAAGTAGTAATAGTAAAGACGACAATATAATGAATGATAAAACAGAAGATCCATCAATGCAATGGAATGAAATAAGTAGTTATAAAGGAATGAAAAGTGACACATCTTCAACAAAAAATAATAAAAATAATAAAAAAAATTTAAACCAAGAATCATCATCATCAAATTCATCATCAATTGACACAAAAACAAAAGAAGAAACAACAATATCAAAAAAAGATGAAAGAATACCATTTAAATTTGAATGGAAAGAAGGAGGAAATAAAGTCACAATTACAGGAAGTTTTTTATCAAATTGGACTGTTTTTATAGAAATGGTAAAAAATCCAGAAAATGGTAATTTTGAATTTAATATGAATTTACCTAAAAGTAAACATCAATTTAAATTTATTGTTGATAATGTTTGGAAATGTTCAAATAATTATCCTATTTTAAATGATGGAAGTGGTAATTTTAATAATTTTATTGATTTAACTAATTTTGTTATTCAAGATGAAGAAAATAATTCAAATCAAAATGAAAATGTTAATAATAAAGAAAATGAAAAAGAAAAAAAAGAAAAGAAAATTAAAAATAAAAATGAATATAATTGTTATATTCCTAATAAAAATGAAATGAATATTGATGCTCCATTTATTCCTCCTCATTATATTAATTTTTATGATATTGATTATAATACTAAACAAAATGTTATTGGAAAAAAAAAATATTTACATTTTGTTGAAAAAGATATTTTAAGTGAAAATAGTTGTTATAAAAATATTTTAAGTTGTCCTCATGTTAATTTAAATCATTGTTGTAATTGTTGTAAAGCTGGAAGTGATGATAAATATATTAGATCTTGTACTTCTCAAAGATATAAACATAAGTTGATGACTATTATTTATTATAAACCAAAAAAGAAAAATGAATTATGAATGAACAATTTTTGTTTTTTTTTTTTTGGTTTTTTTTTAGTTGTTTTTTTTTAGTTGTTTTTATTTTTTTTTTTTGGTTTAAAAAAAGAAATTTTTGAAAGTAATTTTAGACTTATTGATAATTTAAATTATTAAAATAGATTTTTTTTTCTTTTTTTTTTTTTTATTTTTAAATTTATTTTTTTTAAAATTTATAATTAAATAAATAAATTATTTATATATTTAATCATAATTTCCTTGTAATGTATTTATTTTTTGTATATTATTTACAATATAAAAATGAATTTCTTCAGGAGAATTATTTAAACTTACTACTTTAATATTACTTTTTTCTAATTTATTTTTTTTTTCATTTTCTTCTATATTATTATGAAAATTTGAATCAAGTAAATAGAAAAATTTTTTTCTATCAATTTTTTCAAATTTCTCATTTTCTAATTTTTCATCTTCTTTATTATTTAAATTAGGGGAATTATAGATAGATTTTTTATTTTCATTATTAAAAAAATTTATAGTTACTTTACTTATATTTGGAGAAAGATTATTTGAAAAAAAAGGATAAAAATTATCATTTTTTTTTAATCTTAAAGAAAAATTATTTTTAATCTTATTTTTATTTTTATTTTCAGAAATTAAAGGATTTAAATTCGTATTTCTAGTAAATTGATTCATTGGATTAAAAGAATATAAACTATTTTCTTGACTAAAACATGCTTTATGTTTAATATTATTTTTTTCATTTATATTTTCTTCTGAATTTAAAATATATTTTTTTGTGTTTGGTAATTTAAAATTATTTGACTTATTCATTGATAATTTTAAATTTTTAATTCCTAATTTAAGTTTCTTATTATTAAAAAAAGTACCATTTGAATTTGAATTATTTTTAAAAAAATTTGTTGTAGATAATTTATTATACTTTTGATATAAAAAAGTATTCATTTATTTTTTATTTCAATAATAATATAAATTAATATAAAATTAATTAATTTTTATGATTATAATTTGTAAGTTATTTTCTTTAATTAATAAATATATAAAAATAAGATTGTTTTATTGTTAAAAATAAATTATTATATTAGAAAAAACTATTACTAAAAAATATTATATCCAATCAAAAATTTAAATAAAAAAATAAAATAAAATGGGTATTGTAATAACATGTGAATGTGATAAATTATGTCATTCAGAATCAAAAAATCAAGTTCCAACAAGTATAAATCAAATAATAATAAATTCAAAAGAAGAATATAATACTAATAATAATTCTCGTAATACACAATATTCAAATTCAAATGTTAGTTTAAATCAAAATAATAATAATTCAATTATTAATGATGAAAAAAACTATAAAATGAAACATTCAAATTTTTTAAAAAGTAAATTTTGTAAAAATAATACAGAAATGTCATCAGACCATTCACAAATAAAAATAGATAAAAAAAATATTGTAAAAGCCCAAACTGAAAATAAAAATAACATGAATAGAAGAAGTTCTTATATTGGAAACGATTTAATTATAAGTCATGAAGTAGTAAGTAAAAATATATCAAAAATAGAAAAAACATTTCATTCAAATTTATTAGAAAGTTTAAAAGAAATAGAAGAAAATGAAAAAGAATTAAATGATAGATTAGAAAGAAAAAAATTTCAAACAAAAAAATTTAGAAGTATCAATCAAAAATCAGAAAATAAAGAAGATGAAAAAAATGAAAATAATGAAAATAATGAAGATGAAATATTTGAAAAAGAAGATGTTAAAATATTAAGAACAAACACAATTCAAAATAACAAATCAAGAAAATTTAAAAGTACAGGAGAATTAATGTTTTCAGGTTTAAATTTAAATGATGTATATGAAATAAGAGGTTTTTTTCAATTAAAAAAAAATATAAATTTCAAATTTTATGGTAAAAAAGAACTAGATGGAACAAAAAATAGTTTTGGTATAATAAAATGGGAAGATGGAAGTAAATTAACAACAATATTTCAAAATTCAAAAATAAACAATTATGGAATATTTAAAGACACAAATAATAGTAATGACAAAAATGAAACATCATATTTTTATGGTTACTATAAAGAAAATATTCCAAAAGGATATGGTTACTATATTAAAAATTCAATTAAAATTGAAAGTGATGGTTGGTATAAAAATAATATAAATGGAATAGGAATAGAATTTAATTTAGAAGATGATTCAATATATAAAGGAGATTTTATTAATTCAATGAAAAGTGGTTTAGGTATTTTTAGATATAATGATGGAACAATAAGTTATGGTGAATGGTTAGATAATAAATTAAATGGATATGGAATTATTCAATTTACTAATGATTCTCTTTATATTGGAGAATTTAAAAATAATCTTTTTGATGGTTTTGGTGAATTTTTATGGCCTGATGGAAAATATTATTGTGGTAATTATAAATTTGGAATTAAAAGTGGTTTTGGTATTTTTGTTTGGAATTTTAATAAAAATGATGCTTATATTGGATTTTGGGATGATGGGAAAAGTAATGGTGTTGGGGTTAAATTAGATGAGAATAATTCTAAATTGTGTATTTGGAAAGAAGGAAGAAAAATTAATCATATTAAAATTTGGGAATTAGATGATTATTTAAAAAATGAACAAAGTAAGTTTAAAAAGTTATTTGAGAAAGGAAGTAAGTTTTTTATTAAATTTATTCATAAATTGAGAAATGGAGTTTTAAATGAAGAGTTTTTAATTAGTTAATTTTTGTTGAGTTGCTTTGATTTTTTTTGGATTTTTATTTTTCCTTTTTTTGATATTCTTTTTATATTTATGTTATTGTTTTTAGGTTAGTTTATTTTTCTTTTTTTTCTATGAATTTTATTTAATTTGATTGATATTGAATTTGTGGATATTTATTATTATCATTTTGAAAATTTCTGAATAATAAATATAATTGTAATTCATATTAAAGAATTATTATTATATTTAAAAAATTTGCTTTATTTATAAATATTTTATGTTGTAAAAAATTTTATGTAAATATATTGGTTTGTTGTATAAATTTTAATAAGAAATTATTATAATTAAAATTGAATTTTTTGAATTAAATATTTATATTTTATTTTTGTTCCTTAAATAAGTATTTTTTTTCATTTTCTAAGAATTGTTTAAAAGTTTCCTTTTCTTCTTTTTTAATTTTATCTATTCCATTAAATAATTCAGAAAAAATTTTATCACAACTTTCTTTATTTTTGAATTTAATACTAATATCAATATTTTTTCCATTATTTTCATTTTGATTAATAATAATAAAATTAAGAGAATTATCTTCTATATTATCCCCTTTTTTAGTTTTATATATTCCTAAATCAGTTATTTTATATTTATATTTAATTAAAACATCTTTTATATCAGTTGTTCCAAAATAAATATAAGGATAATATATGATAAGTGAATATTTATCATAAAAAAGTAAATCAATTGTTTTTATACGAACAATTTCTAAAATAATTGAATTATTCTCTTTTTGATTAATAATTTTAGAAATATCATAATTTTTATCTAATTCAAATTCATAAATAATTTGATTTAATAAAGGATTTTTCTCTTTAATTAATTTATTATCTGAAATATTCATTATATTATCAAATAAAATTACATTTAAATCATGCATATATATATAAAATGAGATTAAGTCTTTAAAAATTAATGTTTTTTGATTTTTATTTTGAAAAAGTATAGAATTTTTGTCATTATTTTCTTTTAATAAAATTTGTGGATTTGATATTATACTTTCAATATCTTTTTTTAAATTATTAATGTCATCATTACAATAATAATCTCTTTCTTGTATAAAATTTGAATAACAATTATCTAAAAAAATATCTCCTTTATATAAAAAATTTTGAATTTTATTTATTATATTATTTTGAATTTCAATTAAAGAATTATATATATTTTTAGGTAAATTTTTTATATTATTATTTTCCAAAATTAAGTTTTTTAAATTTTTAATTATTAATCTAAATGTTATTTTTCTTAATGGTGGATTTATTATATAAAATAAATGAATAATCTTGTTAATTAATTTAAAATCTAAATTTTGTTTTAATTCATTATTTAATTCAAAATACTCATTATTAAAATTGAAATTATTATTACTAAAAAATAATGAATATTCTTCAGAATATCTTTTTGAAATACTTAATTGTTTTGAATCTTTTAGAATTTTATCTTTTTTTTCATAAATATTTTCTAATTTTGCTTTATTTAATAAAGTTTCACTAATATTACTATTTTGACATATATAAATTAATATATTAATTAACAAAATTATATCATCATTATCTCCAGATAATAAATATATTAAGCCTTCTTTTATTGGATTTGAAAAATATCGAGATTCTTTTGTTTTATTATTATTTTCATTTTCATTTATTATATCTTCAAACAATTTTTCTATTAAACAAATAAAACAAATATTAAATATTTGTATATTTTCTATAATTGAATATAATCCTAATTTAACTCCAGTTCCAAAACATATTAATTTATGATAATTTGTCATCTCTTGATATGTATTTTTATTTATGATTGAAATTATTATTGATTCTATTTTTTCTAATTTTTCTTCTTCATCTATTTCATTTTTATTCATTTTAAATTGTTTATATTTTTGAATTATATTACCTAATTCTGGATATTTATCTTTATAACCTAAATAATATATATTTTCTTCTTGAATTAAACTTTCAATAAATTTAATTTTATAATTTTGAGATAATAAATCAGAAAATTTTTCTTTTTGATTTACCATTTCAAAAGAATAATAAGGAAGTTCATTTGGTTGAACTAATAAGTCTAAAATATCTTTATTTAATTTATCAAAAAAAATTAAAGAAAATAAACAATTTCTAAATGTTTCATATTTTATATTTTTAAATAATACTATTATTAAAAATAATGAAACATTAATATCTAATTTTGAATGTTTTTTACCATCCAAAGAACCACATAAAGAAGGTAAAATAAAATAATAAAATAATGAATTTAATAAAATAAAATTTATTTTTTCTAATCCCATATTAAAAATATCATCAATAAAGTAAAGATCTTCAATAATATCATCAAAATAATCATCATATTTACCATTTTTATTAATTTCTTCTTGAAATTTAATACAAACATCTCTTAAACGACAACATAAATTAGGAAAATAAGAAGCAGAAGGTAATTGACAAAAATGTTCTTCTATTTTATCATATTTAATTTTTAATATATTAATAATTATATTTCTTACTACATTTCTTACCATTGAATCTTTATGATTATAAATTTTAATTGTACTATCAATTAAAGGAAAAGAATCATAAGTTTCTCTATAAAATAATTTAATTGTATTTTGATCAATTCTTAATGTTATACTCTTTAAAAAATTAACATAAAAAGAAAAAAATTCTTCGTCATATGAAGAATAATCTTTTGATATTATTGTATTAATTAAATTTCCACTTAATATATAAAA
>JAEEGL010399125.1_pt1 | contig 25521 bp, 20 predicted proteins | sample 9134231 | NCBI WGS metagenome assembly JAEEGL01 (sample SAMN16246548, study PRJNA631951) | gut metagenome | biome: gut microbiome; feature: rumen; material: fiber-attached | host: Bos | place: Iran: Karaj | collected 2018-10
AATCAGCCTCATCGAATTGTTAATCTTTTTATTCGTTGTCGTTGCAAACGGCGGCTGATTTAACAAGGATTTCATTAAAAAAAGCACCCTCCGCAGGTGCTTTTTTTAATCTTGTTTTATTCCGTATTTCTGATTCTCGTCGGTGTCGATTACCCCCAGGGAAACCAGTTCTTCCACCGTTTTCTGATATGCTTTTATGTCGGCGCTTCTGGGAAGTTTATGGCAGATTTCCGCCATTGTCATTCGTTCCTTTGACATCTTCAAAAGCTTCACAGCCGTCTTTTGTTCCATACCGGGATTGTCAATTCCCGCATTCTGCAAAAGACTTACAATCTGATGGTCCAGCTCCGCCTGTTCGTTTGCCAGAGCGGCTTTCTGTCTTTCCGCTTCTTCTTTGGCAGCATTGATCTGTTGCTCTTTATATGCCTTAAGCGCATCCATGATTCGCGAATTCTTTTGATATGTGTTTCCGCATTTACATGCGGTTACCAGTTTCGGATTCAGTGTCTGACACTTAAGACATTTCCATTTATTGCCTTCAATTTCCTCATCCAGGACACTCAGGTCATACTCTGCGATGTTAACAGCAGGTATTGCTCCCGTGTTCGCAGCCGACGCGGCAGAGTTCTGTGCAGCCGACGCGGCAGAGTTCTGTGCAGCCGACGCGGCAGAGTTCTGTGCAGCCGACGCGGCAGAGTTCTGTGCAGCCGCCTGCATCTCCTCTCTCTGCTTCTTTCTTTCCTCATCCATTTTCTTGCTCTCGCCCCTCGAAATTCCGCAGGAACAGAATCCGATGGACGATACATTTACTTTCCCGCATTTGGCGCAGCGCCATCCGCCGGATTCAAGAAGTTTTCTTTCGTTTGCAGCCTGCTCCTTCGCATTTTCCTCACGTGCTATTCGTTCCAACGGAGTTTCTTCCCCTGTGGATTTCGATACTGCTTTCGGCTTTCCGAATGCATCGGTAAGCTTCTCTTCGATTTTATTTTCAAGGGGACGTGTTGCTTTGGTAATCGCAATCTCGATAAAGAAAAAAATGATAAAGAAAACCAATCCGATGCCGATTCCCGCAATCAGCCCCACAATGGCACTTTTGGTCAGAAGCATGATCAAAAGTCCGAGTAAGGAACCGATATAAATCCCATTGGGTGCATAGGTGCGCTTCGGAATATTCTCCCGATCAATTCCGAACATATTTGCCAGGGCAAGACAAAGCCTAATCCCAAAAATGGTAAACAACGCACAGAAGACTATTAAAGCGATAAAAATCAACCAGCCCATTTTTCAGACCTCTTTCGGAGTATTAATTTTCTTTTTTCTTAGAACACCAACGGCTCCAAGCCTTCATCTACATAGGAAATTGCATTCTTCTTCAGCTGCTCGACTCGTTCGGGCGGAATCAGTCCCGGAATGAATACAGCTGCAAAAAGCATCCTTGCCGATGCAACGGCTACAATCTGGCGTTCCACCTTACGGATAAAATCTTCATCCCCGGTCTCCAGATACGCCTTCAGATAGGTGTTCCAGATTAAATTTCTCTCTTCTTTCGTAAAATCGCAGGTCAGCGGACTGTTCTTCAATTCCTCTTCGCTGCGCGGAATATGATAAGCCGAGCACATGGAAGCAAAGTCAAAAATCGGATGGCCGCAGCCGCATGACATTAAATCGATAAATACAAGATCCCCGTTTTGAACCATCACGTTGCCGGGATGGCAGTCCCCGTGAATAAATGTATTTTTGGAAGGAATATTCTCATAAAGGCTTTTCAGTTTCCGGAGTTCTTCTTTCGTGCAAATGCCCTCGAGAAAAGAAAGCGCATGTATGGAGCCGGTCTTGGTCGGTGGGAATTTAAACGGATTGACTTCTATCTGATGCATTGAGCGCATATCGTTGGCAAAACGACGAATATGATCCTCAAGATGTTCTTTGTCTCTTAAAAGAACCGTCAGAAAATCTTCTGCATCCAGAAGTTCATAAACATTTCCGTAGCAGTCACCGACTTTTACGATATCAAAGGAAATCGCAGTCGGAATGCCGTTTACGAATGCATTCTTCGTTCGCTCGTTTTCGTTATGAATAATATTCAGATCGGTATCCGGTCGATATACCTTAAGCACGGTTTCACGGTCCAGTCGGTAAACCTTTGCGGTAGCACCTCTTCCAATCTCTTCCAGTCCTTCGATACTGATTTTACGAAGTGCTTTCTGAACATCGAAAAGTTCAATAAATCCCGTCATTTCAAGGATATCGTAAACACCGGAAGAAACGTTTCGGATGGGATAGGAATCCTTCTTCATCTGACGAAGCTTCATCAGAATACGTAATCCCGCACTGGAGATGTATTCCAGTTCTTCGGCATCGAGTTCAAAATTCCTGCCCTCATTTGCGTTCAGAATTTCCTTTAGTTCCTTCTCCACCTGCGGCGCATTCTGCGTATCAATTCGGCCCTGCAGAAAAATAATCAGTTTTCCGTTTTCTTCCGTTGTATTTATGCTCATGTATTTACCTTTCAGTTTTTGTTATTTCAGTTTCCAGGCAAGGTCGTTTAAGAATAACTGCTCTTCGAGCTTCTCCGGAGTGCTGTCCTTATTGATATGGATGAACTCGATATCCATCATTCTCGCCCAGTCTTTCATCTGCTCCGCAGTTACGTCATAGGAAAGAACCGTATGATGCGCACCGCCTGCCGCAATCCAGCATTCCACGCCGGTTACGAGATCCGGCAGCGCCTTCCACATAACACGTGCCACGGGAAGATTCGGCATCGGAAGAATCGGTTTTACCGCTTCGATATCCTGTACAATCAGGCGAAGTCTTCCGCCCATGTCGATTAAGCTTACAACGATTGCGGGACCTTCGTGGCCCTCGAATACAAGCCTTGCGGGCGCTTCCCTGTCGCCGATTCCCAAAGGATGTACTTCGATGCGCGGTTTTCCTGCTGCCACGGAAGGACAAACTTCCAGCATATGTGCACCGAGGCTGTATGTTGCATCGGGGTCCAGATTATAGGTATAGTCCTCCATGAACGCCGTACCGCCGGTCTGACCTTCACTCATTGCTTTCAGAATTGCCGTCATCGCTGCAACCTTCCAGTCACCTTCTCCGCCGTATCCGTAGCCCTGTGACATCAGATGCTGGCTTGCGATACCCGGAAGCTGCTTCATGCCGTAGAGGTCCTGGAACGTATTGGAAAATGCTTTGCAGCCTTCTTTATCCAGCATTTTCTTCATGGCGATTTCTTCTCTTGCCTGATATCTTACGGTTTCGATATCGTCGGTTGCCATCTCATATTCGGACTGATAGGTTGCCATCAGTTCATCGATTTCCGCATCGGTTACCGCATCCATATTTTCTACCAGCGTGCCGACCGGCCAGGTATTTACCTGCCATCCGAGCTTTGCCTGAACCTCAACCTTATCGCCTTCGGTTACGGCAACTTCACGCATGTTGTCGCCAAAACGCATTACTTTCAGTCCGCGTGAAAATACAACTCCGACGGCTGCTCTCATCCAGCTTCCGATGCGCTTCTGCACATCTTCGTCCTGCCAGTAACCCGCGATGACTTTACGCGGCATGCGAAGTCTCGCGGCAATGAATCCGTGCTCACGGTCGCCGTGCGCCGCCTGATTCAGGTTCATGAAATCCATGTCGATTTCTTCGTTCGGAATCGAACGGTTATACTGCGTTGCAAAATGGCAGTACGGCTTCTGAAGATTTACGAAACCGTTAATCCACATTTTACTCGGGCTGAACGTATGGCACCAGGTAATGATACCTGCGCAGTGCGTATCGTAATTTGCCTCGCGAACCAAATCCGTAACTTCCGCATTCGTCTTGATGGTTGCCTTATAAACCAGTTTGCAGGGCAGGTTTCCCGACGCATTTAAAATATCCGTCATCTCCTGCGCACGCTTCGCAACCGTTTCCAAAACTTCCGGACCATACAGAAACTGTGATCCCACCACAAACCAGAATTCGTAATCTTTCAACATAAATGTATCCCCCTTATATAGAATTTACTTCTCTTCATCGGCATTCACCTCAAGGTCCTGCCCGAGGTACTTCGCCTGCTGCACCTTCGCCTCACAGAAAAGCACGATGGATGCTGCAATCAGAACGCCCGCAAGCGGAAGAATCTTGTGTAAAAGCCTTGTTTCCACACCCGGAAAACCGAGTGTAAATACCAAATATAAAGCCGTCTCCTGGAACACAATCAGATATCCTAAGGAGTTGTATTTTTCTTCTCCGAGATGCTCCGCTAAAACAGCCGCACAGCATGCCAGTCCTACCAGCAAAAGTCTTGCAAGAACGGCCGACCAGGTATCCACGCCGCCGGTACGAAGAAGCGCACATCTTACGGCTTCCAGTGCAGCGTAAAGAATGACAACGCTCTTAAAAATTCTTACATCTTTTTTCTTAAACAGAAACAAACCGAAAATCAGAATGGCCGCGCAGATAATTGCCTGCATAAGGTAAACAGCCATACGACTGACGGAATCCGTTGACTGCGTTACACCGTAAAGCGTAATCACCATGCCGAGTCCCACAAGGCACATCTGCACCTGCAGCATTACGGCGATTCGTTTTGTAATTCCGTATTTTTGTTTAACAGCTTCATTATCCATGTTTTTCCTCCCCAAACGGATTCTTTGCCATTATGTCCGCAAACGTTATTTGCCTACGAAACAAAGCATATTAATTATATCATAAATCCCCCTGAAAAAACTCTCCCGCCACATCATTTTTTTCATTCACAATCACAATATCGTATGATACAATTACAAAGGGTATTTTTTAAAAATCTTATGGAGGGGGATTCTGTCGTATGGAAAAATACGATCTTATTGTCATTGGCGCCGGCAACGGCGGAATGATGTGCGCTTGTCGCGCTTCCAAGCTTGGACTGAAAGTCCTTGTCATTGAAAAACACAATCTTCCCGGCGGTGCTGCAAGCAGCTTTGTACGCGGAAGATTCGAATTCGATGCTTCTCTGCATGAAATTCCCGATTTTGGCGAAGGTGAAATACGTGGCGAACTCGGCCATCTTTTTGACGACCTCGGAATCAAGGTTGAGATGCTGCCCGTAAAAGACGCATTCCGCTATATCGTCGAAAAAGACGGAGTCAGATCCATCGATGTCACTTTCCCGCACGGAAAAGAAAAAGTCATGAACCTGATTCGTGAAATCTGTCCCGAAGACGAGGAAGCCATGGAGAAATTCTTCGCGGCTTATCACGACATGGCTGCAGGTCTTGACTACTTCGGCTCTACCAGAGGAAATCCGGATCCCGAAGTACTAAAGAAGGACCATCCGAATTTTATGCGTCTTATGACACTCTCCGCAGGCGAATTCTTCCGCCGGATCGGAATGAGCCAAAAGTGCATCGATATCATGACGGCTTACTGGCCGTATCAGGGTACCGATATGGACACGGTGGATGCAAGTCGCTATATCCTCATGGTTTACGGCTATTTCATGAACGGTGCGTATGTGCCGAGAATGCGTTCGCATCAGCTTTCGAGTGCAATCGTAAGCAGAGCTTCCGAGCTCGGCTGCCGCTTCCTCTTTAATACGGAAGTCACAAAAGTTCTTACAAAAGACGGCGCGGTTTGCGGCGTTCAGACGAACGACGGCAGAACATTTGAATGCGCTGCCATCGCTTCCAACGCGTTTCCGGAAGTCATCTATTCCAAACTTCTGGATGACAAAAGTCTGGTTCCCGTTTTCGAGCGCAAAAAAGTCAACGCAAGACAGTACGGCTTCCGTGCATTCAGCGTTTTCTTAGGTCTCGATGCATCTCCGGAAGAAATCGGAATCAGGGATTATACGGTCTTTGTCAGCTCCACCAACGATTCCAAGGCGATTTTCGATGCCTCCGCATCAAGAATCTGCAAGGAATTTGCGATGGATATCTGCTGTCTTAACATGGCGATTCCCGACTGCACACCGCCCGGCACAACGCAGGTGGTACTTACCATCTCCTACACGGACGACGCATGGGCAGATGTTACCGAAGAAGATTATGTGAAAACAAAACGCGAAGTTGCTCTGGATCTCATCGATCATATCGAGCAGATTATGGGATACAATCTGAAAGATCATATTGAGGAAATCGAGATTGCCTCTCCCGTAACCTTCGCACGTTATATGGCTTCCCCTCAGGGCAGCATCTACGGATATATGTCCTTAAAATGGGACGGCATGTCCACAAGAACACTTGCAAACGGAACGGAGCCTACCATTCCGGGCCTCTTCTTCGTTGGCGGTCACGGTGCTTCCCTCTCCGGCTATTTCCCGACCTATACGGGCGGTAACCGCACGGCTTTTCAGATTTTAGGCTATGTAATGGGAGGTGGCAAACAATGAGCAATCAGGATTATTTAAACAGTGTACCTATAGAGGATTTTGACAAGCTGATTCCCACCAGAAGACAAATCATTGAAGCGGCAAGCGATGAATTCCCGAAATACGAATTCAACGCCAATGTGATTGCCAAAAATCTGCACCCTCCGATTCAGCACGTGGTGGTAAGCGATGTAAAGGATTTAAATGGCGCAAAATACATTACCTTCGCACCCGATAAGGAAGCCGGAACCGAAAAGCTTGCTTATTTCAGAGCAGGTCAGTATATCAGCCTCCACTTAAAAATAGGCGAATCCGTGCTGACCAGACCCTATTCCCTATGCTCCTCTCCGAAGGATGCATTAAACGGAACGTATTCGATTCTGGTAAAGCAGATGAAGAACGGTTTTGCTTCGGAATACATCTGCAATCATTTCAAAGCCGGAACGAAACTCGATATCTCCGCTCCGGAAGGTTTCTTCTACTACGAATCCTTAAGAGATGCGGAATATGTTATCGGTCTCGCGGGTGGCAGCGGAATCGCTCCCTTCCTCTCGCTTGCAAGAGCGGTTGCGGACGGCATCGAAGATTTTAACCTCACGATTCTCTTCGGAAGCCGCACGGAAGGCGAGATTCTGTGCAGGGAAGAATTCGATGCGCTTCAGCGTGCATGCGGTAAAATCAAAGTTGTTCACGTTCTTTCCGACGAGGAAAAAGAAGGCTTCGAGCACGGATTTATCTCTGCGGATTTAATCGCAAAATACGCACCGCTCTCCGACTACTCCGTATTTGTCTGCGGTTCCCAGGGTATGTATGATTACATCGAAGGCGAAACCGCGAAACTTGGACTTCGGAAAAAATTCATCCGCTTCGATGCATACGGAGAATACAGACTTTCCGGCCGCGACAGCGAATTTACCGATGCGAACGCAGGTAAAACATATCAGATTACCGTTCTTACAAAAGACGGACAGACAAGAACCATTCCCGCAAAGGCGGAGGAATCCGTTCTGGTAGCTTTGGAGAGAGCCGGTATCGAAGCTCCTTCCAAATGCCGAAGCGGCGAATGCGGATTCTGCCGATCCAAACTGGCTTCCGGAGAAGTATATGTTCCGGAAAAGGTGGAAAAGAGACGGCAGTACGACAAGGTGGAGGGATACATTCATCCCTGTGCCACATTCCCCCGATCAGATTTAAAAATTCTGATAAATTGCGAAGAACCCAAAAGAGAAAGGAAGGTTAAAGACATGAAGAAAAAAGAAAGACTGATGGGTCTGATTATGGCTATCATCATTTCAGCAGCAATGGGTGTTGTAGCAACATTTTTGGTAAGACTGTTTAATGCACAGGCTAAGAATTCGCCACTGGTTGTTATGTTATTAATGAATGTGACATTATCCATTGTACTGGGCGTTATTATTTCGCTTATTCTTCCGCTCGGAAAACTTGGAAGAAAGCTTGCTGCGGCAGCACATGCTAATCCCCCTTCATTTAAGTTTACGCTTTTAAATTCCCTTCCGATCTCGATTATCAATACGGTTATCATCGGATTCTTATTAAGCGGATTGGGAATATTCATGGCAAGAATGGGTATCAGGAGAAGTGCTCCTCCGGAAGCTGCAGCTGCTGCATTGGCATCCATGCCGCCCTTCCCTGTTATGTGGGCAATCAGCTTCTTTGAGATTCTGATTCCGACAATGATTATCAGCTATCTGCTGGTAGTCATTTTGTCACCGGTTATCTCTCAGGCAGTCGGCCTTGCAGATGCAGGCGCAGAAGTCGGAAAAGCTTCATCTGAGGATAAGTAAGATTGAATTAACAGCAAGTTAAAAAGAGAGCCCCCGCGCTGCGGGGGCTTGCTATTTGTCTATGAACTTTATCTGTGAAACGAATGTTTACTCTTACTTTGCCAGTTCGCGTAACTGCTCAATTACTTCCTGCTTGGTGAATTGCACACCCGAAATCGGTACTACATTTGCCGTATCAAATCCAAACGGAGCCGTTTCCGCTTTGAAATCCTGTTCGTTGATTTCCACATCGTTTTTATAATAATGCTTTCCTAATTCTTCCTGACCTCCGTCCTCGGTCATACGGGCAATCGTATCAATCTTATATTCGGGAAGGGTTGAGCCCGTTCCCGGGATATATACTTCATAGTAATGGTCTATCCCGCTTCCGTCATCCAGCGTTTCATACCAGTAAGGCTGATTGAGAATATAGCCAGTTTTTTCCGGGCAGAAATAATAATTCCCCCATGTTCCGTAGCTTTGCCCGAATCCTTCCCGAAACGTACCGTTTTCATAATAGAATACCCAGGACATATAGTCGGGATTGTCCACCACCAGTTCCGGAACATTGTCATTATCGACATAAACAAGAGCAAAACGAAGTTTCGGATTATTCCACTCACCTGCCAGATAACCCATTTCTTCATCCGGACCGGTGGGATTGTTTAAGAATTCCACCCACAAATCACAAACCTTGCGCAGGTATTCCGGATCCACAATTTCTTCGGCAGACTCTCCTTCTGCAGGCTGACCGCCCTTTAACGAATCTCTCTTTGTTTTCAGACGTTCGGCTTCGGAAAACATCTCTTCCGAAGAAGTATAATGATAACCTTCTTCCAGCTTATCAATAGCGATATCCAGATAACCGGCGGCTTCGACCTTAAGACCGTTTGCGATATATTCGTCTGCCATAATCTCATAAACCTTTGCCAGACCAAAGTATGCGGCTTCAGCTTTCGGATTGATTTTAACCGCTTCCTCATACGCAAGCAGTGCCCTTTCATAATCCATTTCCGCCAGGTATTTTTCACCTAAATCAAGCTGTTTTTGATACTTTCCTTTCGGTCCCGTAGCGGCCAGAACCACCACAACGACTACCGCGGCAATAATCGCAAACATCACCGCCGCGACTCCTCCGATAATTACCGGAATGAGCCATTTGCGTTTCTTTTTGACTGTTTCTTCCATGTAATGTAAATCCTCTTATTTAAATCGAGTTACGCTTCTAGAAAGCAACGACCTCAGGTGCTGCCGTAAAGGACGAGAAGGTCGCCGTAGCGCTCTTAAAATAGAACACCTCCGTATTTCCGTCTTCTGCGGAATACATTCCCTGAAGCGAAGGATATGCATCCAGCATTGCCTTCTTTGCTTCGATTCTTTCGTCTTCCACAAGTTCTCCCGCAACACGAAGCCACGCACCGTTTTTGAATGCGCAGATTTCCACCTTGGGATTTGCATGAATCTGCCTGGAAACTTCCTTTACTTTTCCGGTCTGGATGTAAAGCTTTCCGTCGAAAACATTTACCGTTCCGAACGGACGGACTCTCGGCTGATCTCCGTCAACCGTTGCAAGGTAATACACTTCCGCATCTTTTAAAAACTGAACTACTTTTTCCATATGAAACCTCCTTTCATCAATTCCCAAACTACGCTACCGTTAATAAACAATTGCTGACTACCACGAAATCTCATCCGCGGAAAGCGGTGAAATATTGGTTTTGATACTTGAAATCTTTCCGCTGCGAAGTCGGACCACACGGTCCGCCATCTTGGCGATTTCGACATTGTGCGTAATCATAATAACCGTGGTGCCCTTCTCTTTCACTATGCGCTCGATTACGCGCAAAACCTCCTGACCGGTCTGAAAATCAAGCGCCGCCGTCGGCTCATCCGCCAGAATCATTTTCGGATTTTTTACAAGCGCTCTTGCAATCGATACACGCTGCTGCTGACCGCCGGACATCTGCGAAGGATAATTTCCTGCCCTCTGTTCCAGGCCGACCAGTCTGACCGCCTCATCCACGGGAAGGGGATCTTTGCTGATTTCCGCAATGAACTGAATATTCTCGCGCGCCGTCAGGTTCGGCATCAGATTATACGACTGGAAAATGAATCCCAGATAATCACGTCTGTACTGCGTTAAGTCCTTCTCGGTCGGATGGGAAAAATCTTTTCCCTCAATCGTCAGCGTGCCGCTTGTCGGAAAATCCATGCCGCCGATAATATTCATCATGGTGGATTTGCCGCAGCCGGACTCACCTAAAACCACAACAAATTCATTCTCGTAAATATCCAGGTTGATTCCTCGTAAAACCTTTAAAACGGAATCTCCGGACTGATAATTCTTCGTAATGTCACGAAGGGAAATCATTACCTTCTTCTCTTTTCCCGCCGGAATATAAAGACCTTTTTCCTCAATGGTCATAGCTGCCAGCGCGGCCATTTTTTCCATCAGATCCAGTTCTTCCGCCGTATAATGTCCGCCTTCCGTTTTGTTGGCAACAATGACGCATCCGATGTATTTTTTTGCAGTGTTTAGCGGAACGCAAAGCAGCGTCTCGGTCTTGTATCCCGCCTCGTCAAAAATGCATCCGTCCGTTCCCGCCGTTCCCTCAATCTGTGGCTTCGTAACGGACTCTCCGGTAAGAGTTGCATGTCCTTCCGCACCGACTCCGTTCTCCACAACGATATCGGAAAGATCCGCTTCTCCCTGTGAAAACATGCACTGCAGCTTATTGGAGGCTTCATTTAAAAGCCAGATAGCTCCCATCTCGCTCCGAAGCGAACCTGTAATGCTGTCAAGCGCAGCGGACAACGCTTCGTCAAGGTTCTCCACCTCAAGAAGGTTCATCATGATTTGATACATTGCAGCTGTCTGATTGTTATTCTTCATCATACACCTCTTAATACTTTCCGATATCCGTCAATCCGACTTTACCGATTTTACCGAATGAAAGCAGGTCAATCACAACCGTAAAAAATACATTAAATCCCGTCGAAATCAGCCATGCATTCAAATACGGCAGGCGATAAAACATGCTCTGCGGGCCTTCCATGATTCGAACGGACAAATACGAGAACGCAATTCCGAACAATACACCGATTATAAGTCCGATGATTGTGGTTGCAACGGACTCCCTTGCCACATAACCGATTGCCTCTTTAAGTGAAAATCCGTTAATCCGCATTACCAGCATTTCCTTCATTCTGTGATTTACCAGAATGCTTGTAAAGTTCACCAGAATCATGAACGACATCATCATCGAAAGAGCAATGCAGACAATCGTAATGCTGTCCAGAATCATACCGAGACTGCCAAGTCTCTTCTGCTGGTCGGCCGGTGAAATAATGCGGATTTTACCGTTGATGCCGAGAACATTTTCCCGAAGCGTCTCCGCATCCATGTTCTCCATGCGGATAATGAGGCTGTTTGGTTTATATTCGGTTTCGTAAATCTTTTCGTACGTTTCCTTCGTCGAAAGTGCGGTCAGCCACTGATACGCTAAATAATTGGCGCTTGTATGAGCATTTCTCAAATCCAGTTTTGTATCGTAGATTTCATAATCGACTTTTTCTCCTATGATTTCCGTCAGTCGATACGGAATCATCACGCCCTCGTCCGGTACCTCAAGACTCCTTCCCTTCTTATCCGTGATTTTGATAAAATTCTTAATTTCGTCCGGATCTCCGGCAATCATCATATATACCCAGTTTCCTTCCTCCAGACGAATCAGACTTTCTTCGTAACGGATTTCCGCAAAACTGCCGTTATTTGTTTCCACAAATTTCTTCACCGCTTCGTAGTCATCCATGTCGCTGTCGTCAAAGACCGCCATCATGTCGAATCTCATAACATCATTCACATGCAAATTGCATGCTTCATGAAACGCATAATTAATCGTGAATCCGAATCCGATCAGAACGGTACTTCCGACAAGAACAACAATCATAACCAGCACGCGTTTCGAATCCATCAGCATATTGTTGCGGATTAATCTTGAGTACAGGCTTCCGTGTTTCTTATTCGAGAATCCCTTCATGGTTTTCTTCTTCGGCTCGCTTCCGTTAATCAGGCCGATGGCCGAGCAGTTCAAAAGTCCGTTGCATGCAAGAATCGAAATCAGTCCCGATAATCCGATAAAACCGGCAAATAAAAGGACAGTCGGAAGAACTGCCGGGTAAACACTCATTTTTCCGATAAAGTAGAAGCCGTTCAGTTTGGTTACGATGATTTTCGTAAGGAAAATACCCGCGGGAATTCCCAAAACATTTCCGAATAATGTTCCGACTGTTGCAAACAGCGTATATTTAAACATGGATTCTTTTTTGCGGAATCCGAGTGATTTTGCGGCACCAATCTGTGCTTTCTGTTCCTCGATAATCAATATAATGGTCGAGAAGCAGACAAGTGAGGCAACCAGACCGAAAAGGGGAACAAAGCAGAAGCCGAACGAAGAAAGAGCATTCAGCATGGAGCTTAATTCCGTAACGGAAAGGGTTAATGTTCTGGGATTTACAACATAGTTGCATCGTTCGAGGGATTCGATTTCTTCCTTCGCATCCTTTAAGCGTTCTTCTGCTTCGTCTTTCTTTTCGTAGTACTGCTCCCAGCCGTCTTCCAGCTCTTTTTCTTTTTCGGTTTTGGTATTCTCGTACTCTTCCCGGCCGTTTGCGACTTCTTCTTTCGCGCTCTTTAATTCACCCTCTTTTTCGGCTTTCAGACGGTAATACTTTTTCCACGCGTCATCCAGCTGTTTCCGGGCGTTCGCTTCTTCTCTTTCATACTGTGCTTTTGCTTCGGCAATCTGGCTCTCTGCCTCCGCTTTTTTGGAATTAAAGGTTGCCCATCCGCTGTCGATTTCTCTTCGCGCATCGCTTAATTTCTTTTCGGCTTCGGCAAGCTCGGCTTCGCCTTCTTCAATCTTTTTTCTGGCTTCATTCAGTTCACGAAGTGCCTTTACAAAATCAATTAAATCATAATAGGTCTGAGGATCCTTCAGTTTTTTCTTTGCATCCTCAAACGCTTTCGTGAATTCTTCCTTGATCCTGTCCCGCATTTCCGCACCAGAAGGAAGGTTGTTATAAAGCGAGTCAATCCGGTCAATTAAATCCTTCAGGCATTCAATCTGCTCTTCCTCGGTTCCGTTTTGCAGGGTTTCTTTAATATTGTCTTTATCGGCAAGAATGCCGCGCAGATCCTTCCATGCATCGTCGTCTTTCAGCTCGGGATAGATGTTCTCCAAATCATCCATGGCCTCGCCGGTTTCGTTAATCAGGTCTTCAACTAACTCAGCATAACCACTGATTTTCGGATACTTATCGCCGATTTCGTCGCGGATTTGCTGTTTGCCGTCCTCAAGTTGTTTCTTGGCATCCTCTAATTCGGACTTTCCTTTTTCGTATTCCGCTTTGCCGCTTCGATACTGTGATTCCGCATTGTCCAAACGACTGCGTCCGCTTGAGATTTCGCTGTTGGCATATGCTTCTCCGTCTTCAATCTGTTTCTTTGCATCTGCCAGTTTCTGGTTTAATTCTTTCTCGGCCTTTTCAAGTTCTTTTCTTGCTTTATCAAGCTCTTCCTTAAGCTGTGTTTCGCCGTCGGCTATTTTCTGCTCCGCTTCGTCAAGCTTCTTCTTTGCCTCTTCGAGCCCTTCGTACAGTTGCTCTTTGCCGTCTTCGAGCTGGGCCTTTGCATCTTCCAGACCTTCTTTAACTTCAGTTTCGGCTTCCTCGTATTTTTCTTCCGCCTGCTCTTTCACTTCTTTGGTCCGGACATCGGAATGATTGTTGACATACTCTTCCAGTGTTGCACGAACTTCGTTAAGACGCTTCGAATAGGACTTGGAGAAAACCTGAAAACCGTCGGGAACATCCGCTTCCACATAAGCGACAAAATACACATTGCTCACTTCTTCCGGGCGGAACGAAGCTTCGGACAACATAACGATATAACTGTCTTTGGAAAGATAATCCGGATGCAGAATGGATCCGGTTACCAGGAATTCTTCTTTTTCAACAAGTTCCGGTCTGGATTTCAGTTCCACGAAAACAGTGTCCCCGACGGAGACGCCGAGTTTTTTCATTGTTACCTCGTTCAACGCACACTCGCCGTCGTTTTCGGGCAATCTACCCTCTGCCACGGAGGCCTTACCGATTCTCTGCGTAGGCGACAATACCGTTACGGTTTCACACTCGTCATTAAAGCGGGCCTCACCGCTTACGCGGTATAAGCCTTCCACATCTTTCACGCCGTCAAGCGCTTTGATTTCTTCTATGTCTTCTTCGGTGATACCCATGGATCCGAGAATTTCGAAATCCTTGGCATTATGACCTTTTAAGAAATGGTCCGCGTTCTTTCCGAGCGTGGCGGAAAGGTCGAAAATAAGCGTAAGACCGGCCATTCCGATTGCCATGATTGTGACAATCGAAAGGAACGGAATTTTCTTATTCCAAATATTTCGAATGGCTTCCAAAAGAAGCATCGGACGTTTATTTTTCAAATAACACTCCTTTTCGCTTATGAGAACTTCAGCGAAATCTATTTTTCATCCACTACCTGGAAAATATAAAACTTCAGATAATATCCGGAATCCGCTGCCCAGAGAATCGGATGGTCCGGTCCCTGCGTACGGAATTCCACCTGGCGCAAACGCTTATGCGCGCCGACGCTCGCTTCGCGAATGGTCTTTGCAAAAAGATCCGGATCCATAAAATGCGAGCACGAACAGGTGCATAAATACCCGCCGTTTTTCACAAGTTTCAGTCCGCGGATATTGATTTCACGATAACCCTTTACAGCCTGCTTAATGGAGTTTCTCGACTTCGTAAATGCCGGCGGATCGAGGATAACAACATCGTACTTCTCTCCCTTCGCTTCCAGTTCCGGCAGAAGTTCGAATACATCCGCACAGGTAAAATCGACTCTGTTCTCCAGGTGATTTAAAACCGCATTCTTTTTGGCCTGCTCCACCGCAAGTTCGGATGCATCCACGCCGAGTACGCTTGATGCACCCGCAATGCCTGCATTTAACGCAAACGAACCGGTATGCGTAAAGCAGTCGAGGACTTTTTTATTCTTGCAAAACTTGTGAATCGCCGCACGATTATTCTTTTGATCCAGGAAAAATCCGGTCTTCTGACCGTCTTTTACATCGACGAAATAATGCACGTCGTTTTCAACGATTTCCACTTCTGTATCGAATTCGTCACCGATGAATCCTTTGGCACTTTCCATGCCTTCCTTTTGGCGAACCTTCGCATCGGAGCGCTCGTAAACGCCGCGAATCGCAATCCCGTCCTCTTTCAGGATCTTTTTAAGGGCATCGATAATCACAAGCTTCCAGCGGTCGATTCCGAGTGCCAGGGATTCCACAACCAGAACGTCTTCAAACTTGTCGATCACCAGTCCCGGCAGGAAATCCGCCTCGCCGAAAATGATGCGGCAGGAAGACGTATCAATTACCGATTTGCGGTACTCCCATGCATCACGCACACGCGCTTCAAAAAACTCTTCGTCTATGACGGCATCCTTCTTTCTTGAAAGCATCCGGACGGTAATCGTGGACTTTGTATTGATGAATCCCCATCCCATCGGATAGGAGTCAAAATCAGCAACCTCCACCACATCTCCGTTTTCGAATGCGCCGTCAATCCGGTCGATTTCATTATCGTAAATCCAGGCACCGCCCGCTTTAATCGTGCGTCCCTGGCCTTTTTTTAAAACTACTTTTGCGTAACTCAAGTGTTTTTCTCCTGTTTGTTTTCGCGCGGGTTCACACCCACTGTCTTGCCACGAGATAATCCCTTATGGCTGCCACCGCCTCATCCAGATGATTGTCAAAGCAGTGCGTATCTCCTTCAATCGGCACAAATGTGCAATCCGCATATCCCTTTGCGGCTTCCATGACCTCGTCAATCGGACAGGTTGCATCCGCGGATCCGTGTACGATAAATACGGGCTTTTTAAATGCCGCAATCACGGGTTCGATTTCTATACTCAGTGCGGACCGAATATACGTATCGCAGAGAATCCAGCCCTCTTTTGCCTGAAATTCTCCGGGAATGATATTCGTGTCGAATTTGTTTCCGAGTAAATCTCCTTTTCTTGCACCGGACAGAATCACGATTGCCGGCGACATCGGAATGATTCCGTCAATCAGATCCTGAAACTTTGTACCCGCAAGCATGACGGTAAGACCGCCCTGCGAATGACCGCACAAATAGATTTTCGAAAAGATATTTGTACTACGTGCGTAGTTGATTTCCGCAAGTGCATTGGAAACCCAGATATCCAGAGTATGATGTTTAAATTCTCCGTCGCTTAATCCGTGCCCGTAAAAATCCGCACGAAGCGTCGCCATCCCGAGTTCGTTCATCATATCCGAAACCGCAAGCAGATGGCGTTCATCCTTATTGCCGGTAAAGCCGTGCAGGATGATGCATAAGGGTATCTTTGAACCGGCTGTACCCGTTTCTGTTTCGCCCGGGCGAACTTTAGTCCCCTCCGGCATGGAAAGAACGGCATCCAGTCTCGTGGCGCCGTCATAAATATCAAAGTGCTTTACAGTAACCCCCATACGAACCCCCCGTATTTAATTCAAATCAGGTTTTGTAAAGGTGCCGCGATAATACTGCAGCGCAAGATTATCCTCCCCGATTAACTGAAGCATTCCGCCGGTCTCAAAACGAACGGTGTCCGAATAATACTCGTTCTCGGTCGGGAATGCTGCATTCGATACCACATGCACCTTCGGCGTACCCTGCTCTTCGGCTGTCTTTAAAAACGATGCCTCGAACAAAAGCGACCCCCATGCGATGTGATAAGAACTGGATACGATTGCAACCGCATTAATCTGCGGATAGTCTTTTAAGAAAATATTATACGAATTTCTCGCATTCTCCGCGGTGGTCATCGATTGGTTTTCAATGATCAGACGCTCCTCTTCCAGGCCCTGTTTAATGAGCCATTCGCCCATCAGATCCGCTTCGGTCACGTCCGGATTGTCCGCGGCCGTACCGCCGCCGGTGCAGCATACATACGCGTACGGATACTGATTGGCGCACTCCAGAGCCACCTTGAGGCGTCCGATCAATTCATCCTGCATGCTGCCGTCGGGATTCAGTTCAAAGCCGAGAACCACAATGCAGAGATTGTCTTTCCGGGAAAGATTGACCGGAAGGCTGTTTGCGTTAATCGGAAGATCATTGTTTGCGTAAGTCCAGTATTCCATGATTTCACGCCAGAGTTCTTCTTTTCCCGGATCGATTTCGCCGAGTTCCGTAAGACGCGCTTCAATCTGTGCAGCCGCCGCATTTTCATAGGAACCGTACAGTGTGATGATTTCGCGAACGATATCCTGCTCGGTTCTTTCGATAAGTTCGGAGCTGTTAATTGAAATCACTTCGGTCGGTGTCGGTTGGGTATTCTTTTTTTTGCATCCACCCAAAGAGCACACCAAAAACCCTGCCGTAAGAAGGCAGAGGATGCGCTTTGCAGTTTTTGAGTGGATTGCGTTTTTAATTGTATTTTTCAATGAAACTACCTGCTTTCAACACAAATTCGCCCGCCGGAAATCCGACGAAAAAAAGCCATAAAGGACGCAAAAACCCGCGAAAAGGTATTCGCGGGTACATTATGCGCAATAATGACATTCAATTATTCGATGGTCAGAATATCGGAGAATCCGGTGATATCGAAGATTTCCTTTACTTCCTCGGTAGGATTCTTAACAACCATGCTGCCCTGCTTGGACATAATTTTCTGGCAGGATAATAAAACTCTTAAGCCAGCACTGGAGATATAATCCAATTCTGCAATATCAAATTCAAGTTTGGTAATTCCGCTTAAGGATCCCTTTACATCTTCTTCAAGTCCGGGTGCGGTGGTAATGTCCAAACGTCCTTTCAAAGCAACGGTCAAAAGTTCGCCATCTGCATTTTTGTCAATTCTAAGCATTTCTTTCGTTCCTCCTTCACATAATCTTTAAGATTACCATGAATACCTCACTCAATTATTATACTGTATTTCTTTCAAAAAAGCACCTTAAATTTTAGGTTTTTTTAAAAAGTTTAAAAAAACGCGAAAACCCGCATAAAATCGTGGAATTTTCGCTCTTTTTCTGCTACAATGGATGAGTAAAAGGTAATCCCGATTATGGGAAAAGGAGGGACCATTATGGGAAAATTTGTTTTATCTGAAGCAAAAAACGGTTACAAGTTTAATTTGGTAGCAGGAAACAACGAAGTGATTGCTTCCAGCCAGGTTTACAAATCTGCAGCTACCGCAAAGAAGGGAATCGAAAGCGTTTCCGCAAATGCTCCGATTGCCGCTTTGGAAAACCAGACTGTAAAGGATTTTGCAGTTGAGAAGAATCCGAAGTTCGAAGTTTACAAGGATAAGAAAGGCGAATTCCGCTTCCGTCTGAAAGCTAAGAACGGACAGATCATTGCAACCGGCGAAGGCTACAGCAGTGAAAAAGCATGCTTAAACGGAATTGCATCCGTTCGCAAGAATGCGAAAGAGATTAAAATCGTCGAGAAATAAATCAGATCAATACGCATAACGCACTTTGTGCGGCGAACATTGCGTACCTGTAAAGGCCGGGCGTCATGCCCGGTCTTTTTACGTCCCTCTTCCCGTCTTCTCTGTATCCACTTGACATTTAAGAACATCTGTTCGATAATATATATATGAGCGACTATTCCAAAATCATCAACCTACCACACCACCGGTCCGAGACGCATCCTAAGATGAGTCTTGAGAATCGTGCTGCCCAGTTCTCTCCTTTTGCCGCCCTGACCGGCTATGAGAAACTGGTTTCCGATACTGCCACGGATCACAACAACTCCATGGACGAGCATCAAAATGGCTCTGTGGTCGCCGCAGACGATGGGTGGGATATGTCATACGATTATGATGCATCGGATGATGCTGCTTTTCCCTTAAAATAAGGGTTTGTATGTGTTTTGACCGAATCGGTCTTTTTTAACTTTTAGTTTACATAAATGTTTTTTAGTTGACATAATATATTATGGACAAGACTTACATCGCAATCGACCTAAAAAGTTTCTACGCTTCCGTGGAATGCGTGGAGCGCAAACTGGATCCGCTGACTACGAACCTCGTGGTGGCGGACGCTTCGCGTACGGAAAAAACCATCTGTCTCGCGGTCTCCCCTGCCCTCAAAGCTTACGGCATTCCCGGCAGACCGCGTCTTTTTGAAGTGGTTGCCGATGTAAAGAATGCCAATATGATGCGCAAGGGGAAGGCCAAGAATCACGAATTCACAGGAAGCAGCTTCTCTTCTTTGGAGCTTGCCGCCAATCCGGACCTTTCAATCGACTACATCGTCGCACCGCCACGTATGGCCACCTATATGCGCTACAGCACGGAGATTTTCGGCATTTACCTAAAATACATCTCCGCCGAGGATATCCATGTCTATTCCTGTGACGAAGTCTTCATGGACGTTACGTCCTATCTGCATATCTACAACATGACGGCTCACGAGCTCGCCATGACCATGATACAAGATGTCTTAAAAGCCACAGGCATTACTGCTACCGCAGGCATCGGTACCAACCTGTATCTTTGTAAAATCGCCATGGACATCGTGGCAAAACACATCCCCGCCGACAAAGACGGCGTCCGGATTGCGGAACTTGATGAAATGTCCTATCGCGAAAAGCTTTGGAACCACACTCCGATTACGGATTTCTGGCGTGTCGGAAGAGGCACAGCAAAGCGTCTGGCGCACCTCGGAATCCATACGATGGGCGATATCGCCGAGGCTTCGTTGACCAATGAGGAAATTCTCTATCATGAGTTCGGAGTGAATGCCGAGCTCTTAATTGACCATGCCTGGGGCTGGGAACCGGTTACGATTGCCGAGATCAAGAAGTACCGTCCCGAGAATAACTCCCTCTCTTCCGGTCAGGTTCTTTCCAGACCGTACTCCTACGAGGAAGGACTGGTTGTCTTAAAAGAGATGGCGGATTCGGCTGCCCTCGATCTTGTTGCAAAAGGTCTGGTTACAAAGCAGGTTGTATTACATGTCAATTACGAATCCTCCAAAGATTTGGAAAAGATGGCTTCCTACGGGCACGATGTTACTTTTGACCGATATGGTCGATTTACTGCAAAGCCCGCTCATGGTACGAAAAACTTAGGGTTGTATACCTCTTCTTCGAAACTGATTACGGATGCCTTCGTGGAACTCTACGAAAAGTATGTTGACCCGAATCTGGGTGTAAAGAGATTTAATCTGGCTGTGAATTTTGTTATTTCGGAAGCGGATGCTGCCCTGCTCGAGCAGGAAGAGGCAGCGAAGAAGGCGGACTCCTACGAGCAGTTGAGTCTGTTCGACCTTGCAGGTTCATCCGGTGTGTCTGTCGACGCTGTCGACGCGCAGGCGGCCGAGGAAGCTCTCAAAAAGCGCCTCGAGAAGGAGAAACAGCTCCAGCTTGCCACCATCAAAATCAAAGAAAAATACGGCCGCAATGCCATATTAAAAGGCACCGACTATTTAGACGGTGCCACAGCGCGTGAACGTAATGCTCAAATCGGAGGTCATAAAGCGTAACTGGTTCTCTCTCCGCCGATATATTTTAAACGGCTTCTGCCGGCCAGAATATACGCTTTCCCGATATAATTGTTTTCGAGTTTCATCGGAACAACGACCGGCTTTAAATGCATTCCAACCATTACTCCGCCGATATCGATTCCGACAACTGCCTTTGAAGCAACATCTTCTACCACAACCGGATCCGGCAGGGATGCATAATGTTTCGTCGCAAATGCACCGCCGGCTTTCTTTTTCGGTACCGCATTTACAATCGTAAATCCGTATTTCTCCGCCACACTTCTGTCCAGAACAAGCGCTCTGTTTAAGTGCTCGCAGCACTGTACCGCGATTTCATAATCCCCGAACACTTCTGTTACCGCTTTATACAATTCATCCGCTATATCTTCGCTGGAATTGGTTCCGTATTTGTCTCCCTGAACCGTGCTCGTAGAGCACCCAATCACAAGAAGCTTCCCCATCTTCGGATCCAATCCTTCCCGAATTTCTTTCATCGTCTTAAGTGCCTGTTCGTATATGCTCTCTTCCATTGCCGGTTCTTCCTTCCATCACATAATAAGATTATTCATCTAACTAATTATCTTACTAATTATCTTACTTATTATCTTGCTCATTATATCTGTTTTTAATTATAATGCAACCTCAAACTCTGTCCTCATGGCAGGTAAAATAGATAATCTGGTACTCCTTCGCAACCTCTTCGAGGAAATCCTTCGCGCCCTGCAAATGGTCCGCATCCAGGTTTACGAAAGGATCGTCCATGATGACCACGGGGCGTTCGTCCTTGTACATGACGTCCAAAAGCGCAAAACGGATACAGATTCCGATCATGTCGGAATAGCCCTCGCTCTGGGCATGTACGCTGTGAAATGCACCTTCTTCTTTCCTGAAGAAGTTCATGTCTGCATCCACGCGGAATTCACCGGGTTCGGCATCCTTCGAAGCCATGATTTCATAATATTTGTCGAAGGAATCTTTAATCGGACTCATGAATCTTGCGATAAAGCTTTCCTTCGACTTTTGGAGATAATCACGCGTCTTTGTAAGAAGCTCGTAGCGGCGTTTCATCTCTTCGTACTTCTCCGCCTTCGCATCCCTGCGTTCACGGATTTCATCGATGCCCTCAAGCTGCTGATACGTATTCTCCAGCGTACGCTCGTACATGCTGATATGTGCGGCTTTCTCGTCAAGTTTTTCCTGGATGGAGCGAAGTTTGGCATTGAGTAACTCAATACGTTCGTCGCAGGTATATGTATCCACTACAGGCGACTCCGTTTCCGAAACCCCGGATAGCGCTTCACCAGCAGCCACAAACGGCTGAGTACTTTCCGCACCTGCCATCCCCGCACGCATCCGTTCCAGTTCTTCTCCCTGCTTCACTTTCTGCGAAGAAACTTCCCTGTACTCGCTCAAACGACTCTTCATTTCATCCAGCAAATCTTCCGCGCCGTTTCTGGAATACGGCAAATCATACCTGCCAAGGAATTTTTTCACGCCGGCTTCCAACGCGGATATGCGCAAATCATCGTTTGCAAGTTTTTCCTGCAGCACCTTAATCTCTTCTTCGCACTTGCCCTTTGCTTCCTTCTGCTTTGCGATATCTTCATCGTAATGCGATGTATCCTGCGGCATTTCAAGCACGGGCTGTGACTGCAGAATATCCGGAATTACAGGCGGTGTTGGCGGCATCTGTACAGGTGCTTTGGGAAGCTCCGGCAGATTGCTCATATCCGGTTTTGCACTGACAAATGTCAGCACCAATAGAAGAATTCCGAGCACAATCAGCACTGCCGACGCTATTGACAAAAACATCGGGTAATGATTCACAAGCCCGAGAATCAGCCCCAGAACACCGATTAAAGTGACCGCTACACCTGTCACAAGCATTCCCGTGGAAGGCTTCTTTTTCGCCATAGCAAGGGCACGAAGTTCTTCCGCCTTGTGAAGCTTCTCTTCATACTCTTTCTGCTTTTTATGAAAAGCGGCTACATCCTCTTCGTACGCCTTCTTTTCATTCTCAAAACGCGCCTTTGCAAGCTCGATTTCATCTTTCTTTTTCTGATTCTCGACAATCAGTCTTGCACGCTTCTCTTCCTTCGCTTCTTTATCTTTGCGAAGTTCGGAAATCGCAGTATCCATCGCCGTGGCAGCCTTGCGTTTGCTCTCAATTTCCACGCTCAGAGAATCTTTTTCCTTCAAAAGATCCTTCACCGAATCGCAATCATCCTGCGCTTTTTTAATTTCATCCTCGGCCGGAACATTTTTCTTAAAATACGAATCCAGCCTGTCAAAGCGCACTTTTGTTTCTTCATACAAACGCTTCACTGCCTGCATTGCGGCGATTTTACTCTTTTGTTCGCCTAAAGACTCCTGCTCTTTTAAAGCCGCAACACGCTGCGCCTTAAGTTCTGCCTCTTCGTCTTTTTCTATCTGTTTGTTCGAAAGAATTCCCGCAAGCTGGTCTTCGAGCGACTTGCGCTTTTTGACTTCCTCATCGAGTGCACGTATTTCTTCGTTCAGCTGATACAAACCGCCGTTTTTCTTCTTTGGCGAATTTGCATTCAGATAGTCTTTGAGCTGTCCTTCGACCGCATCGTAATTATTTAAATCATTGGTCTGCGAAAGCGCGGAAACCTTGGAACTGATGGTGGAGTTCACGCCGTCGTATTTTAAAAGATCATGGGCAATAAAGCTGGTCTTTCGAAACGACTCACTGTCGATTCCGAAAAGCTCCACGCCGATATTTACGGAAAAATCCGTGCTCGGAAGTCCGGTCACGGTATCAAAAAGTTCAAACGTCATGTCGGCATCTCTGGAGCCGAAATCGCGGATTAAGGTATAGTTTTTTCCGTTTGATTCAAATACAATCTCACCGCCGAAATGCCCTCTGTTCCATGGCTGATAACGCATGCGGTCATTCTCCGAAAGGTCTTTTTTACGCGCACCTTCCAAACCGTAAAACATGCAGCGGATAAATGCGGCAAGTGTCGATTTGCCCCGGCCGTTATCCTGCAGAATCACGTTGCTGCCTTCCCTTAAATCAAGGTCGTAATCGGAAAGGACGCCGAAGTTTTCAATTCGAATATGATGAATTCTCATGACAACCTCTCCTCTCCCGACAGCAGTCTGATTCCGAGCGCAATCATTTCGGATGCCTCGGATTCGCTTAATTCGTCACGGTCTGCTGCCGCTTTGACCATGCGCACATACTCGCCTTTTAAGGACATGTCCGCCGCGAATTTATCATAATCGATGCGTGGACGCGTTCCGTCCTTTACCCGCACCAGATAATAGGTATCGTTCAGAATATGCGCAATGTAAGCCTTGTCAAAATTCACATCAAGCTCCGTCTCTCCGACGAGACGAACCTTTACAAGATCCTTTGCGAGAATACCGGCATTCTCCATTTCCTCGCGAATCAAAGCAATCGCGTCGTCATTCGTAAGCGAAGTCGAAACATCCACGGAAATATCGTAAATGATGCGCTGTGCAAACGGCACGAATCGGACATCCAAATGACCGTCTTCAATCGTTAAAAGATTAAAACCTCTCGGTCCGATTTCATCGAATCCGCGTCCTTCCGGACAGCCGCAGTACGAATAGGTGCCGCGCGCGTCGAGTTGTGCGATTTTAGGCTGATGGATGTGTCCCAGGGCAAGATAATCGATGCCGCGGTTACGATACGCACGTATCGGGATAACGGCAAAGTCGCTCCCAACGTCATGACCACCCGCGGAATCCGCTTCCTGCCCGTGCAGCATCACGATGTTCATTTTTGCCTGATTTAAGGCCAGAGACGCTTCAAGGGCAGAATTATTGTCCTTCGTCACTTCCGCGCCCGTAATGAGCACCTCAGTGCCGTCAGAGCCCCTGAAAGGATATGTGGTCCATGTTTCTCCGAAGAGTTTTAAATTCTCGGGAAGATTTCCGTGAATACGTTCCCTGAAATCATTTAAGAAAGACCCCGCGTCATGATTGCCGCGAAGATAGAAAAATGTAATCCCCGGATTATTCACAACCGCGCTGATAACCGCATCGCGCGCCGTTGCGGAAATTGAGCGCATATCAAATAAATCTCCCGCAATCAGAATTGCGTCTACGCCGTTTGATACGGCATAATGCACGATATTCTGAAAGGTCGAAAGAAGTTCGTTCTTTCTCTGCGCCGCCTTCGCGTCATCGAAATGACGGTTCATGCGCGAGTCCAGATGTAAGTCTGCGGTGTGTATGATTTTCACAGATGGTGTCCTTTCTTCAGGGATGCCCCGGTTCGCAACCGTCAAAGTCCTTCACTACACTTCTATCCTACCACATCTTAATCCACAAATCAACAAAAACAGAACAGATGTTCTGATATCTGTCCTGTTTTTTCTTGCCTGTTTTACTTGTTAACTAACCCGGTTTAGCAGCGGGCCTATTTTGCAACCAGCACCCGGCACTTCTTATCATATTTTTCAACCGGTTTTCTGTCGGTGATGACCTGCGCGCAGGTTGCTTCGCCGAACGATACGGTGCTGACCACTCCGAACTTGTCATGGTCCGCCAGAATGTAGCAGCGGTCCTCTTCGGTGCAGCTCATTGCCACGCGTTTCATGGTTGCCTCGCGGATATCCGGTGTCGTAAATCCTTTGCGGACGCTGATTCCGTTCGTTCCGAAGAACCCTGTCGAGAAGTGGTATTTCTGAAGCGACAGAATTGCCGTTTCGCCGACCACCGCCTCCGTGGTTTCCTTCAGTTCCCCGCCAATCAGGAACACCTTAAATCCTTTGAGTGCCATTACTCTGGCATGCGCCACGGCATTCGTGATATA
>JAEEGL011149129.1_pt1 | contig 25519 bp, 22 predicted proteins | sample 9134231 | NCBI WGS metagenome assembly JAEEGL01 (sample SAMN16246548, study PRJNA631951) | gut metagenome | biome: gut microbiome; feature: rumen; material: fiber-attached | host: Bos | place: Iran: Karaj | collected 2018-10
AGGCTGCTGAATTCCTTCTCTGACCTGGTTCAAACATAAATGTTGTGCATTAATAATATATCTTACTTTAATAAATAAATCAACAATGTTTCACGTGAAACATTGTATTTTATCTAAAATTTTAAAAAATATATACATTATTAGATATTTTTTATATATAAATAGTTATTATAAACAATATATGTAATGTTTCACGTGAAACATTACATATTATTTAAATAAATAATTATTATAAATTTAAGAATATGTTTCGATATAAATATTGGATGTTTTATTATCAATGTTTCACGTGAAACATTGAAGCTAATTATCAAATTATTTCCCGGGAAATATATATGTTTCACGTGAAACATTAAAAAAAGCAGATATTATTCTGCTTTTTCTTCAATATTATTAGTATTTTCTACATTTTCTTCTTCATCATGGTTGATAATTGCTACTGTACTAACATGTTGATTATCTTTTAAATTAATTAATTTAACACCTTGAGCAACTCTACCAGTTGAAGAAACTTGTTCAAGTGGTAATCTTATAACAATACCATTATCTGTAATAATCATAAGATCTTCATTTACAGATGTAATCTTAAATGAAACAATATTTCCGTTCTTAGAAGTAATATTTAAAGCTTTAACACCTTTACTTCCACGGTGAGTCATACGATATTCAGATATCTTTGTTTTCTTACCATAACCATTTTCAGTTACAACTAATACGTCACAATCTGAATTAGCAACTTCCATACCAACACATAGACCACCATCAACATCAATACCTTTAACACCAGAAGCTGTACGACCTAATGGTCTTAACTCAGATTCATTGAATCTTATCATTCTTCCATTAGATGAAGCCATTAAAATTTCATTGTCTCCTAGTGATTTTTTAACACTAATTAGCGAATCATCTTCTTTTAAAGTAATTGCAATCTTACCATTAGCTCTAATATTCTCAAATTCTGAGATATCAGTCTTCTTAATAAGACCACTTTGTGTACAAAATACAATAAATCTAGACTTTTCGTCTTTTTCTATCTTTAGCATTGAATTTATTTTTTCTTCTTTTTCAAGTGGTAAAAGGTTAATAATTGGTAATCCTTTTGATTGTCTAGAGAACTCTGGAACTTCATATCCCTTTATTCTATAAACTTTACCTTTATTAGAGAAGAATAATACATAATCATGACTTGTTAAGTTAAGCATGTATTCAGCAAAATCCTCTTCATTTGTAGACATTCCACGTACTCCAACTCCACCTCTATTTTGAGTTTTATAAGTATCACTTGTAATTCTCTTAATATATCCATTGTGAGTTAAAGTAAGGATAATATCTTCTTCAGGAATTAAAGATTCATCTTCAATATAGTCGATTGCTGACATATCAATTGATGTTCTTCTTTCATCACTATATTTATTTTTGATTTCTAATAATTCATCTTTAATTATTTGAAGAATTCTTGCTTCACTAGCTAGAATTGCTTTTAAATCCTCGATTTTTGCTAGTAAATCCTTTAATTCAGCTTCAATCTTATCTCTTTCTAATCCAGTTAATCTTCTTAACTTCATTTCAAGAATAGCTTCAGCTTGTAATACAGATAGACCAAATTTACTCATTAATCCATCTTTTGCTTCTTGATCAGTTTTAGAACCTCTAATTAACTTAATAACCTCGTCTAAATGATCTAAAGCAATCTTTAAACCTTCAAGTATATGAACCCTAGCTTCTGCTTTTTCTAAGTCAAATTTGCATCTTCTAATAATAACTTCTTTTTGATGATCAATATACTTAGAAATTATTTCTTTTAAGCTTAAAGTTTTAGGTGTTCCATTGTCTATAACAAGGAAAATAATACCATAATTTACTTGGAAATTTGTGTGCTTATAAAGGTTATTTAATACAACCTGAGCATTAGCGTCTCTTTTAAGAGTTATTGTAATTTTTACACCATCTTTTAAATCTGTATGATAATCTGTAATTCCTTCAATAACCTTATTATGAACTAATTCTGCTACTTTATTTTTTAAATCTTGCGTATTAACACCATATGGAACTTCTGAAATAACGATTTGAGTATGCTTATCATTCTCTTCTATCATTGCTCTACTACGGATAGTAATAGAACCTCTACCAGTTTCGTATGCTTTCTTAATTCCACTATTACCTAATATAACACCACCTGTTGGGAAATCAGGTCCTTTAATATATTGCATTAATCCTAATGTATCAATTTCAGGATTATCAATATAAGCTATACATCCATCAATAACTTCTCCTAAATTATGTGGTGGAATATTTGTTGCCATACCAACAGCAATACCCATAGATCCATTAACAAGAACATTTGGAAATCTAGATGGTAAAACAACCGGTTCTGGACAAGTTTCATCAAAGTTTGGCATCATATCAACAGTGTTTTTATTAATATCTCTAAGCATTTCAAGAGAAATCTTAGATAAACGAGCTTCTGTATAACGATAAGCAGCAGCTCCATCACCTTCGATATTACCAAAGTTACCATGTCCATCTACTAACATATATCTTTGGTTAAAATCTTGAGCAAGTCTAACCATTGCATCATAAATAGATGTATCACCATGTGGGTGATAATGACCCATAACGTAACCTACAGTAGTTGCAGATTTTTTATGAGGTTTATCAGGAGTGTTTCCTTCTTCAAACATTGACCATAAAATTCTTCTGTGAACTGGTTTTAGACCATCTCTTAAGTCAGGAATTGCACGAGAAGTAATAACACTCATTGAATAATCTAGGAATGAATCAGATATTTCTTTAACGATATCATTGATATCATGACTATCTCTTTCATGGAAAGTTCCACTATAATCTGTGTTTTTTTCTTCTAATTGTTCATTATTTTCCATAAATACCTCCTATATATCCAAGTTTTTAACATATTTAGCATTTTCTTCAATAAATGCTCTTCTTGGTTCTACTTCTTCACCCATTAATCTATTAAACATAGCATCTGCTTGAACACAGTCTGAAACAGTAATTTTACGAAGAACACGTTTTTCGATGTCCATTGTAGTTTCATTAAGTTCTTCTGCATCCATTTCACCAAGACCTTTCATACGAGCTATTTCAGCACGATTTCTAGTATTTTCGTCTAGTGAATTAAGATATTCTTCTTTTTCTTTTTCATCAAGAACATATTTTCTTGTTTTACCATGCATAATTCTAAATAGTGGTGGTTGAGCAGCATATACATGTCCTGCTTCAACTATTGGTCTAAAGAATCTATAGAATAAAGTTAAAAGTAAAACTCTAATATGAGAACCATCAACATCGGCATCGGTCATAATTATTATTTTATGATATCTTAATTTTTCAATATCAAATTCACTACCAATACCTGTACCAAATGCTGTAATAATAGTTCTTATTTCTTCATTACCAAGAGCTTTATCAAGTCTAGCTTTTTCAACATTTAATATTTTACCTCTTAAAGGAAGTATTGCCTGAGTCATTGAATCTCTACCTTTTTTAGCGGATCCTCCGGCAGAATCTCCTTCGACTATGAATATTTCAGATACACTTGGATCTTTACTCTTACAATCTGTTAGTTTACCAAAGAATGATCCTATTGTTAAATCTGACTTACGAGAAGCCTCTCTTGCTCTTTTAGCAGCATTTCTAGCTCTACAAGCAGAAATAGCTTTTTCAATAATTAACTTAGCTTCTTGAGGATTTTCCATTAAAAATCTTTCAAATCCTTGTGAGAATACACTATCAGCAAGTTTTCTAACTTCTGAGTTACCTAGTCTACCTTTAGTTTGACCTTCAAATTGTGGATTTGGATGTTTACAAGAAACAATCATTGTTAATCCTTCTTTAACATCATCACCAGTTAAAGATTCATCTTTTTCTTTTAAAATATTATTTTTTCTTGCATAGTTATTGATAACTCTTGTTAAGGCTCTTCTTACACCTTCTTCATGAGTACCACCATCATGTGTATTAATATTATTAACGAATGAATAAATGTTGTCATTATATGAAGTGTTATATTGCATAGCAACTTCAAATACAACTCCATTTTCTTCACCTTCTAGATAAATAACATCTTCATGAATTGGTTCTTTTCCTTGATTGATGAATTTAACATATTCTTTAATACCACCTTCATACATGAAGTGATCTCCAGTAGAATCATTATCATCTCTATCATCTCTTAAAGAAATAGCAAGACCTTTATTTAAGAATGCAAGTTCTCTAATTCTTGTCTTTAAAGTGTCATAATCATAGATTTCAGAATCAAATATTTCTTTATCTGGTTTAAAAGTAACAACAGTACCTGTTCTATTTTCTTCACATTCACCTATTACTTTTAATGGTTCTACAGTATGTCCACCGTTTTCAAAACGAATGAAATATATTTTACTGTTTTTATAAACTTTTACTTCTACCCATTTTGATAAAGCATTAACTACTGAAGCACCTACACCGTGAAGTCCACCAGATACTTTATATCCTCCGCCACCAAATTTTCCACCAGCATGTAATACTGTATAAACAGTTTCTACAGTGGAAATGTGAGTTTTAGGATGGATATCAACTGGAATACCACGGCCATTATCTGTAACAGTAATAGAATTATCTTTATTAATAATAACTTCTATATGGTTACAATAACCAGCTAAAGCTTCGTCAATAGCATTATCAACTATTTCCCATACTAAATGATGTAGTCCTTTTAAATCAGTTGTACCAATGTACATACCAGGACGTTTTCTTACTGCCTCTAATCCCTCTAATACTTGGATATCGGATGCATCATAATGTTGTTGTTCATTTTCCATAGTATCACCTCTTTATTTCCTTAACAATTCCATTATCTACATTAAATATTTTAGATTTACTAAGTGTTTCTTTACTAATATTGTTTAAATCAGTGGTTGTTATAATACTTTGTATATCATTATTAATATATTTTAATATTAGGTTTTTCTTTTTCTTATCAAATTCACTAAATATATCATCAAGTAGCAATACTGGTTTTTCACCTAATTGATTTTCAAATATATTTATTTCTGATAATTTTAAAGCAAGTACCGATAGTTTTTGTTGACCTTGTGAACCATATTTTCTAAGAGATTTTTCATCTAATATAAACTCAAAATCATCTCGATGTGGACCATATAAAGCCATACCAGCATTTACTTCTTCTTTAAAACTGTTAGCAATATGTTCTTTTAAATAACTTTTTAAACTATTACTATCAAAATCATCTATATTAGGTTTTGTTATATATTTTAAATAGAAACCTTTTCTTTTAGATATATCATAAAAAATACTTTCAATATTATTATTAATCTTATCAATAAACTTTTTTCTAGCTCTATAAATAAATATTGCTTTATCCACAAGATATTCATTAACTATATTAAAGTAACTCATATCAATTTTTTCTCTATTATTTAATTTTCTTAATAGATCATTTTTCATTTTCAAAAGTTTATTATATTCATTTAATACTTTTAAATATACAGGGTATAACTGACTAAGTTCATTATTTAAAAACTTTCTTCTTGAATCAGGTAAACCTTTAATAATATCAATATCATCTGGATAAAAAATAATTATATTTAAATGAGATAAATATTCATTTAACTTAAAATATTCATCATTATCTATAAATAAATGTTTCTTATTATCTTTATAATCTATTTCTAAATTATATTTGATATTATTTTTATGCATATTAGCACATACTTTAAAGGATTTTTTTCCTTCCATAAGCATTTCTAAATCATTATTAGTTCTATGAGATTTAGAAAGAGCAATAAAATGAACGGATTCTAGAATATTAGTCTTACCTTGAGCATTATTCCCAAAAAAAATATTAATATTCTTATCAAGTGACAAATCTAGCTTTTCATAATTTCTAAAATTTCTAATTTTTAGTTGTTGCAAAAACATAAGTATCGCCACATTTCCATTTTAAGGTGCTTTTTTTTAAAAAAGTTATTTTTATATATACCTATATACATATAAATTATATCATAAATAAGTGGCAAAAAAAAGAAAAAAGAGTTAAATATATCTTTTTTCTTGTTGATTTTTTAAATCTAAATAGTGTTTTAACATAGCACACTTATTCATTTGATTTTTAATGATACCTTTATTAACTTCTAAATAGACTTTTTTATTATTATTTAAGTTAATATAGCTCTTATAATTTCCTTTTTTCTCTTCTGTGGATAAGTTGTCAAAGTCTTTAATAGAATTAAACACTATGTAATGGCATTTAAAGCCTCTTCTAGAGCCGGTAGGCATTAATATTAGGTCTAAGTATTCAGAGATAAGAATTGGGGCCTTATACCTAATATTAGTAAGTTTTTTAGTTCCACTTAGTCTTCCTTCTAAAGAACTACCAAAACTTCTACAGCTTTCATCAATAATTTTATGAATATTTTCATTAATAATAAATTCATCTTCTTTTTCAATTACTTTAGTTTTTTCTTTTCCAAGCTCCAGTAAACATAAAGTATCACTATTAATTTCATACATATTCATATATTTCACCTCCTAACTAGTTCACAAAGATTGGAACAAGGTCTCTTATACCACAAACATAATGTCGAATTTTGTCGAATTTTGTCGAATTTTCAAAAAAAAATGAAAATTTTTCAATTTTCATTCTTAATAAGTTCTAATTGGTAAGATTAATTGGATTAAATCATCTGATTCAGGATTTTTTAATATAATTGGTTTAACATCACCATTTAACATTATATTAATATATTCACAATCAAGTGATTTTAGGGCATCTAGCATGTATTTTGAACTAAATGCAATCTTAATTTCTTCTGAATTATCTTTATCAATCATTATATTTTCTTCAACATAACCTATTTCAGGAATATTTGAAGAAATAACTAAATTATTATTTTTAGTTTCAAATTTAATAGTATTTTTATCACTTTCGTTAGTTAAAAGTGAAGCTCTATCAATTGCATTGTAGAAATTTCTTAAGTTAACCTTTATAGTTAAAGCAAATTCGTTTGGAATTAACTTAGAAGTATCAGGGTAAGTACCATTAATAATTCTAGATAACATAATAATAGATCCAAACTTAAATATAACTTTATTATCAAATATGTGCATTTCTACATCTTCATCTTCTGAGAACATTCTTATTAATTCATTTAGATTTTTTGTAGGTATTACAACATTATATTCTTCATCTAAGTTTTCTAAATTTATAATTTTTTTAGCTAATCTATAGGAATCAGTTGCAGTACATTCAAGTTTTCCACCATAAAATTTAAAATTAATACCTGTTAAAACTGGTCTTGATTCTTGAGTTGATGTAGCAAAAATAGTTTGATTAATAATATTTTTAAATACTTTTTGACTTAGAACAATAGGTTTATCTTTTAACTCAAGTTCTAAATCAGGGAATTCATTAACATCATTACTATTTAAAGTAAATGATGAATTCTTTGTATTAATAATTATCTTATTATCTACAATTTCTTCTATAGTTACTATTTCATCATTTAATTTTCTAATAATTTCATATAATAATTTACCAGATATAACAATATCTCCTTGTTCATCAATAGATTCAATATCTTTTTTATCTATAAATGTTTTAATAGCTATTTCATTATCTGTACTCATTAAATATAATCCATCTGATGTAAGTTCTAGTTTTATACAGTTTAAAATTGGTATTAAGTTTTTACTAGATACTCCTTTTATTACATAATTTAAATGATCAATTAATGTGCTTTGTTTAATTTTTAATTTCATAATAAACCCTCCTATATAATTATTATTATTTTATTTTTTATTATTCTTATTACTGTGGAAAAAGTGGATAAATAACTTTTTCTTTTATTTATAAGGATAAATTAATTATTTTTAATGTTTATAATATAGTTAATTTTTTAACTTATCCACAGTATTATCTAATTTGATTAGCAATTTTTTCAATTTCACTTAGTAATTCTTTATTGGTTTTAACTTCTTTACTAATTTTATTTACTGAGTGCATTACAGTAGTATGATCTTTACCACCAAATTCGCTACCAATTCTAGCAAGTGGTTCTTCTAGATAAGCTCTACATATATACATTGCTATTTGTCTTGGATAAGCAATGCTTGCTTTTCTTTTCTTACCTCTTAAATCTTCTACTGTAATATTATAATTATGTGCAATTAATTGTTGTAACTGATTTATTTTATTCTTAGCAATCATAGGTTTTCCAATATGTCCGGCCAGAGCTTCTTCTGCAAGTTCTAACGTTATATTTGAACCATTCATTATAGCTGCATAAGAAAGTACTCTATTTATGTAACCTTCTAGTGTTCTTATATCTGTTGTACAAATACCTGCTATAAATTCCTGTACTTCTAGTGGAAAATCAACACTAATTTCATTATTTTTAATTTTATTACTAATAATACTCATTCTTAAATCAAAGTCAGGTGGCATAATATCTACGCTTATACCCCAAGAAAACCTTGTAAGTAAACGATCTTCTAACTTCTTTAGGTCACTAGGTGATCTATCAGATGATATAATTATTTGTTTTCCATTACTGTGTAATTCATTAAAAGTATTAAAGAATTCTTGTTGAGTTCCTTTTGCAACTTCAAAATATTGAATATCATCTATTATTAATACGTCTACTGTTCTAAACTTATTTTTAAAGTCATCTAATGTTTTAGAATAACCGTTTTCTTTTTTATCTGAATAATGTTTTAAAAATTCATTAACGAATTTTTCACATGTACAGTATAAAACTTTTTTATTTGAGTTTTTTACAATATAATTACCTATTGCTTGCATTAGATGGGTTTTACCTACTCCACTTGGTCCATAGATAAATAGTGGATTATATACTTGTCCAGGTCTTTCAGCTATTGCTACAGCATTTGCCTTCGCAAATTTATTTGATTTTCCACAGACAAAGTTATCAAATGTATATTTAGGATCAAGGTTTGTTTCAAAAGGTTCATTAGGTATACCTATTTCATTAGTATCTATAATAATATTATTTTCTAACTCATCATTTGTTAAATATATCATTTGAAAGTTAGTTTCAGTAATTTCATAGAAAATACTAGTTATCATATCATTATATTTATCTTTAAGTTGTTTTTTATGTAAGGCCATAGGAACTAATACTTTTGCATAGTTGTCTTTAATTTCAATAAGTTTTGTATCTTCAAACCATGTTTCATAGTTAACATCTTGAAGTTCTGGTTTGATTCTATCCAAAAACTTTTTCCATAAAATGTCTAAATCCAAAATATCACCCACCTTCTTGTAATAATATTCTACATTAAAATTGTTGAAAAACCAATAGAAAATTACATTTTTTATAAGAAAAAAATAATTATATTGTGGAAAAAAATTATAAACATTTTTATATATTTTTAATGTGGATAATTTGATATTGAAAATACTATAAATTCTATAATTATCCACATTTATAGTGGAAAACTTGTAATTGTTAATTAACATAAAAATAATTTCCACAAAAAAAGTGGATAATTGATAATATTTGTTAAAATTAACTATATTTTTTCCACTTTATAATCCACATTTTATAATTTTTAATATATATATTATTTTTTATCCACAAATCATTATTTTAATTGACAAACCTTTGTTTTATATATATAATTATACATGCAACCAAATAATATATACAGTTCAGGAGGTGTTAAAATGAAAAGAACATATCAACCAAATAAAAGAAAAAGAAGTAAAAAATTTGGATTCTTAGCAAGAGCTAAATCTAAAATTCTTAATAGCAGAAGAAGAAAAGGACGTAAAGTTTTATCTCATTAATAATCTACCACTTGATAAGTAAGTGGTTTTTTTGAATGGATGGTGAGTTATGAAAAAAATTAATATTTTAAAAAATAATTATGATTTTGAAAGAATAATAAAGAATAATAATCCATTTAAAACAAAATATTATATATTATATAAAGAGGGTAATACTAACGACAAATATCATTTTGGAATTTCTGTTAGTAAAAAGATTGGCAACGCCGTTACTAGAAATTTATATAAAAGAAGAATAAGAAGTATAATTGATAAAAAAATATATAATAATAATTTTAATTGTATTATAATATTAAAGAAGAGTTCTATTAATGCTTCTTTTGATGAACTTTCAGAAGATTTATTATTTGCTCTTAATAAGTTACAATTAATAAAGGAGTAATTATGAAAACAAAGAAAACATTAATTATAGTCATGCTTGTTATGACTATGTTCTTAACTGGATGTACTTCCTATTTAAAAGATGATAAAAAGGCTGTTGTAAAAAACCCTGAAACAGGACAAAATATTGTTAAAAATATTTTATGTAAAACTGAAAACGAAGTTAATAGCGATATATATGATAAATACAAAGTAGATTTATCAAAAGTACCTGAATGTAAAAATTATAATCCTGCAAAAGGAAAATATGAAGGTATTTGGAACTCTATATTTGTTAAACCATTAGCTTGGTTAATTATTAAAGTTGGATATTTAGTTAAAAACTTTGGTCTTGCAATTATATTAATTACACTTGCAATAAGATTATTACTTGTTCCATTTACAAAGAAAGCAGCAATGCAATCTGAAAACATGAAACTTGTTAAACCAGAACTTGATAAATTAGAAAGAAAATATAAAGGTAAAGATGATCAAGAAAGCATGATGCAAAAGAGTCAGGAAATGTTAATGTTATATAAGAAATATAATATTAATCCTGCTGCTGGATGTGTATTCTCATTAATACAACTTCCTCTATTCATAGCTTTCTATGAAGCTTTATATCGTTTACCTGTTGTATTTGAAGGTAAATTCCTAGTATTTGATTTAGGATTTTCTCCACTTGCTGCCATTATGAGCGGTAAGATCTATTATATTATATTAGTAATATTAGTTGTAATTGTTACACACTTCTCATTTAAATTAAATGCTGGAGCTTCTATGGGTGAAGCACAAGCTAGTCAAATGAAAATGATGAGATATGTTACTATAGTCATGATCGGGTTTGCTTCATTCCAAGTTTCTGTTGCAATAGCACTATATTGGATTACAAACTCTGGATTTACAGTATTACAAAACTTAATTGTTAAAAAGGAGAGTGCAATAAATGTTAGACGTTAAAACTATTGAAGGAAAAAGTAATGAAGAATTATTAGAACAAATTAATGTTGATGATTGTCATTATGTGATTGAAGAACAACCTGCAAAATTATTTAAAGGAAAGAAATTTACTTTAAAATACATCGAGAAAAAAGATGTTAAAAGTTTTATAAAAGAATATATTAATAACTTTGGTAAATCAATTGATAAAAAAATTAATGTAGAAATAAGAGAAAATGAAAACACTTATACAGTAATGCTTTTATCTGATGATAACGCAGTTATTATTGGTAAAGATGGTAAAACTTTAAACTCATTACAATTATTACTACATCAATCTATAAATAATTTAACTGGATTTAATATTAGAATTACAGTAGACGCTGGAAATTATAAATCTAATAAAGAAAAAAGATTAGAAAGAACAGTTAAAAATATTTGTAAAGATGTACTTTCTTCTAAAATTGAAGTTAAATTAGATCCTATGAATTCATATGAAAGAAGAATTGTTCATAATGTAGTATCAAAATTTGACAAATTAACAAGTAAGAGTTTTGATGAAGAACCAAATAGATACGTAGTAATTAGTATTAAAGAAGACTAAATAATAATATTTAGTCTTTTTTTTAACTATTTAAAAAAAATGATTTTTAGTGTATAATTAAGCAGTTAGGAGGAAAAAATATGAATGAAGAGAAAGACTTATTAAAGCTTAGAGAAGCAATGGATGAAGAATACTTATATTTAGTAAGCAGTATATTAGAAAATGATGAATTCAAAAAGAGATTAGATTATCATCATCATGAAAATAGATCTGTTTATACTCACTGCTTAATGGTATCTATGAAATCATATAAGATTGCTAAAAAACTTCATATGGATTATAGAAGTGCTGCTATAGGTGGATTACTTCATGATTTTTATTATGAAGATTGGCAAGCTAATAAGAAGAAAGTTAAATTCTTTAAAATGCACGGTTTCGTTCATGCAAGAGAAGCTTTAAATAATTCAAAAGAATTTTTCCCAGAATTAATTAATGATAAAGTTGGAGATATTATTGTTAAACACATGTTTCCACTTAACATATTACCTCCTAAATATGTAGAAGGATGGATAGTTACATTTGTTGATAAATATGTTTCTATGGAGATATTTAAAACTCCAAAACAATTATACAAATATGTAGGACTTGGATTAATATTTAAAATTTTCAAATAGAAAGAAGGTTAAATATGGAAGATACAATAGCTGCTATATCAACTGCTTTAGGTGTAGGTGCAATATCTATTATTAGAGTAAGTGGTAAAGATTCTATAGAAATTGTTAATAGTTTAACAAAATCTAAGAAATTAGTTGAAAAAGCAAGCCATACCATAAATTATGATTATATTATGGATGGAGATAAAGAAGTTGATGAGGTTTTAATATCAGTTATGAAGGCCCCAAGAACTTTTACTTGTGAAAATATTGTTGAAATAAATGCTCATGGTGGTATTACTACTACTAACTATATATTAAAATTACTTCTTAATAATGGTTGTAGACTTGCTGAACCAGGAGAATTTACAAAAAGAGCTTTCTTAAATGGAAGAATAGATTTAACCCAAGCTGAAGGTATAATGAATTTAATTGAATCTCAAACTGAAAAATCACGTAATTTAGCTATTAAACAGTTAGATGGAAAAGTATCAAATATGATTAGTGATTTAAGAGAAGATATTATAAAAGTAGAAGCAAATATAGATGTTAATATAGATTTTCCTGAATATGACGATATAGAAGTATTAACAAATGAAAAAATACTTCCTAGTTTAAAAGATATTAGGGAAAAAATGCATAAAATATTAGAAAATAGTCGTGATGGATTACTTGTAAAAGATGGTATTAAAACATCTATTATAGGTAAACCTAATGTAGGTAAAAGTAGTTTACTTAATAGACTTTTACATGAAAATAAAGCAATTGTTACAGATATCGAAGGTACTACTAGAGATATTGTAGAAGGAAAAATTTCTATCGAAGGAATTCTTCTTAATATAATAGATACTGCTGGTATTAGAGATACTGAAGACATTGTTGAAAGTATAGGTGTAAAAAAGAGTTTAGAATTAATAAATGAATCTGATTTAATACTATTTGTTCTTAATAATAATGAAGAATTAACAAGTAAAGAAAAAGAAATACTAGACTTATTAAAGAAAAAGAACTATATTATTGTAATTAATAAATGTGATTTAGAGGATAAACTTGTTATTAATGATGATAATATTGTAAGAATATCTGCTTTAGAAGATGAAGGTATCGATAAACTTAAAGATAAAATTAAAGAAATGTTTAATTTAGAAAAAATAGAAACAGAAGATTTTAGTTATTTAACAAATGCTAGAAGTATTTCTCTTTTAGAGAAGGCTGAGAAAGATTTAAATAACATTATTAATAATATAGATAATAATTTACCTATTGATATGATAGAACTAGATTTAAGAAATGTATGGAATACTTTAGGAGAAATTATTGGCGAATCATATGATGAGGAGTTATTAGATCAATTATTTAGTAGATTTTGTTTAGGAAAATAAGGAGGTGTAATCATGGATTATGAAATTATTGTTGTAGGTGGAGGTCATGCTGGATGTGAAGCAGCCTTAGCAGCTTCTCGTATTGGTCATAAAACTTTACTTGTAACTAGTAATGTTAATAATATTGCAGATATGCCATGTAACCCTTCTATTGGTGGAAGTGCTAAAGGTATTGTTGTAAGAGAAATAGATGCTCTTGGCGGACAAATGGGTAAATGTGCTGATGAAGGCAAGATTCAAATTAAGATGCTTAATAATGCTAAAGGACCTGCTGTACAAGCTTTACGTGCTCAGGCTGATAAAGTTATTTATCCTAAACTAATGAGAAAAGAACTTGAAAAAGAAGAAAACCTTACTATTTTAGAAGGTATGGTTGAAGACTTGATTGTTGAAGATAATGTTGTAAAAGGAATTATTTTATCTGATGGAACTAGAATTAGTTCAAAATCTGTTATTTTAACAACTGGTACTTATTTAAAAGCAGATATCATGGTTGGTGATACTCGTAGAAGAGAAGGACCTCATGGTGAAAAACCAAGTCAACATTTAAGTGATAATTTAAGAAAATATGGTTTAAATATTATTAGACTTAAAACAGGAACACCTCAAAGAATTGATAAGAGTACTATAGATTACTCAAAAACTAGAGTTGAACCTGGTGACGATAAGATGTTATTCTTTAGTTTTGATGAACATAAAGAATATGATACAAGTAAACAAACACCTTGTCATTTAATATATACAACTGCTGAAACTAAAAGAATTATTAAAGAAAATTTAAATAAGGCAAGTATGTACGGAGGACTTTCTGATGTTACAGGTGTAGGACCTAGATATTGTCCTTCTATTGAAGATAAAATTGTTAGATTTAGTGATAAGGATAAACATCAATTATTCCTTGAACCAGAAAGTAATATAGAAGATGACCCTACATATGGTAATACTATTTATGTACAAGGATTTTCTACTAGTATGCCACATGATGTTCAAGAGTTAATGGTTCATAGTTTACCAGGACTAGAAAATGCTAAAATACTTAAATATGCTTATGCTATTGAGTATGATGCTATCTACCCTACTCAAATGAATTTATCGCTTGAAAATAAAGTGTTATCTAACTTATTTACTGCTGGACAAATAAATGGTACTAGTGGTTATGAAGAAGCAGCTGGTCAAGGTATAATTGCTGGTATTAATGCTGCTCGTAAAGTTGAAGGAAAAGAACCTTTAATATTAAAAAGAAATGAAGCATATATAGGAGTACTTATTGATGACCTTGTAAATAAAGGTATAAAAGATCCTTATAGATTACTTACTTCTAGAGCTGAATATAGATTACTTTTAAGAACAGATAATGCTGATTTAAGACTTCGTAAATATGGTTATGAAGCTGGTTTAATATCTGAACAGCAAATGAATAAATTAAATGAAAAAATAGATTTAATTGAAAAATTAAAAGAAGAATTAAAGAATAAATCTATTACCCCAACTAAAGAAGTTAATGAGTATTTATCTTCTATAGGTAGCACTCCACTTCAAGATGGTATTAAACTTTATGATTTATTAAAAAGACCTGAAGTTAAAATGAGTGATATAGAATACTTTATTGATTTAGACTATAGTGAAGAAGTAAAAGAACAAGTAGATATCAATATTAAATATGATGGTTATATTAAAAAAGCCGAAAAAGAAGCTCTAAAAATGTTAGACTTAGATAATAAAAAAATACCTGATGATATAGATTATTCTTTAATAAAAAATATTGCCAGTGAAGCAAGACAAAAACTATCTGAAGTAAGACCTACTTCTATAGGACAAGCCTTAAGAATAAGTGGAGTAAATCCTGCTGATATATCAATATTAATGGTTTATTTAAAAAAGGAATATTATTATGACAAAAGATAGATTTATTGAAGAAATTAGATTACTTGGTATTGATATTACTGATGATATGATGGATAAACTTGATAAGTATTATAAGTTACTTACTGAGTGGAACGAAAAGATTAATTTAACAGCTATTACAAATGAAGAGGATGTATATTTAAAACATTTTTATGATAGTGCAACATTATGTAAGATTATAGATTTAAAAGAAGATTTATCTTTATGTGATGTTGGTACAGGAGCAGGATTTCCTGGTTTAGTTTTAAAAATATTATTTCCAAATTTAAAAATAGTATTAGTTGATGCATTAGAAAAAAGAATTAAGTTTTTAAATATAGTGATAAATGAATTAGGTTTAAAAGATATTGAAACTATTCATGAACGTAGTGAAATATTTGCTAAGAATAATAGAGAAAGATTTGATATAGTTACAGCTAGAGCTGTTGCAAATCTATCTACCCTATCTGAATATACAGTACCTATGGTTAAAGTTGGGAAATATTTTATTCCTATGAAAGCTAATATTACAGAAGAACTTGAAAATGCATCACATGCAATTAAAGAACTTAATCTTGAAATAGAAGAAAAAATAGAGTTTAACTTACCTATTGAAGGTAGTGTTAGAAATCTAATAAAGTTTAAAAAAACAAGTAAAACAAACGCTAAATACCCTAGAAGTTTTAGTGAAATGAAGAAGAGACCTTTATAGGTCTTTTTTTGGGAAATAATCTTGGGAAATATTTCCCAAACTCCTTGCTTACTTGGGAAATTTATAGTATTATATATATAGTATATAAATAGAATAGAGGAATGGTTATGGAATTTGAAAAGAAAGTTGTTGAACTAGATGTTAATGATGTCTTACCAAATAGATTTCAACCACGTATAAAATTTAATGAAGAAAGTATAAATGAATTATCAGAATCAATTAAAGAACATGGTGTTATACAACCAATTGTTGTAAGATCTATGGGTGATAAATATGAAATTATTGCTGGTGAGAGAAGATATAAAGCTAGTTTATTAGCTGGTAAAACTACTATTCCTGCTGTAATAACAAATTTAAATGATAAAGATAGTGCTGAAGTAGCATTAATTGAAAATGTTCAAAGAAAAGATTTAACTCCAATTGAAGAAGCTATTTCTTATAAAAAAATTCTTGATATGGGATACCTAACTCAAGAAGAATTAGCTGTCAAACTTGGAAAATCACAATCTTCAGTAGCAAATAAATTAAGACTACTAAATCTTGATGAAGATGTTCAAGATGCATTATTAAATGAAAAAATATCTGAAAGACATGCAAGATCTTTATTAAAATTAAGTGATTTTAGTAAACAAAGAAGTCTTTTAGAGAGAATTATAAATGAAAGATTAACAGTTAGAAAAACTGACGAGGAGATTGATAAAATGTTACACCCTGATTCAAGTAACGATGAAACTGCTGGAGAAACTAAATCATTAGGACCAGCATTTGCTGAAAATCCTTTTGTTATCAATAGTTTAGATCCAGAGGTTAAAGAAACTAAGTTTATTCAGCCTCAACCAATTATTATTGATGATGATATTTTAGAACAGTTTAGTACTGTATCAGAGGATGATTTAAGTATGGATACTATTGCTCAAGCTCCAGAAGCTCCAACAGCACCAGTTGATCCAGTTCTTGGAATTACAGTTCCAACTGAACCAATTGTTGAATCCCCTGTTGAATCCCCTGTTAATCCAGGATTTATGAATATAAATAATATTGAAAATAATGCTAAGGATATAAATGTAGAAGTTAAAAAACCTGATGCTGATTTAGATTCACTATTACAAACACCAGCTGTTCCAGCTGTACCTGAAGCAGCTACACCAGAAGTAGCTCCAGCAGCACCAGTTGAACCTGAATTAAAACCAGCAAAATTCTTTAACTTAAATGCAATTGAAGAAGAAAAGAAAGAAGAAACTGCTGCTCAAGCTGAAACTCCAGCCACATCAAGTACAACTTATAATAATGATCCATTTAATTTTGGATTTACTGATGCTCCAAGTGTTCCAGCACCAGCTGCTGAAGAGAAAAAGCAAGATAGTGTTAATAAACTAGATGAATTATTAAATAGTTTATCCCCTGCTCAAACTCCAGCTCCAGCTGCTGCAGTAGAGCCTAAAACTGAAGAAGTTGCACCTGTAGCTTCACCTGCTACATCTGAAGTTGCAGTTGAACAAGTAGTTCCAGCTGAACCTGTAGTTCCAACTGAACCTGTATCTGTTGAAACTACACCAGTTGATTTACCAGTTATTCAAGCAGCTCCAGAATCTGCTCCAACTATTGAATCAATTACTCCTGCTGCTCCAGAATCACTTGCTACTGCCGAAGAATCACTAGAACTTCCAGGTGAAGAAAAACCAAGTGTTGAAGTTAAAAGAGAACCTCTTCCATCTACTCCTGAAGTAAAAGCTGAAGCAGCATCAGTTCCAACACTTACTGTTGAAGCACCAGCAAGTTCTGGAAACGTTATAAACGCTGTAAAAGATGTTAGAGATTTAATTCAAACACTTGAAGGAAAAGGATTTAAAGTTAATTCAGAAGAATTTGATTTTGAACAAGAATACCAAGTAGTAATTAAAATTGGTAAATAACATATAAACATAAATAGTTAGATTATATCTAACTATTTTTATTTTGCTTGTCATATATTATAATAGATGTTAGAATAATAACGTTTTAAAGAGAGGTGATTTTATGGATTTTAAATTAGTATCTAATTATAAACCAAGTGGTGACCAACCAGAAGCTATTGATAAACTTGTTAAAGGTATTAATAGTGGTAAGAAGCAGCAAGTTCTTTTAGGTGCTACAGGTACAGGTAAAACTTTTACAATTGCTAATGTTATTCAAAGAGTAAATAAGCCTACTCTTGTTTTAGCACACAATAAAACCCTTGCTGGACAGTTATATGGTGAATTAAAAAAATTATTTCCTGAAAATCACGTTGAGTATTTTGTAAGTTATTATGATTATTATCAACCAGAAGCATATGTTGCTAAAACTGATACATATATTGAAAAAGATTCTTCTATAAACGATGAAATCGATGAACTTCGTCATAGTGCAACAGCTGCCCTACTTAATAATCGTGATGTAATAGTTGTTGCTTCTGTATCTTGCATATATGGTATTGGTGAAATAGAAGAATATCGTAATAAACTTTTAACTTTGAATACTGGTATGACTATTGATAGAGATGAAGTTATAGAAAAACTTGTTGAAATGTTATATGAAAGAAATCAAATTGATTTTAAACGTGGTAGTTTTAGAGTACATGGTGATATTTTAGAAATTGTTCCAGTATCTGAACATGCTAAAGCTATAAGAATAGATTTCTTTGGTGATGAAATAGATAAAATATATGAGTTTGATACTGTAACAGGTGCAGTAATAACTAGTAAGAAAACTGTAACTATCTTCCCTGCTTCTCATTTCGTAACAAGTGATGAAAAGTTAAAACAAGCTATTATTAATATAAAAGAAGAGTTACAAGAAAGACTAAAGTACTTTAAAGATAATAATAAATTACTTGAATTTCAAAGACTTAATGAAAGAACTAATTATGATTTAGAAATGATGACTGAAACTGGCTTTTGTAGAGGTATTGAAAATTATTCTAGACATTTAGCTCTTAGAAAAGCTGGAGAAACCCCTACTACTTTAATGGATTTCTTTGGAGATGATTATCTACTTGTTATTGATGAATCACACGTTACTCTTCCTCAAGTAAGAGCTATGTATAATGGTGACCAAGCTAGAAAAGGAGTACTTGTTGACTATGGATTTAGACTTCCAAGTGCACTCGATAATAGACCTTTAAAGTTTGAAGAATTTGAAAAGAAAACTGATAATGTTATATATGTATCTGCTACTCCTGGTGATTATGAACTAGCTAAAGATAGTGATATTACAGAGCAAATTATTAGACCTACAGGGCTTCTTGATCCTAAGATTGAAGTAAGACCTACTAAGAATCAAATTGATAACTTAGTAGAAGAAATACATGTGCGTGCTAGTAAAAATGAAAAAGTACTTATTACTACTTTAACTATTAGAATGGCTGAAGAATTAACCACATATTTAAAGAAAATTGATGTTAAAGTTGCATATCTACACAGTGAAGTTAAAACACTTGAACGTTTAAAAATCATTCATGATTTAAGAACTGGTAAGTATGATGTTTTAGTTGGAATTAATTTACTTAGAGAGGGACTAGATATTCCAGAAGTTAGTTTAGTTGCAATTATGGATGCTGATAAACAAGGATTCCTTCGTAGTGAAAGAAGTTTAATTCAAACAATTGGTAGAGCTGCTCGTAACTCTAGTGGTACGGTTATAATGTATGCTGATTCTATAAGTGAATCTATGGATAAAGCTATTACTGAAACTAATAGACGTAGATCTATTCAAGAAAAATATAATGAAGATCATGGTATAATTCCTAAAACAATAATCAAGGAAGTAAGAGATGTGGTATCTAATATTGATATTAGTGATACTAAACCTGAAACTAAGATGAGTAAAAAAGATAAGAATGACATGATTTTAAGAATAGAAAAAGAAATGAAAGAAGCTGCAAAAGAATTAGATTTTGAAAAGGCAGCAGAACTTAGAGATCTATTATTTGAACTTAAAGGAAATATAGATGAAGTTTAAAAAAGTTTATATTGAAATAACAAATATTTGTAATAAGAACTGTTCTTTTTGTATAAAAGATAGTCGTAAAAAAGAAGAGATGTCTCCTTTAAAATTTGAACATGTAATTAAAGAAATTAAACAATATACAAATTATATTTACTTACATGTTAAAGGAGAACCTCTTCTTCATTCTCATATAGATGAAATACTTTCTATTTGTGATAAGTATAAAATATTTGTTAATATTACAACAAATGGTTCTTTAATTGAAAAAAATAAAGATATTCTTAAAAATCATAAATGTATTAGACAAGTTAATATTAGTACTCATTCTATTAGTAATATAGAAGATATTAAATCCATTCTTTCTTCAATTGATTATATTAGAAAAGATAATAACTTTTACACAGTATATCGTTACTGGACTTTAAAAGATTCATTACTTCTTATAGATAATGAAGTAATAAATGAGATTGTAAAGTACTATAAAATTGATGACAAATTAAAAGCTATTCAAGAAAAAGATAATATAAAAATTGATGAATATACTTATATAAACAAAGACTTAGAGTTTGAGTGGCCATCACTTAATAATAAGTATTATTCTGATACCGGATACTGTCTTGGACTAACAAGTCATTTTGCTATTTTAAGTAATGGTACTGTTGTACCATGTTGTTTAGACGTAGAAGGTAAAATACCACTTGGTAATATTTTTGAAAAATCACTAAAAACTATCTTAGAAAGTGATTTTACACAAGATATTGTAAATAATTTCAAAAATAATAAGAAAATTTGTGAGCTTTGTAAGCACTGTAGTTTTAATTATAAAAAATATATTTTTATGTTATACTATTAATATAGGAGATGAAGTAAATGAAGCTTATTATAAATGATAAGAATGAACGAAGATTAAATCTTTTTATAGACTGGCTTATTTATATAATAGGTTATGCTTTTGTTTTAATTTTAGTTTCACTTATATTTAAAAAACATTTTTACATTGATCCTAGTATGTGTGGTTTATGGTTTATAGCTGCATCAATAATAATATATGCTCTTAATAAAACAGTTAAACCTATTTTAGTGTGGTTAACACTTCCACTAACTGGTTTAACTATGGGACTTTTTTATCCTTTTACAAATGTAATTATTTTGTATATAACAGAGTTTTTATTAAAATCGCATTTTACTATGAAAGGTATATTTATGGTTTTTATAATTGCAATATTTATATCTTTAGTAAACATTATTATGCAAAAATGTATTATAGAACCAATGGTTAGAAAGGGAAGATAATATGAATCCTATACTATTTGATTTAGGTGTTATTAGAATCTATTGGTATTCCCTATTTATATTTTTAGGAATATTAATTGGTGGTATCATCATATATTTAGAATGTAAGAAATATGGTATGCCAGATGAATTTATAATTAATTTATTCTTTTGGACTATACCTATCGCTGTTTTAGGAGCAAGAATATATTATGTTATATTTAACTGGTCTTTATATTCTGGTAATATTTTAAGTATATTTAGAATATGGGAAGGTGGACTTGCTATTCATGGTGGTATGATTGCAGCACTCATCTTTATATTTATATATACTTATCAATATGGTATAAGTACATCTTTTATATTAGATGTAATTGTTCCAGGTTTAATAATTGGACAAGCTATTGGAAGATGGGGAAACTTCTTTAATGGAGAAGCACACGGTGCTGCTGTAACATATGAATATTTAAAAAGACTATTAATTCCAGATTTTATTATAGATGGAATGATGATTGGTGGTACTTATTATCAGCCAACGTTTCTATATGAATCACTTTGGTGTTTCTTAGGATTTATTGTTCTTATGGTAGTAAGAAAATTCCCTTATACTAAAGTTGGACAAATTACTGGTTCATATTTAATATGGTATGGTATTGGAAGATTCTTTATAGAAGGAATGCGTACTGATAGTTTAATGATTGGACCTCTTAGAATGGCTCAAGTTGTATCAGTAATAATGGTTATAGTAGGAATTGTTCTTGTTATAATTAAAGGAAGAGGTTCTAAGTTTGAAAACCAATACTCTAAATATGAAGTTGGAGAAATATTAATGTAAGGTATACATAGGTATACCTTTTTTTATTAGGGTAAATGTTGTATAATTTAGGTGGTGATATATATGAATAAAAAAGTTGTAGTATTAGGAGGAGGTACTGGATTATCCTCACTTTTAAAAGAATTAAAAATGTACCCTTTAGATATATCTGCTATTGTATCAGTTTGTGACGATGGAAGAAGTACAGGTATTCTTCGTAAAGAGTTTAATATTCCTGCAGTTGGAGATATTAGACAAGTACTTGTTTCCCTTGCTGAAACAGAACCACTCGTTGAAGAATTAATGCATTATCGTTTTGAAACTAATGATGATTTAAATGGACATTCTGTAGGAAATTTAATGCTTGCAGCTCTTACAAATATTACTGGTAATTTAACAGATGGAATAGAATCATTAAGTAAAGTATTAAATTTAAAAGGAAAAGTTATTCCTTTAACAGAAGATAATGTTACTTTAGTAGCTCGTATGAAGGATAATAGTATTGTTGAAGGAGAACATAATATTACTGCTTCTAAAAAAATAATTAAAGATATTTATTATAAAGAAAAAGCAGTTACTAATGCTTCTGCAATTAAAGCTATAAATGAAGCTGATCTTATTATATTTAGCATGGGAAGTTTATATACAAGTATTCTTCCTAACTTAATATGTAAGGATATAGTTAAAGCTATTGATAAAAGTAAAGCCCCTATTATGTATGTATGTAATATGATGACTCAACCTGGTGAAACAGATAACTATTCTGTAAGTGATCACTTACAGGTACTTAATAAGTATTTAGGTAAAAGAAAAGTTAATACTGTAATAGCAAATACAGGTAAGATTAGTGATGAAATAATTGAAAAGTATGCTGTACTTGAACAAAAAGATCCAGTAGTATTTGACAAAGATAAAGTTAAAGCATTAAATGCAAAATATATTACAGATAATTTTGTATCAATTGATGATGGATTTATTAGACATGATACTTTAAAACTAGCATTTTATATTTTCTCATATTTATTAAGAGGTTAATATGTCATTTACTAGTACTGTTCGTAATGAAATAAGTAAAATAGAATCACTTAAAGAAGAAAGTATTGCTGAATTATCAGCAATAATTCATAATAGTGAAATAACTAAAAATAGTATTAAGATATATACTGAAAATGCTAGTGCAGCAAGAAAAATATTCTCTTTAATAAAAGACTTATATAATGAATATGCTAAGATTACTGTAAGACGTGGTTATAACTATAGTAAAAATCTTATATATATCTTAGAAGTAAATAATAATGTTTTGGATATACTTAGTTCTCTAGGTATTTACTATAATAATAAGATTAATAAACTTCCAGAAGAATATATATTAGATGATAATGATACTTTAAGAGCATATTTAAGAGGTTTATTTATAATAACTGGAAGTGTTAATGATCCTAAAAAATCTAGATATCACTTAGAATTTTTATTTAATAATGAAGAATATGCTAAATTTATTATTGATAAGCTAGATATATTTTATTTAAACGGAAAATATATTAAAAGAGATAATAAATATATGGTGTATGTAAAAGAAGCTGAGAAAATTGGTGATTTTTTAAGAATAATTAATGCTTCAAATGCCGTTTTATATTATGAAGATATAAGAATATATAGAGATCATAAGAATATGACAAATAGACTTAATAATATGGAGCAAGCTAATGTTGATAAAATGATGAGTGCTGCTACTAAGCAAGTAGATGATATTCAAGCAATTATCGATATTGGAGGGTTATCTTTACTTGATGATAAAACTAGAGTAGTCGCTGAATATAGACTTAAATATCCAGATGTTTCTCTTCAGGAATTAAGTGAGATTATTTCTTATGAAACTAACACTCCAATTACTAAATCTGGGGTAAATCATAAAATAAAGAAGATTCAGCTTTTAGCCGAAAAAATAAGAAAAAGTTAATGATTATTAACTTTTTTTATTGTATAATAATAACAAGAGGTGATAACATGAAAGTAATCTTTATTAAAGATTTAAAAGGCCAAGGAAAAGCTGGCGAAATAAAAAATGTTAAAGATGGATATGGTATGAACTTCTTAGTAAAGAATGGTTATGCTGTAGTAGCAAATGAAGGTAATTTAAAACATCAAAATACTTTAAATGAAAAGAAAAAAGAAGAAGATGCTTTAAATAAAGCAAATGCTATTAAAGTAAAAGAAAAACTTGAAAAACTAAATTTAAGTTTTACAGTTAAAACTGGTAAAATGGATAAAGTATTTGGTACAATAAGTACTAAACAAATTGTACAAGAATTAAAGAATAAAAAGTTTGATATTGACAAAAAGAATATTAAAAGTAAAGATATTTCTACACTTGGAACACATAATGTAGAAATAGAATTATATAAAGGGGTAATTGCTACAGTTAAAGTTACATTAAAAAAAGAAAGCTAGGTGAAGGTTATGACTGAAAGAGTTTTACCTCATAATATTGATGCTGAACAATCTGTACTTGGATCAATGTTTATTTCAAAGTATGCTGCACAAAAATGTGTAGAAAATTTAACAAATGATTTATTTTATTTAGAAGCACATGATAAGATTTTTAGTGTTCTTAAAGAATTAGTTGAAAATAGTAAACCTATTGATGTTACAACTGTTACTGAAGAACTTGAAAAGAAAAAATGGTTAAAATCTGTTGGAGGAATTTCTTATTTAACAGATTTAATTAACTCAGTACCAAGTGCATCTAATGTTGATGAATATATTAAAATTGTTAATGAAAAAGCTGTACTTAGAAGACTTATTAATGAATCTTCTAAAATTACAGATATGGCATATAGTGCTTCTGAAGATTTAAATGATATCTTAGATGATGCTGAAAAAGGTATTTTAAATGTTGTAAAAACAAGAAAAGGTTCTGAATTTAAAACTATTCAAGAAGTACTTTTAAAAACTCAATCAGATTTAGAAATACTTGCTAGAAATAAAGGAGAAATCACTGGATTATCTACAGGTTTCTATGAACTTGATAAGGTAACTTCAGGATTACATCCAAATGAACTTATAATTATTGCAGCACGTCCTGCTATGGGTAAAACTGCCTTTGCTTTAAATCTTGCTACTAATATAGCAATGAATCAAAGTAAAGCTGTAGCTTTATTTAA